>ERZ772957.1387-NODE-1387-length-15791-cov-11.918531_pt1 | contig 15791 bp, 14 predicted proteins | sample MGYA00580682_ERZ772957 | MGnify/ENA primary metagenome ERZ772957 (study PRJEB29015, sample SAMEA2737921) | human oral metagenome | biome: human oral; feature: human-associated habitat; material: dental | place: China | collected 2025 ...
CCTACATCGGCTCGATCTACGCCACGGGGCAGAACACCTGCTACTTCGAGGAGTTCGCAGACGGCTCCGAGACGCCCACCGTCATCAACATGGAGTCGGGCGGCTTCGGCAAACTGCGTCCGACGAAATATGACAGGCACATCGACGAAACCTCCGAAAAGCCCGGCGCACAGCACCTGGAAAAGATGGTATCGGGACGTTACCTCGGCGAAATCTACGGCGAGGCGCTCGCCGACCTCCTCGGCAAGGCCGCTCCTTTCTCCTTCACGAGCATCGACCTTTCCACGATCGTCGCCGACGCCTACCTCGACCGTCACGAGGCCGCTGCCATCCTCGAAGAAAAGACGGGCGAGAAATTCAACGCGCTTGAGCTGAACCTGCTGCAAGATCTCGCGGGCGTCATCATCGCACGCTCCGCCCGTCTCGTCGCCGCGACCTTCGCAGGCATCGTGCATCATCGCGCACATGGGGCGGAGATCAAGGAACAGCACATCGCCATCGACGGCTCCGTCTACGAAAAGATGCCCCTCGTCGCAGAAAATCTCAAGAAGGCGCTCGACGACATTCTCGGCGACGAAGCAGAAAAGATCCACATCGTCCTTGAAAACACCGGCTCCGCCCTCGGCGCCGCCCTCGCCGCCGCCATGACGGTGGAAGGGTGACATAATACGAATATAAAGAAGGGGCTGTCGCACATAAATCATGTGCGGCAGCTTTTTTCGTGTACAAAAAGTGCCTCCGCCCTAGCAAAAGGGCGGAGGCGGGTGTAAAATAGACTTATGCAAAAAAACCTAATTTTACAACCAGATTATACCGCATGGGGCGAAACTTATCAACCCTGCTTGCCTCTGAATTTTGAAATGCAGATTCCCAAGAATGACCCGGTTCGCCTGTTGCGCCAATGTATCGGAGGGATGAATCTGACCGCGCTCTATCGCACCTATGGACGTATCGACAAAAAGCTGGCGTCCCCCAGGCAACTGCTCGCCATTCTCATCTATTCCGGCATGAACCATCTCTTCAGCTCCCGAAGAATCGAGACGGCTTGTCGGCGCGACGTGAACTTCCTCTATCTTTTGGAGGGAAAACCCGCGCCCGATCACGCAACCATCTCGCGCTTTCGCTCAAAACACCTGGCATTTTGCATCAAGGAACTGTTCGCGCAAATGGACATCCTCCTGCAAACGCTCGGCGTCATATCGCTTGAGCACATCTTCATCGACGGAACCAAGATCGAGTCTGTCGCCAACAAATACAAGTTCATCTGGAAGAAGACCGTCCTGAAAAATCAAGCGAAACTGCTGGAAAAACTGCTCGTCTTCATCGAGCAAGCAGAACAGCAGCTATCCATATCCGTCCGACATGGAAAGGATCTCCGCTTGCGCCACCTCAAGAAAATGCGAAAGCAGCTGAAACGTCTGCAGAAAAAGCAAGGCCTCGTCTTCGTGCATGGGAGCGGACGGCGAAAAAGCGTGCTGCAAAAGGCGTTGGAGAAACTGGACGAGTTCATCGCTCGCTGGAAAGACTACCAGAAAAAGCTCCGCATCATAGGCACGCGCAACAGCTTTGCCAAGACGGATCACGATGCGACCTTCATGCGAATGAAGGAAGATGCGATGAAGAACGGACAACTGAAACCAGCCTACAACATCCAATGCGGCGTCGATGCAGAATTCATCACATGGGCAACGGTGGGGCCGCAACCGACGGACACCACAACGCTCATCCCGTTCCTAGAGGATTTCCATGCACATGTGAAGGAACGCTATGCCAAGGTCATTGCGGACGCCGGTTATGAAAGCGAAGAAAACTACGTCTATCTCAAGGCTAACGGGCAGGCGGCCTACATCAAGCCGAACAACTACGAGCGAGCAAAGACCCGCGCTTGGAAGAATGACATCGGGCGTTTCGAGAACATGACCTATCTCAGCGACGAAGACGCCTATCTCTGTGCCAACGGCAGGAAACTCAAGGTTACGGGCACGAAGACGGTGAGAAACAAGACCGGCTATACGAGCGTCAAGACCTGCTACACGGCAGAAGATTGCAACGGCTGTGAAAGGAACGCTGAGTGCATACGGAGCAGATCGAAACTGCCCTTGGAAAAGCGGACGAAATGCTTGGAAGTGGCAAAAACATTCCATGAGGAACGAGCCGCGTCGAAGGCACGACTGACATCGGAGGAAGGCATACAGTTAAGGGTCAATCGAAGCATCCAAGCGGAAGGAGTTTTCGCCAACATCAAGGCGGACATGGACTTTCGCCGCTTCCTCAGCCGGGGCTATGCCAATGTGCTTGTGGAAACGATGCTTCTGGCGATGGCACATAACTTCGGGAAACTGCATCAAAAGATTCAGCGGGGGTATGGAAAGCAATATCTCTTCCCTATAGAAGTTGCAGCATAAAAATACGCAGGAAAAAAAGCTGTGCTATGTCGGCTTTCTTTCCTGCGCTTTTTTTCGAGAGAGTTCTTATAGAAACGATTACTTGATTCTCATGATAAAAATGAGGGGCTGTGCATAAGTCGAATTTGACTCATGCAACAGCCCCTTCTTTATATTCTGCAGCCACCTTGTCATAAGCTTCATTTCGTATCCGCTAATGGCACAGCAGGAGCCTCTCCTACGGCTCGAATATCACCGACTAATTCATGGACGGTAGTTGCCGGGCACATTTCAGAAGGCTTCTTTTTCGCCTCTTTCCTGTGCTGCTCCAGTCTTCGTTCCGCCAGCCTCAACGCTCCTTCTTCATCGCCATTTTTACAAACCCTCTCGTACAAGCTCACATCGGATTTCCTATATTTCCGCCCCGTCTGCATTTCATAAACGCGCCCAAATTCGCTGCAGCACCTCTGCGATTCCAGCAAAACAGGCATACTTCCAAAGTAAGCAAGCAGCCAAATTTCAAAACAGGGATTTGACCAGGCGACATGTATCCCATTGTTTTTTGCCTCAGCAATAATCGCATCGAAATTCGTCACTTGATCTCTGTCAAAAACAATCCACGGCATGCGATACTGTGCATCATATGCGGCACGCATCTTACATTCTTCCACCAATTTCTTTGTCTTTATACCATCTACGATCTCAATGCGAAGCTTCGTCTGCACATCTAGCGGCAAGTTACGACGCAGCCCTTCAAAATAGCAGCGCTCTGTCGCCTCCGTATCCGTGACAATGAGGTAATACTTCATCTCGGGCTTTTTGATGATTTTTCTTCGCTTACGTTTCCCATTTTTTGGCATGCGCTCTTTTTTCGTCATTTTCACCCCTCCGCAAGGATATTCATATCTTTCAGGTCAGGAATGGCTCCGTACTTGCCAAGCAGATAATTCTTTTCATAGCTTACATCCTTGCGAACATGCGTCCCGTCTTCATCCGCAACATCCGCCAGAGAGTACAGTGTGGAAACTCCACGCTCATCTTTTTCCGTAAACCATATTTCATCTCGGCGAAGCAGACGATTGGACATAAGCCATGTGTCATGCGTCGTAAAGATCAACTGCGCATTATGAACATTGATTTTCGGATTCAAAAATAAGAGCACGAAATTGCGCACAAGCAAGGGATGAAGCCGCGCATTCAATTCATCTACGAAGAACACGCTGCCTCTTTCAAGCACCGACTGCAATTCGGGATACAGCGCAAACATTTTCAATGTTCCCGCCGATTCCCACCCAAGCGGTATCGCCGCTATATCTTCACAATCGAACTTTTTATGAATTGCATCGATTCTATAGCGCTCTTTTTGCACCGTTTCATCCGCAGGTAATTTTTTCACTTGGAAATCCTTGATACTGCGGTCAAAGGCTGCAAAATAAGCAACAATTCGCTGCTGTACCTTCCTGTCTTCAATAAATCCTCTTGGTAATCTTTGCGAAAGACGGGCATTCGTCCTCGGATTGCCAAAATTAGAAAGTTCATTTGTTAAGAACCAATCCCTGACACTCTTACATATTTCAACTTTGAGCTTTGCTCCGAGAGAAGCGATGAGAACGTGCGAATCCAGTGCCGCCTCGATATTATCCCTGCTGCTTTTTGACAAGCCGGATAAATCCATCTCCCTTTCTCCCTCCTTTTCATTGCGGTAGAATATAGCTTTATAATCCCTAGCTGTCTTTGCCTTCGTATTGAGCCACTCTTCCGTAACGCCTCCATGATTTACGCAAAATCCGTAATGATACATTTTGCCCTTGGAATCATCGGGAAGCATGAAGTAAACTTCAAACAAGGAGTCCTCTGTCTCCGATGTCGAATCCAGCAAAAACGGAAGCGGCGTATTCTGCACAAAATTTTCTTCCTCATCGCCATAGTTAAATGACTCTATCACATACATAGACATGTAAAAGAAAGCCCCATAAACATTGGATTTCCCGCTAGCATTCGCCCCATATATAGCAGCTGCCCGCAGGAGGCGTTCGCCGCCAACCGACACGACACGTTCGGCAAATTCCGTTATCTTTGTGGCAGACAAATCCAGAACTGCCTCATCACGAAATGACTTGAAATTCTTGAACCTGAATTGCACCAACATACCGATCCCCCATTTCTAAATCAATTATACACCTTCTCGGTAAAATCACAAGCTGATTGTGAAAAGCCCTCATTTCAGGCAAGATTTAGCATCATTTTTTATATTGCTCATTCAGACTTCCTTTTGAAAAGAACGAAACACTATAACAAAGTTTCTCTCTGCTTTCAATACAAAAGGCGCTGCGGTACGGAAGGATCTCCCTTCCGTGCCGCAGCGCCTTTTGACTTATCAAAAAAGCTGTATACTTTTCCGTACGAGAACTAATCAAACTTCCTGTCGTAGAGCAACGCCGCGATGAGGACGACGAAGCACGAGCCGGCGTTGTGCACGAGCGCGCCCGTCGTAGGGTTGAGCTTCTGCATGAGCGACAGGACGATGGCGGTAAAATTGATACACATGGAGAGCGTGATGCTAATCTTGATCGTCGTTGCCGTGGCGTCGGACAGGCGCTTAAGGTACGGGATCTCCTTGATGTCGTCGCGCATGAGGGCAACGTCGGCAGCTTCGACGGCGATATCGCTGCCCATGGCGCCCATCGCGGCACTGACCGCGGCCACCTTCAGCGCGGGTGCATCGTTGACGCCGTCGCCTACCATGAGGATCTTGCGGTTCTTTTTCTCCAATTCCCGAATGCACGCCACTTTCTCTTCGGGCAGAAGCTCGGCATGAATTTCGTCGATGCCGACTTGGCGCGCGAAGTAGGCAGCCGCCTCCTTGTTGTCGCCCGTCAGGAGCACGGTGCGCACGTCCATGGCGTGCAGGCGCTCGACCATCGCCTTCGCCTCGGGGCGCAGCGTGTCGGCGAGGGCGAGCGCGCCGAGGCAGGCGGTATCCTGCGCCGCGAGCACGAGCGCCTTGCCCTCGGCACGCAGGCGCTGCAAGACATCCTGCGTCGATGCTTCGAGCGTGACGCCGTTTTCCGCGAGGAAGCTCTCGCTGCCACACAGGAGTTTTCTGCCGCCGACCTCTGCATAGACACCCCTGCCCGCTGTCATGCGGAAAGCCTCCGAGGGCGCGGGCGCGATGCCCTGCGCTCTTGCGTGGGCGACGATCGCCTTGCCCAAAGGATGTTCGCTCTTCGCCTCGGCGGCGGCAACGAGACGGAGCAGTTCCTGCTCATCGAGGGCTTCGTCAAACGAAAGGATGTCGCTGACGGCGAGCTTGCCGCAGGTCAGCGTGCCCGTCTTGTCGAAGGCAATCGTATCGACTTTGCCCATCCTTTCCAGTGTCTCGCCGGATTTAATGATGACGCCGCGCTTCGTCGCCTGCCCGATCGCCGCCATGATCGCCGTGGGCGTCGCCAGGACGAGAGCGCACGGGCAGAAGACGACCATCAAGGTCACGGCAATGACGATGTTCGCCGTCGCGACATAGGCGCCGACGGCGAGCACGAGCACGATGGGAACGAGCCAGCTCGCCCAGCGGTCGGCGATGCGCTGCATGGGCGCCTGCTTATCCTCCGCCTCCTGCACCATGCGAATGAGGCGCTGCAGGGAGCTGTCTTCGCCGACCTGCGTCGCTTCGATATCGACGGAGCCAAAGCAGTTGAGCGTGCCGCAGAAGACCTCTTCACCTGCGCCCTTGTCGACGGGCAGGGATTCGCCCGTCATGACGGACTGATCGACGGAAGTTTCACCGCTCAATATGCGCCCGTCGACGGGAATCCTCTCGCCGGGCAGGATGCGCAGCACGTCGCCGCGCACGATGTCTGCCGCCTCGACCATTTCCTCTGCGCCGTCCTTGAGGCGGCGCCCCTGCGTCGGCGACAGCGAGAGGAGATTCTTCAAGCCCTTCTTCGCGCGCTCCGTGATCGCTTCTTCGAGAAGCGCGCCGAGCGCCATGATGAAGGCGACTTCACCCGCCGCAAAGAGATCGCCGATGGCGATCGCCGCGAACATCGCCATGGAGATGAGCAGCGCCGAAGAAATCTTGCTGATGCCGGGATTGTAGATGATGCGCCAGACCGCCAGATAGACGAGCGGGATGCCGCAGATGAAGACCGTCACCCAGGCGGGATCGAACGGCAGAAACGACGGAGGCACCTCAGCCGCGCCGAACTCGCCCATGACATGCGGCACGAGATCGAGCAGCAAGAAAACCGCCGCCACGAGTGTCATCGGCAGCCCCGCCAAAAAATCGTTGAGCCGCTTGATAAACGGCTCTCGCTGCACTTGCTGCGGCAAAGCCGCACCCTTCACACTTGACATCAGCATCCCTCTTCTCGTACAATAAATCTGCTAACGAATACTTTGTTCGTTTATATTTTATGCAAAGGCTTGTACGAAAACAACGGATGATTGCGCGCGCACGTTTCTTACGGAACATTTCGCGGCGTTTGCTCCGAAAATTCGGGAAGCATGCCCACGGATTTTTCATGCAAAGACAGCATGCAATAGCTGCAAAGCGGGCGCTCGTGCGTGCAGCATATACGATGAGGAGATTTTATTTTATGGACAGACGACAAAAAAAGACGCGGGCAGCGATCTTCGCCGCCTTCAGCGAACTTGCGGCGAAGAAGAGCTATGCCAGGATCACGGTGCAGGAAATCATCGACAGTGCAAACGTCGGCCGCACGACCTTCTACGCGCACTTCGAGACGAAAGACGATCTCTTGAAGGCTCTCTGCGAGGAGCTCTTCGGTCACATCGTCGGCAGCGCGATGGACCGCACGCACACGCACGGGCTGTACGCAGAAGGCGCCGCGCCCCCCTCCATCTTCCTGCACCTGCTGCAACACCTCGAAGAAAACGACAGCAACATCCTCGGACTTCTGTCTGCGGCGAGCAGCGACATCTTCCTGCGCTATTTCAAGGACAGTCTGAAGGAACTCGTGCGCCTGCACATCGTCGCACGGCGAAGCAAGAACCCTGCCCTACCGCAGGATTTCCTCGTCAACCACATCGCGGGCAGCTTCGTAGAAATGGTGCTTTGGTGGATCCGGGGAGGCAGGAAGATGACGCCGGTCGAGCTCGACCGCTGCTTCGGCGCCGTGATCGAGCCTATCCTGTAGCGCAGCCGCACGCTTTTCATATCGCAAAAAGCATTGACAGTATGCTGCCGTTTTTGCTAAAATGATACAGCAAGTCACGGAGAGGTGTCCGAGCGGTTTATGGAGCCGGTCTTGAAAACCGGTGATGCAGCGATGCACCGTGGGTTCGAATCCCACCCTCTCCGCCATGATGAAAATATTTTTCAAGAAATAAACAGAGTCTCCGTGTAAAGAGGCTCTGTTTTACTTATGTCGATATTCGATTAAGGAAACGCTGATAGGTGGCTGAATTGATCAGTGCTTCCTTACAGCAAGCTGTGCATCCTGCCAAGTTCCTGCACGCGCTCAAGAGAGAACTTCGACACACGCGCAATAATTTCGAGCGGCAGCTTGTCGCGCAGCATTTCCAGGACGATGTCGACCTTCCCCTGCTCACGTCCGCGCTCCATGCCCTCAGCACGTCCGCGCTCCATGCCCTCTTCAAGGATAGCTTCTTCAAAATCCTTTTGCTTCCATTCAAAATTCACCATATCGAGGACCTCCCCTTCGTGCTGTCGAAGAAATTCTTTCATGATATTATGCACTTCACAATATCGCATAGCTTCGCGGATAGCTTGTGCTCGCTCCAAACCATCCGCCATGTTTCTTTTTATGCGATCAATGAAGAAGCTGTAGTCATGGAGTGCTTGACTCTTTTGCAAAAGCACATTTGTTTTGTCATAAGCGAGACTGTGGAAGTTCACTTTTAATTCCAGATTGATTTCTCCGTCCGTTTTCAGATATGCATCCGAGAGCCGCCTTTGATACATTTCAGGAATCTCCATGCTTCCCGTGTAGAATACATGGAATTCCGGCGCGGGAATACGGATCAGGGCGTTTTGATACAGCTTTTTTGCAGGAATATATTCTCTCAGCTGTTCGCAAACGTAGTACAGGCAACGCAGTGCCATATTTTGATTCATTGTACTCTGATGCTCGATGAATAATAGATGGCGATTCTTCAACAGGAAGGAAATGTCATTTTTCAGCTGTGACAGAAACGCCCCTTCCAGCGTCATAATTTGCAAATCTTCTTCCGGCGCATATTCTCTTCCATGTAAAGCACCGGAAACCTCTCTCAGTCGCCTCTCATCATTGAAGTACATACGGAATACTGTATCTTGATATTGCCTGCCTTTCTGTCTTGTTCCCATTGTCGTTTCTCCATTTGCAAAAAGTCTTTTTTCTTTCCATTATACCATAAAATCTATACAGACAAACAGCCCGACGAACAATCCGTCGGGCTGTTTGCTTACTTCAGGAACCACTGATAAATTCAGCCACCGATCTTCACGCATCCGCACAAATCCGGGCGAGTTCATTTTATCCGCCCTTCCTTTATTGCCAAAAACCTACTGTCATAGTATACTAAGGAACATTCGAACCTCGATACACGATTCCATTTCATCCCAACGCAAAGGAGCTCCATACCATGATAAAAGAAGCCATCCAGAAGATCGTCAGCAAGCACGACCTGACATATCATGAAGCCTACACCGTGATGAACGAGATCATGAGCGGCGAAACGAGTCCCACCGAAAACGCCGCCTACCTCGCCGCACTTTCGACGAAGAGCGCCAAGGCGGAGACGACGGCAGAGATCGCCGGCTCCGCCGCCGCCATGCGCGAGCACGCTCTGGCCGTCGAGCATCCCGGCATCGAGGTGCTCGAAATCGTCGGCACGGGCGGCGACCACGCGGGCAGCATCAACATATCGACGACGGCCTCCTTCATCATCGCCGCCGCCGGCGTCCCCGTCGCCAAGCACGGCAACCGCGCGGCATCGTCGAAGAGCGGCGCCGCCGACTGCCTCGAAGCGCTCGGCGTCAACATCAGCCTCGCGCCCGAAAAATGCACGGAGCTTCTCGGAAGCATCGGCCTTTGCTTCATGTTCGCGCAGAAATACCACGCCTCGATGAAATACGTCGGCGCCATCCGCAAGGAGCTCGGCATCCGCACCGTCTTCAACATCCTCGGCCCCTTGACGAATCCCGCCAAGCCTGAGCGCATGCTTCTCGGCGTCTACGACGAGTACCTGCTGGAGCCTCTGACCCGCGTGCTCATCGACCTCGGCGTCAAGCGCGGCATGGTCATCTACGGCACGGACTGCCTCGACGAGATCTCCGTCAGCGCCCCCACGAAGATCTCTGAGTTCAAGGACGGCTGGTACAAGACGTACACGATCTGCCCCGAGGACTTCGACATGAAGCGCGCCGCAAAGAAAGACATCGTCGGCGGCACGGCAGAAGAAAATGCCGCCGTCACGTGCGCCATCCTCACGGGCGCCCAGGGGGCGAAGACCGACATCGTACTTTTGAACGCCGGCGCCGCCATCTACATCGGCGGCAAAGCCGACTCCATAAAAGACGGCATAGAAAAAGCCCGCAGCCTCATCGAAAGCGGCGCCGCAGAGAAAAAGCTGCAGGCTTTCATCGATCAATCGAACCGCTGAAGCACCTCGCGGTAAATCATCTCATCCTCAGCCGCGTCTTTTCCGCTGCCGGACAGACTCGGTCTTTCATCGGTTAGAAACATGCGCCGCCGAGCGCACAAGCAGAAAGGCACGGCTGCTGTACCGCCCCGAAAGGGACGCGCTGCCGTGCCTTTTTCGCACTCTCCACCGGAAACCTTTCGTTCCTGGCGGAGAGCGGGAAGATTCTCCTATGATACAATTATCCTTGCGCGTCCCTCTCCCCCGAGAGCGTGATCTTGCCGGGGCGCAGGGGCGCCCAGAGGCTGCCCATGAGGTTGAAGCGCGCGGGGGCGTCGAGCGCCATGTGTGTGTATTCCTTGCCTTCGTGGTAGTTGGAAGCGAAGGCTTCCTTCATGCCGCGGAAGCGGTGGCGCTCTTCGTTGTAGATGAGCGTGGGATTCGGCATGACGTTGTAATCGTCCGAGTCATCGTCCTTCTTGAGCGCCCAGAAGTCGCCGTCATCCGCCGTCTCAAAGGTCGGCGGCGCGTTCGGGTCGAGCTTTCGCGCTGCGGGATTCGTGCATGTGAAGGTCTTGATGGGAAATTCCAGTAAAAGGCTGCTGAGGCGCGCTTCGCGAAGCGTGGCATCTTCGATCTCGTTCGCTTCGCCGTAGGCTTCGAGGAAGCGCTCGAGAGGCGTCAGCTCCGGTGCAGGGGCGGGAACAGGCTCCGGCTCGGGCTCCGGCTCGGGCTCCGAGGGAAAGTCCGGCAGCGGCTCGAAGGGAGAGGCGAGGTCTTCCTCAGGCGCCGGCTCTGCATCATCTTCGCCGTAAACATGGCGGCGCAGCTCACGAATCTCCTTCTTCAGCTTCGTATAGCCGACGAGTCCCACAATGATCAAAGCCAGCAGCATGAAGATCAGGAACGATTCGATCAGGATCGTCACATGGTAAAATTCCTCGACATCTTCGAGCAGTATGCCGACCACGCCGCGCAGCTGCTCAAGCTCCTGCGGGTCAATGCGCGCGGCGAGCGCCTCTGTGCTTATTCCGGCAAAAGAGCAGGCAGCAAGTGCGAATATCCGCTGCCCCAGCCGCTTCATCCGTCTCTTTTCCATTTCCAGCATCCCTCCCGTGGGACAGAGCCGCACCCCGCGAAAAGCGGGGCGCGGCCGCTCTTTTCTCAGCCGGCGTTCGTGCAAAAATACTTTGCTTCAAACTCCCCAACCGGCATGGGCTTTGCGAAAAAGTACCCCTGGAACATGTCACAGCCGAGCGTCCGCAGGTGCTCGACCTGCTCCTTCGTCTCGACACCCTCCGTGATGACGCGCATGCCGAGCCACTTTGCCATGGCGATGACGGCGTTCAATATGACGGAACTGCGCTTGGGGTTGCCCGTCTGGCGCAGGAAGCCCATGTCGATCTTCAGGATGTCCGCCTCGATGTCCTTGAGCATAGAGAGCGAGGAGTAGCCGCTGCCAAAGTCGTCAATCTCGACCTCGAAGCCCGCCTCCTGCAGGCGGGTGATGAGCCGACGGTACTTCTCGATATCGCCCATGAGCGCCGTCTCCGTGATTTCAAGCTTCAGCTGCTTCGCATCAATGCCGTACTTCTCCACGATGCCCGTCATCGTCTCGAAGATGTCGAGATGGAGCATGTCGTTCACGGAAATGTTGACGGAGATCGTCAGCCCTTCCTTTTCCGTTCCCTGCCAGCTCTTCAAAATCGCCGCCGCTTCTTCCCAGACGTACTGGTCGAGGCGATGAATCAGCCCGGCGTTTTCCAGGATGCCGATGAACTGTCCGGGCGCCAGGAATCCCTTTTCCGGATGGTGCCAGCGCACGAGAGCCTCAGCGCCGAGGAGTTCGCCTTCCGAAGAGACCTGCGGCTGCAGGTAGACGGCGAGCTGGCGCTCCAGAATCCCCTCGTCGAAGCTGCCGAGGATCTCCTTCTCGCGCAGCGTGCGCTCCATGAGCGCGTCGTTGTAGAATGCCACCTTGTTGCCGTTCTCGTTACGAAGGAGGGAAAGAGCGAGATGCGCGCGGTCACACATGACGGCGACGGGCATCGGCACCTCCTTGATCTCGTAGATGCCAAGGTGGATGTTCAGCTTGAAGGAGCTGCTGTCGAACGTCCGCCCCAACGCTTCCAAACCGTCGAGCAAATCCTTTTCCGTGAAGCGTGCCTTGTCCACATAGGCGGCGAAATGGTCGCCGTACAAGCGGGCTGCCGCGCCCGAATCCATCGCAAGGTCGGCGAAGAACTCCGCCAGACTCTTTAAGATCTCGTTGCCCATCTCCTCGCCGAGAAGTTCGTTGACGAGCTTGAAATCCTTGATGTTCGAACAGATGATATAGCGCCTGCCCTTCATGCCGTAGTCAAGCTCTTCGCGCACAGCCTCGTAGAAGCCCTCGCGGTCATAAAGCCCCGTGAGCTTGTCGCGCGACCACGTCTCCTCTTCCTTCACCGCAGCTTCTGCATACCGATCACGCACGGTGTAGTAATAGCCCTTGTAGCGCCCGTCAGCGTCGAAGAGCTTCGCCATCGTCACCCTATAGGTAAATTTCTCGCCTTCGAGGAAGAAATCCTGCTCCCACGAAGCCGTGCTTTCCCATGGCATTTCCCAGCTCTCGTCCTTGAGCCATGTAGTGAAGAAATTGCGCAGGAGCGCGAGCTCACCCGGCGGCACCTGGAAGAGGCGGTACGCCTCAAGATTTGCATAGATGCAGGTATCTTCCACACTGAAGCACAGGACGCCCGCATGCGCTGTGTCCTTCACGCGCGAGAGGAGCTGCAAGACGTCGCGGTTGCTCATCTCACGTGCCTCGGCGTTGCGCGGGTAGTTCGTCACGAGTTCCATCGCACATGGCAGGATGCTTTTGTCCGGCATCTCCAGCTCGACCGGCGCGGAAAGGACATGGTAGATCTTGTCGCCCGCGACCTCATCCTTCTCCATATTCGACTGCGCCTTGCCGGCACAGAAGCTTGTACAGTAACGACAGCGCCGCATCCTGCCCCATGTGGTGAAGCAGCGACCTTCGCGCCGCACGGTGCCGTCATCTTCAAAATGAAGCACCTTGCAGTCCTTTGCATCCACGAAGCGAACGAAATCATAGATCGGCGCAAGATTTCGCTCAAGCTGGCGCGCTTCCTCCAAGCTGAACCTTGCCATACGTTTCCCTCCTATAATACCACGGAGAGGACAGCCGCGCCATCCAGATTCCTTGGCTTACTTCTCATGAATTTTCAATGAATCACGCCTATTTTACCATGTTCTAGCAGAAAAAGATAGTTTTTTCTTTCGTGAGAAAGAACTATTCTTCCTTTCTTCAGCGATATATATATGTTGAAACCTTGCGGCAGGCGACTGCCTCGGGCAGAGCTGAGAGCCAGTCAGCGAGCGGACGATCTCGGACGATAAGCCCAGATGTGATTTCCATGAGCGGCAGGAGGACGAAGGCGCGCTCGTGCAGATACGGATGCGGCAGGCGAAGTTCCGGCGCCTCGCTCGTATAGCCTTCGGCGAGGAGCATGTCGATGTCGATCGTGCGCGGCCCCCAGTGCACCTTGCGCACGCGGCCGAGAGCGCGCTCGATGCGCTGCAGGAAGCGCAGCAGAACGAGCGGGCGAAGGCGCGTCTCCAAGGCGGCGCAGGCGTTGAGGAAGGACGGCTGCTCCTCGTTGCCCCAGGGCGGCGTCTCGTAAAAAGAGGATACACGCAGAAGCCGTGTATCCTCGATCTGCGCCGCGAGGCGCAGAGCGCGCTTCAGGGAGGCGCGACGGTCTCCGACGTTCGCACCGAGACCGATGTAGACGATGTACGGTGCGCTCGTGCAGGCGGGTCGGCAGGACGCGGGCGCGACGGCAGCCGCCCGCCCGCGCCGCGCATTTTCGCCGCTCACGCGCGGCTCCTCTCGATGCGCACGCAGACATCGCGGAAAGCCCCGGCAATCGGTGCCGCAGGCTTATGCACGGCGACCTCGACGCGCTCGATGGGATAGCGCGCGAGCAGATTTGCCGCGATCTTTTCCGCCACCGCCTCGATGAGATTCTTCGGCTCACCCTCGACGACAGCTCGCACATCCGCAAAGACAGCCGCGTAGTCGACGCTCTTCGTGAGGTCGTCCGTCCGCCCCGCCGCCTGCGTGCTCAGATGGAGCACGACATCGGCGACAAAGTTCTGTCCCTGTCTTCGCTCTTCGTCAAAGCAGCCGTGATAGCCGAAGAACTCCATGCCCGAAAGTTCAATCCTGTCCATGTTTCCTGCCCTCCAATATGATGTCCGCCATGCGGCACATGCGCGCGATTTCCTTGACGTCGTGGACGCGCACGATCGAGGCTCCCGCCGCGACGCCGAGCACCGATGCCGCGCCCGTCGCCTCAAGCCGCTCTTCTACGGGAAGATCAAGCGCGTAGCCGATGAAGCTCTTGCGGCTCGCCCCCAGGAGCAGCGGCAGCGGCTCGCCGTCGAGTCTGGAGAGCTCATGCAGGCGGTGCAGCACCTCGATGTTCATCGCCGGCGTCTTGCCGAAGCCGATGCCCGGGTCGAAGATCAGCGCTTCCTTCGCCACGCCCGCGTCTTCGGCGATGGCGCAGCTCTCGCGGAAGAAATCCTGCATAGAGGCAATGATGTCCTTTTCATAGACGGCAGCCGCCTGATTGTGCATGACGACGACGGGCGCATGCGCCGCCGCCGCGACGCGCGCCATGGCGCCGCGCGGCTCTGCCGCGTACTGCAGCCCCCAGATGTCGTTCAATATATCGGCGCCGAGCTGCAGCGCCGCGCGCGCCGTCTCCGCCTTGAATGTATCGACGGAAATCGGCACGGGAATCTTGGGCGCGAGGTATTCGAGAAAGGGCGCAAGGCGCGCCATTTCCTCTGCCGCCGCGACGGGAACGAAGCCCGGCCGCGACGACTCCGCGCCGATGTCGATGATCGCAGCGCCGTCCTCAACCATCGAGAGCGCGTGTTCGAGCGCCTTGTCCAGGGTGTTCCACCTGCCGCCGTCCGAAAAGGAATCGGGCGTCACGTTCAGTATGCCCATGACGAGCGTGCCCTCGCCAAGCGTCAGCTCCTTGCCCGAGGGCAGCGCATAGTGCCGCTTCACCTTCGCCTTCGCCTTCATTGCCATCATCCTTTCATGCCGCGCAGCAAGAGCTCCCACGCTTCTTTACGAAGCGTCGTATCCGAGGCAAGGCGCCCGCCCGCCTCCGAGGTCAGCGTGCGCGTCTCGGGCGCGAGCTCGCCGCGCATCATCATGCAGAGCTGGCGCGCCTCGCAGATGACGAGCACACCCTCGGCCGCGAGTCCTTCGAGCACGGCATCGGCGATCTCGCGCGTGAAACGCTCCTGCAACTGCGGCCGCCGCGCCAGCAAATTCACAACGTGGACGAACTTGCTGAAGCCCGCGATCTTGCCGTCCTTCGGCAGGTAGGCGATGTGCACCTCGCCGAAAAAGGGCACGAGATGGTGCTCGCACAGAGAATAAAACGGGATGTGCTGCACGCCCGTAAGCCCCTGCGCGCTCGTCTCGAAGAGCTCACCCCATGCCGCGCCCGCATCTTCCGTGCAGCCCGAAAAGAGCAGCTCGAACATCTCCGTCACGCGCTCGGGCGTCTTCTCCATGCCGCGCGCCGCGAGGTCGATCCCCATCGCCTCCAGAAATGCGCGCATCGCCGCGCTCGCCTTCTCGTTCATCATACCTGCCGCTCCTCGCTACATACATAAAAAGGGCGCGAAAACGCGCCCTCCTAAAATCACCACATGGTGCGCTCGGCGGGAGTCGAACCCACGCTTTCAGCTCCGGAGGCTAACGTC
>ERZ772957.1388-NODE-1388-length-15786-cov-5.495328_pt1 | contig 15786 bp, 10 predicted proteins | sample MGYA00580682_ERZ772957 | MGnify/ENA primary metagenome ERZ772957 (study PRJEB29015, sample SAMEA2737921) | human oral metagenome | biome: human oral; feature: human-associated habitat; material: dental | place: China | collected 2025 ...
CCACGCATACGGCAAGACACACCTTTGCCACGCTCATTACGCTTGAGCAAGGAGTGCCAATAGAAACCGTGAGCAAGATGCTCGGACATAGCAACGTAAGTATGACCGAGCGTTATGCAAAGGTTACACCACAGAAACTCTTTGAGGAATTTGACCGCTTCCTTTCTTTCACCGAAGATTTACGTTTAACCATATAAAAGACGAGCATTATGAGAAGTACATTCAAGATACTGTTCTATATCAACAGACAGAAAACTAAGACAGACGGCAATACCGCCATTCTCTGCCGTATCACCATCGATGGAAAGAAAACAACTATTAGCACAGGCGAAGAGTGCAATCCCTCCGAGTGGAGCACCAAACAGGGTTTGACGACTGACAGGAAGACCAATCAAAGAATCAGCGAGTTCAGGGAATTAGTAGAGAATACCTATCGGGACATTCTTGTAAAGGATGGAGTGGTAAGCGTGGAACTTATCAAAAACCGCTTGCAGGGTATTGCCACCAATCCCATCACACTCCTTGCCATGAGCAGGGCGGAACTACAAGCAGTTAAGGAAAGTGTGGGCAGATTAAGGGCAGAGGGGACTTATCTGAACCTTTACTATTCTGATAGAAATCTCCGTGAGTTTGTCAAAGATAAAAGATTGCAGGACATACCCATTTCCACCATTACGGAGGACTTGTTTGAGGAATACCGCTTCTACCTGAAAAAGCAGGGATTTGCAGCGGCAACCATCAACCGCTATCTCTGCTGGCTGAGCAGGTTGATGTTCCGTGCGGTCAGCAAGAGGATTATCCGCTGCAATCCCTTTGAGAATGCCAAGTATGAGAAGGAGGAAAAGAAAATACGCTTCCTACAGAAAAGCGATGTAATGAAACTTATGGCAATGAGGATGAACGACAGAGAATCGGAATTGGCACGGCTGATGTTTGTCTTTTCCTGCTTTACAGGGTTGGCAATTGCCGATATGGAAAATTTAGAATACAGCCATATCCAAACAGCAGCAGACGGACAGAGGTATATACGCAAGGAGCGTCAGAAGACAAAGGTTGAGTTTGTCGTACCGTTACATCCCATAGCTGAAACTATTATCAGCCATTGCAGGAATTCGCAGGCAGGAAACGAAGAACAGCAGGCGGTGAAAGAAAAAGGCGACAGCCTTGTCTTTCAACCTCATTGCAGCCGTAGCGTGATGGGCAAGAACCTGAGCATCGTGGGTAAGGCTTGCGGTATCCGTCAAAGACTTTCCTACCACATGGCTCGCCACACCTTCGGTACGATGAGTCTGAACGCAGGTATCCCTATCGAGAGTATAGCCAAGGTGATGGGACACGCCTCCATATCAAGCACGCAGATTTATGCGCAGGTAACGGACAACAAGATTTCGGAGGATATGGACAGGCTTATAGCCAAGTACAAGGCGAAGGACAAGACTACCGTAAATGCAGATGTGAAAGCAGCGACGGACACAAAGACAATCCCGCTTGTTGTCAATTCAAATGGCAGAAAGGAGGAAACGGCATGAATACGAACTATAAACTAAGAACTATGACTAGCACGGAGAATCATCGCAGTTATTTTGATTGGGGCTGCAATATGCAGATTGTCCGCAAGGGAATCGGAGACATAGCCATGACAGAGAGAGAACTTACAAGGTTCTTCGGAGTAACGTGGAGAAAACTTAATCATGGGTTGCAAACACTTATGAAATCCTCCACCTTGCATCCCGATGAGAGGGGTGCAGGTGAAGAGCCTGTTTTCATCAGCGGACAATTGAAAGGCTATGCGCCACTCTATCCGCTTCCTATCATCATTGCCCTGTCCTTTCTGTTGGACAGCACGGAAGCGCATTTGTTCAGAAAGTACGTCTGTCAGAAGTTGCAGAAATCAGCATCCATGATAACACCGATATTCCTGATAGGCAACACGCATAATTGATGATAATACTTCCTTTTTCTTTCACCGATTATATCTTACTACATTACTACAATAAGAGTTAAAGCGGTGAAAGAAAATGGATTACACCGTAGTTAGGAGATGAAATAACTATTACTACCAATTGGCTACATTCTACTCCTGTAAAATGTATTGTATATAAAGTAATGCAGCACAAAACTGATTGTAAAACAATTTAAGAATAAAACTTGTGTTTTTTCAAATAGTTTGTTATCTTTGTAAGCAATATATTGTAATGAAATGTCAAACAATGAACAAACAAGCGTTAGGAATCGCTTAAAAATTGTCCTTGTTGAACAGGGAAGAACGAACAGATGGCTTGCAGAGCAATTGGGTAAGACGGAGCATACTGTTTCTCGTTGGTGTCAAAACAAAACACAGCCAACAATTGCCATATTGGGACAAATCGCACAGATTCTGGATGTGGATGTAAGATTATTGATTAAATCAACAAAAGATTAAACCAATGGGAACTAATTTCTTTACGAATGAGAACCAAAATACACTTTTAGAGAAAATAGAAGGTGTTTTCAAATATAAGAAAGTACATTTCTTTGATGTACTTGTTGGCTATTTCCGTGCTTCTGGTTACTTTAAGATTAGGAAGTTTATAGAGCAAACACCGAAGATAAGGTTTCTTGTAGGCATTAATATTGATAAGCTTACGGCTCAAGCTAACCAGCAAGGACTCCTTTTTAATCCGGATGAAGGGCAAGCACAAGAAGAATTCTTTCATGAATTGAAAAAGAACATTCAAGAAGCTCGGTATGATAAGGATGTAGAGGAAGGGATGTGCCAATTTATAAAAGATATCATGTCAGGAAAAATAGAAATGCGCATTCATCCTAAACAAAATATCCATGCTAAACTTTATATATTTAGGGAAGAGATATATCATCCGCACGGATATGGCTCGGTCATTACAGGCTCAAGTAATTTGACTGATGCAGGACTTGAAAAGAATTTTGAGTTTAATGTTGAGTTGCGTTATGATGATGATATCCAATTTGCTACCGAAACATTCGAACGTTTGTGGAAAGAGTCTGTAGAGATAGACTTGACGCATATAGAAACGATAAAAAATGAGTCATACTTGAATCCTAACTTCACACCTTATGAAGTATATTTGAAGTTTTTATTGGAATATTTTGGGAAACGTATAGATTTCGATCCTAATTCCTTATCTGAGTTACCAAAAGGTTTTAAGAGACTATCTTATCAAGTTGATGCTGTAAATGATGGATTTTCCAAGATGATGAAACATAATGGTTTTTTCCTGTCTGATGTCGTCGGATTAGGAAAAACTGTTGTTGCGGCTTTAATAGCTAAGAAATTTTTCTATGCCAATGATTTCCCAGCATACCATTCCCATGTATTGGTCATCGTCCCACCTGCTTTACAAGAGAGTTGGGAGGAAACCCTGTCTAAATTCAAGGTAGATAATTACAGGATTGTTACAAATGGAAGTATAAGCAAAATAAAAGATGCGTCTCTCTACGACTTAATCATAGTTGATGAGGCCCATAAGTTCCGTACAGACACTGCTTCTATGTATAACGAACTGCAGAAGTTATGCAAGACTCCTTGCTGCCATCATCATGCGGATGGAACCTTATATAGTAAGAAGGTAATTCTCGTCTCAGCAACACCGTTAAACAATAAGCCAGAAGATATAGCCAATCTTGTATATCTGTTTCAGGACTCGAAAGATAGTACACTTGAGGAAGGAAACCTACAACGTTTCTTCAGAGAGCAGATAGACGCTTATAAGAAGGTAAAAGGAAAAAAAGACAGCAGAATCATAGCAATTAAAATTAGAGACATTTACGAGAAGATACGTGTAAAAGTTGTAGAACCATTGATGGTACGTCGCACCCGAACAGACCTTTTAGAGAATGAAGCATACAAGAATGATCTATATACACAAGGTGTTGCTTTCCCCAAGGTTCATCAGCCACAACCACTATATTATAAATTAGATAAGCAGTTGAACGAACTTTATGACAAGACCATCAAGGTGTTGAGCGATGAGAAGGAGGGTCTGACTTATTTCAGATATCAAGCCATTAAATATCTTAATAAGGAAAAGAAAAAGAAATACAAAAAGGCCGATATGATTTCCGTTCAGTTGGCAAAGATTATGAAAACTTTACTTGTGAAGCGGTTAGATAGTAGTTTTTATGCTTTCAAACAATCACTAAAACGATACTATCAGTCAAACTGTGTCATGCTCAAGATGTTTGAAAATAGAAGGATTTATATTGCGCCTAAGCTAAAAGTAAATGAACTTCTAAGTGAAGGTAAAGAGGAGGAATTGATAAAACTAATTGAACAATCCACTTACAATGATTCCACAATAGATGTCTATACACCTGAAGATTTTGACAAACCTATTTATTTAGATGGGTTGAAACACGATAATGCTATATTGGAAGATTTGGTAACAGAATGGGATAAGATAAACTATGACCCCAAACTGGATGTATTTCTTGACAAACTAAAAAATCAATTGTTTGACAAGTCCATTAATCGTGAGGGGAAATTAGTAGTTTTCTCAGAAAGTAAAGAAACAACAGACTATCTATTGAAAGAGTTAGAAAAACAAGGATATAACAAGGTCTTATCGGTTGAAAGCAGCAACCGTACAGAAAAGATGCCTTTAGTAAGTGCAAACTTCGATGCAAATTATAAAGGATATAAGAAAGATGATTACAACATTGTGCTGACAACAGAAGTGCTGGCTGAAGGTGTCAACTTACATCGAGCCAATGTGGTTGTTAATTATGACACCCCATGGAACTCTACACGTCTAATGCAACGTATTGGACGAGTGAACCGTATAGGGAGTACTGCAAAGGATGTTTATATCTACAATTTCTTCCCTACGAAAGAAGTAAATAATGATATAGAACTTGAAAACAAAGCCAAGATGAAGCTATTTGCTTTTCATGCTGCTTTAGGAGAGGATAGTCAAATATATTCAGAAGAGGAAAATCCAGAGAGTTTTGGCTTGTTTGATAAGAATCTTGAAGAAGAACGCGACGAGAAGTTAGGCTATCTGATGTGGTTAAGAAAGCAAAAGGAGGAGCATCCCGATTTGTTGAGAGCCATTGAGAAAATACCTTTGCGTGCTCGGGTTGGTAGAATTGCTACCAATGCAGACCACTCAACATTGGTGTTTATTCGTAACGAAAAACGAGATGCTTTCACGCTTATCCATAAAGATGGAAGATTAGAAGAACTTACTTTTCTTGAGGCAGTTAAGATATTTAAGGCTGATGTTGACGAAAAAGCTATTCCGCTACATGAACTTCATTATTCTCAAGTAGGAAGAGCTCTTAATTTCTTTTCGGAGAAAGCTGAGGCAGAAAAGGGGAATACACTAAAAGTAAACCTAACACAAGGACCTAACGAGAAAAGAGCAATAGCCTATTTGGATAGCTTTCTTACGATTCCAAATATTGATGCGAAGGAGGCAGAATTAATTCGACAAGCGAAGAGGGCGATTACGACGGGGCGGTTTCAACAGTTGCAGCGAAAGGTGAACAAACTGAAAACTACAACAAAGAAAACCCCTGTTAAACGCTCTGTTCTTCTTGAACAGATGATACAAATCCTGTCATCTTATCCTTTGGTAACAGAGCAAAATACGGCTCCTGTTAATGTTACGCTAGATGGGCAGCAACGGAGAGAGTTGTTTAATCCTGAAGTTATCATTTCTGAAAGCTTCTGTTCTTGATGGAGTATGAATGAGACAAATCGTATAGAATACAAGTTATGGCTTACCCCTGATTTGGATATAGAGAAGGAAGTGATAGCCTTCCTGAACTACAAGGAAGGTGGCTACATATATATAGGTGTAGATAAAAACGGAAACACTGTAGGAGTCGATGACGTAGATACCTGCATGTTACAGCTAAAGGATCGTATCAAAAATAATATCTCACCCTCAGTTATGGGGCTTTTTGATATATCAGAAGAAGAACGGAACGGCTGTCCCATTGTAAAGATAACGATTGCAAGTGGCATTGAGAAACCTTATTTCAAGTCCAAGTATGGTATGACTTCCAAAGGGACATTCATTCGGATAGGTACTTCTGCTGAGCCTATGCAGCAACAGCAAATTGACAGACTGTTTGCGATGCGAACACGAAACTCCATTGGAAAGATTATCTCTAACAGACAGGATTTATCTTTCGAACAGCTTCGTATTTATTATGACGAGCGAGGCAAACGACTTAACGATAACTTCAAACGTAGCTTGGAACTGTTGACAGAGAATGATAAGCTTAACTATGTTGCTTATTTGTTAGCTGATGAGAATAACAACTCTATAAAACTTGCTAAATACTCAAGCCTTGATAGATGTGAGCTAATAGAAAATAATGAATATGGATACTGTTCGTTAATTAAGGCAACAAAGAGTATCTTGGCAAAATTAGATATAGAGAATAAAGTCTTTGCAACTATCACACCTGCAGAACGCACAGAGTATCCTTTATGGGATAAGATAGCTTTGCGTGAAGCTGTTGTCAATGCCATTGTACATAATGACTATTCATTTGAGGTGCCACCCAAGTTTGAAATCTTCCCAGATCGCATTGAGATTACGTCTGCGGGACGGTTGCCAGAGTCATTGAGTCGTGAAGAATTCTTTAATGGTATTTCCATTCCACGCAATAAAGAATTAATGCGTGTCTATAGAGACCTGAAGTTAGTAGAGTCTTTGGGGTCTGGAGTTCCTCGCATACTCAGAGCCTATGGTGCAGAGTGCTTCGTCTTTACAGACAACTTTATACGTATTACTTTCCCAATCTCTAAGAAGTATCAACGACAGTATACCACTAATGATGTGGAAGAGAGTGTACAAGTTGGTTTGCAACTTAAGTCTTTGATAATCAGTGTAAATAAGCAGAAGCTGTCTGTTGATGAGATACTGCAAGTGTATAAGCAAGTGTATAAGCAAGTGTATAAGTCTCATTGGTATTTCAAAAAGAAATTTATTCTCCCAGCTATGCAGCGAGGCTGGATAGAGATGCAGTATCCTGACAAGCCCAATCATCCTCAACAAAAGTATAAACTTACAGAGAAAGGGTTGCTATTGCTTAATACTATTATTCAACAAAACGAACAAAAATAAATAATATACATATGGATAAGGCTGAACTGAAAATTAAATTGAAAAAGGAATTCAATCTTGAAGTGTGGAAGAACATTTTGAGCAGAATGTTTCATAAGATTGATTATCTTTCTGTCCCTAATTCTATAGAAGATGAATCTGTAATAAGTGGTGGACAAATAGGAACTATACATCTTGATGATAATCACTCTTTGGCCCTTTTTGTGATAGAGGTCGCCGATAACAAAAACATAGCACGCAACAGGAAAGGGCTACGTGATATAGCTGCAAAATATATTGACCAAGACATTAACCACGGTGTATTGGTTTTCTATTATTCGAAGAAACAGATTGATTATCGTCTCACCTTTATTTCAAAAACTACAGTGCTTAATGAAGCTGGAGAGTTTCAAACAAAGGAAACAGCCTCTAAACGCTATACATTTCTACTAGGTGGCAACGAACCATGTACTACCGCTGCCATACGTTTTTATGAGTTGGTAAAGAAAGAAAATGTATTGTTATCAGATGTTACAGATGCCTTCTCCGTAGAACGACTCAACAAGGACTTCTTCAAAGGGTATAAAGAACGCTATAAGAAATTCTGTGATTTCCTTACAGGAAACGCAAAGGATAATCGTGACTATGTAAAAAAACTACTTGGTCGCCTTGTCTTTCTGCAATTCTTGCAGAAGAAAGGTTGGATGGGTGTACCTGCAGGCAGTGATGCATGGGAAGGTGGAGACAAGGCATATATGCAGAATCTTGTCGAGCGTTATAAAGACAACGACAGATTGTTGAGTGATGTGTTAGAGCCATTGTTCTTTAATACGCTCAATGAAGCCAGACCTGATGATATTGCCGACTCTCGTCTTGGAGAGAATGTCAAGATTCCTTATCTGAATGGTGGTCTTTTCGACAGAGATTCATTGGATAAAAAGAATATAGACTTTCCTTATGCGTATTTCCAGGAATTGATGGAGTTCTTCTCAGAATACAATTTTACCATCGATGAAAACGACCCTGATGATGCTGAGGTTGGTATCGACCCTGAGATGTTGGGGCATATTTTCGAGAATCTGTTGGAAGACAACAAAGACAAAGGAGCTTTCTATACACCAAAGGAGATTGTACAGTATATGTGTCGTGAGACCATTGTGCAGTATCTGAAGTCTCATGTCGATGAACAGTTATATCCAGCTGTTGATGCCCTAATAAAGAATGGAGTTGTTAATGCGGAACTTCAAAATAAGAAAACTGCCAACGTAATATACAATCTACTTAAAACTATCAAGGTGTGTGACCCTGCTATTGGTTCGGGTGCTTTCCCTATGGGCATACTTAATGTGCTTTATCATGCTCGTTTGCAACTCTATGGTTTTCTCAATTCTACCGATGACTTTTCTCATGCAAAAGTCAAGCGTGACATCATACAGAATAACATTTTTGGAGTAGACATAGAACAGGGAGCTGTTGATATAGCACGCCTCCGCTTCTGGTTGGCTTTGGTGGTCGATGAAACGATTCCGCAGCCACTGCCTAACCTTGATTATAAGATAATGTGTGGAAACTCACTGTTAAGTAGGTTTACACAGGATATGACTTTGGATGAAGTATTCTCTGAATATAATAAAAAGGTGGGAAAGGGAGAGCAACTATCATTGGAGGTGTACAAGGAGAAGGTGGCTGCTTTTACAAACACATCTGACCATGTGCAGAAAGAGGAGTATCGAAAACTGATAGAGTTGGTGAAACAGACATTTAAGTATGAGCTAACTCAAAAAGATAAGAACAGAATCTATTCTTTACAAAAGCAGATTAATGACCTTGAAGCACCCTCTCTTTTTGAGAGAAACAAGAAGGAAATCCAAAGAATAAAAGAACTTAAGAAGCAGTATTCAGCACTTCTCTTAAAGCATGAAAAGGCTGAGGCGTGTAAACTATATGCTGATGCGTTTGAATGGCGATTTGAGTTTCCAGCACTGATAGATGAGAATGGCTTTTTTACTGGCTTTGACGTCATTATTGGTAATCCTCCCTATTTACGTATTCAAGGAATCAAGGCATCCTCACCTGAGATGGCTGAAGAATTAGCTGATAAGTATGAAGCTGCTACAGGGTCGTTCGACCTGTATACGCTCTTTGTCGAGCGGGGTCTACAAATTATCAACGACACGGGTATTGTTAACTTTATTATGCCTGTGAAGTGGACAAATTCCGATTTTGGTAAGGGCTTACGCAAAGTCATCTCTAACAGAAAAGCGGCGTCTACCATCATTAATTTCGGTGCTTATCAGGTGTTTAATGCCTCTACTTATACGGGTTTACAATGGTTTAAGCCTAACTCTGAGATACTTAAATACTATGAACTGGATAGAAACTTAGCTACAAACACGGACTTAAGAGACTATCTTGACAACCTGCAGCATGAGCCGTACTCTCATATCTGTGCTAATAAATTAATGGCTTCACCGTGGGTATTGATAGTAGGAAGGGCTGCTGCCTTACTTGAAAGGCTTGAGGAACATCCAAGAAGAGTTAGGGATGTGTTTGAAAAGATATTTCAGGGTATTGCAACGAGTAAAGATGATGTCTATTTCTTGTATAACTGTACCAGTCATGGGCAGTATATTAATGGAATATCTAAGTATTTAAATAAAGTAGTATCTATTGAGAGAGAACTAGTTAAACCTTTGCTAAAAGGAGAGGATGTACATCGTTATGACCAACTCGCAACAGATAGATATGTTATTTTCCCTTATCATGTAGAGAATGAGAACGCAGTTCTTTACACTGAGTCAGACTTAGAGCTTAGATTTCCTAAGGGTTATGCTTACCTTAAAGTGTGTGAAGACGTGTTAAGGGGGCGAGAGAAGGGTAGATTTAATATAGATGGTGAATGGTTTCAGTATGGGAGAAAGCAAGGTATCCTCTATACTGAGACAGAAAAACTTGTAGCCCCAGATATTTCTTTAGGTGGCAATTATGCTTATGACGTAGATGGAAAGTATTATCATACAACAACTATTTATGGATATATTAAGCGCAGAGAGATAAAAGAAAGTTATAAATTCTGGATGGCTTTACTTAACTCTCGTTTGTGTTGGTGGTATCTTACCAACACTGGTACGACTTTGGCAAATGGCTTCTTCAGGTTTAAGCCCAACTATATTAAGCCTTTCCTCGTACCTATGCAAATACCGTCTCCTCTTGAGAAGGCCATAGAGAGGCTCGTCGATTATATTCTTGTCATCAAGCAGACAGGACAGCTCAATATAGTAGAGAATATTGATAATGATTTGCTTAGGCGTCAATTTGAGAGTGTCATTGACGCTCTTGTCTACGAACTATATTTCCCTGATGAGTTCTTGAAAATAGGAATATCATTTGTAAATGATGTCTTAAATGATTTTGCCCCTATTACCACCGTAGATAATAGAGAGGAAGGTTTGCAAATCATCTCTAACGCATTCTATAAGTTCAGAGATATAGATAATAAGATACGCAATAAAATGAAGCTAATGCCTATTATGTTGGAAAACCTCTTGTCACCTATCTTAAATTCATAATACAATGTACAAAATTAAAGAAATTAAACTTGAGAATTTTAAATTCTTCTTCGGTGAGGAAATAATTAAACTCGACTGTAAGAATGTATTGTTATTTGGAGAAAATGGAAGTGGCAAAAGCTCCATATATTGGGCCTTGCATTGTTTTTTGCACAGTACATTGAAACCTAATACAGAAAGTGTAAAAAAGTATTTTCTACCATTATCGAGAAGTAAGGAAAGCATTCGTAATAGGTATGCTGATGATGACAGTAGTTCGGCTATACACCTTACACTTGCGCATAGTGATCATCAAAATTATGCAGATATAACTGTAGAAATTTCAAATGATGTTGTTAATGCAAGAACGGAAGATAAAATACGTTTAATGGCACTTTCTAGTGAGTTAATCAATTACAAGGTTATTTATAACATGTATGTGGCTACTAACAGAAGTACCATAAAATTATTTGATTACTTCTGTAAAAACCTTATGGAATTTATCTATTTTGACATGGAGCTGACAAGTATCTATGGCGAAAGAATTTCTCGTGTAGCCTTAGATTGGTGGGAGTATATTAAAAAAGGTATGCGACCTTATACTACTATGAATGATCCTAACTATAGTGCTTTTCAATCTCATGTAGATCTCTTTAATGAGAAACTCCATGATTTCTTGCAACTGATAACGACAGAAACCAATAGGTCTTTACAAGAGGACTTTGGAGAAGACTTTACCATTGAGTTTAGGTATAAAGATGCTACTTTTAATGATTTCAATGAATATAATAAAGGTAGAAATAGAAGAACAATCGCACCAGAGATAGAGCTTATCGTTCATTTAACTAATTTTCAGGGTGAAAAAGCCATAGTAGAACGTCCACAATCTTATCTAAATGAAGCAAGACTATCTTCCATTGCCATCGCAATAAGGTTAGCTATATTAAAAGAAAGATATATCGAAGATGCACCACGTGTTATGGTTTTAGACGATATGCTATTAAGTCTTGATATGGGAAATCGTTCTGCCATATTAAAGATGCTTCTCAAAAATTACTTGTCACGGTATCAGATTATTATCATGACACACGATCGAGTCTTTTTTGACTGTGTTCTTAATCATTTGCCAGAAAATGTACGGCAATCTGATTGGAAGGTGTTGGAAATCTATGAACGGCAGGAGAATGACAAAAAAGTCCCTTCTATAGTTAATTATAAAGATGCCTTGACAAAAGCTTATTCATATTTCAAAGGCGAACACTGTCCAATAGATTATAGTGCCTGCGGGAATAGTCAGCGACAAGCTTTGGAAGAAATATTCAAGAATCAGTTTCAAGCATATTCGTTAAGAAAGCAAGATAATGAGCTGGTTAATACGGAGAAGCTGATGCTTTCAGAATGTATTTCAAAGTCAAGAGAAATGTATCAAAAGATAGGTTTTGAAACAGACGTGCTTGACGAATTGGATATTCATCTAAAACAATCATTAAATCCATCATCACATCATAACCCCCAATCAAACTTTTATAAAAAAGAAATAGAAAGAACCTTTGAAATCATAGAAGTACTAAGAAAACATAAGATAGTACCACTTGTTTCAAAAGATGAAGTAATTACCCTATGTATTAAATGTACTGATGGTACGGAATGTGTCTATGAAATACAACTCCTTGACGATATACTGATGTATCAGAAACCAAATAATGATTATTTCTTGAAAGATGATGATAAACGGATATACGTGATAAAAAGCTACAATGGTTCTTCGAAAAATAATAAAACGTCTTGTTTTTCACTACAAGAACTCTATGATGATACTATTCGTTGGATTGAAAAATGTTTGCATAAAGATGTTATCCCTGAAAGGGAAGTAGGTTATATATATTCATATCAAGGACAAAATCTTATTGAACGGCTCAATGAAATGAATAATAATTAACATTTTTGAAACATGAAGATAGAAATCGATAACATAGATATATCAGATAAGATCACAGACTTCACACAATATCTCCAAACGACAGATAGGATTATCCTTTCTGCCAAGTTTGGAGATGGGAAAACTTTTCTGCTGAATGAATTGAGGAGTAATTTAAAAGAAGAATATGAATTCTTCACTATTTACCCGATAAATTATTCTGTTGCCAAAAATGAAGACGTGTTTGAATATATCAAACGAGATATCATTATACAATTGCAAGAAAGAGGCTTCCTTGATAATATTGATATGGAAGCTTTATTTGACTCTATCTTCTGTTTTGAAGACTTGGTATCTGTAGTTTCTTTTCTTCTTTCATTTGTTCCAATGGGTGAATTTTATAATAGAATTTTTAATAAATTCTGTGAGAAAAAGAAATTATATAAAGAAAAGAAACATACATCTGATAAGTATTTGGCAGAATTTGCCAATACGAAAGGTAGTATTTATGAGGAGGATGGATATACCAAACTGATAAGAAATGCCATTGAATGGATAAGTTATGACCATGCAACGAATGGCGCAGATTGGAAAAGGAAAAAGCCTGTCTTGATAATAGAAGACTTAGACCGCTTAGATCCCAAGCACCTTTTCAGAATACTCAATGTTATCAGTGCGCACATAGATAATCCTTCATCTCCCTGCAAGGTTGGTAACAAATTTGGATTTCATAACATAGTATTGGTAATGGATTATGATACTACGAAGTACATATTCCAGCATTTCTATGGCGAGGAGGCTTGTTATGAAGGATATATGAGTAAGTTCCTTTCTCGTGAACCGTTCAGATATAGTATATTGCCTTATATGGTAAAGGAAATTAAAAGTAAACTAGCAGAATCATTGGAAATACCTAATCATTTGCCAACATATACAAATTTCATGGCAAAACTGCACAAGGCTTCTCTTCGTGATTTGAAGAAATTAGCAACGTTTGATACATTCGACCGTCTGCAGTCTGATACTTTTAGTTTCAAGCAGTTTCACTTTGCAACATCATTACCCATATTTCAGTTAATTATTTATATGGTAGAGTGTGGCATGTCAATTAACCAAATAACACAGGATTTGCAATTTACAACAAGACGTTACGAAAACATAAGGGAAAAAGACGAGTATGAAAGGGAATATGTTAAACTAATGTTCCCTTTGTATAAAATGGCATATGAAGATAAACGCTCAATACAGATAGATGATACTAATTATAGAATAGAAGGCGATTTCTCAGAAGTGATTTCTAAGATAGACGTTCATGTTTATGATTATGTGGATCGAGATGCTATGGAGTTGTTGAGAGATACGAATTTTGTAAATCAATTCCAGTTCTTACTGGATAAACTTTCTAAATGTATAAATTTGTCGGCTTTGCATAAATAGAAACGAACATTTTTTCTATAACCGACAATAACAATGTTTGATATAGTTCATTCACGTATGGTTATTACTATCTATAACTTACATGGGAAGAAAAATGGTTCAATGAAATTATACTATTCTTTATAATTCATCTCTAACAACCTCTCTAAATCTGAAGCCTTATAGAGTATCTTCCCTGCGAACTGTGTATAGGGTATAATCCTCCTATTCCGATAGTCCTGCAGGGTGCGGGGGCTGATATATAGCCGCTCGCATACTTCTTTACCTGTGAGGAAGTGCTCACCGCCAAAGAGCGGCTTGTGTGTCTGTGCTACTTCCTTAATTCTCTTGCTTACTCCGCTGATAGCGGACAGCACCACCTGCATATCGTCAGCCTCCATATTCAAGTCTCTTACCTGTTCCATAGTTCTCTTGTCTTATTTGTTGTTCTTGGATTTGTCTGTGTTTGATTCACTGATTTGGTTTCCAATAATCGTTCCACATCCTCACGCTTGTAATAGCACTTATGCCCGATTTGGGCAAAGGGCAACACACCCGTATCACGATAGTGCTGTAAAGTGCGCTTGCTGATGTTGAGCAACCTGCACACATCACCGTTGTGCAGCCAGTCCGTGTGTCTGCTCTGTTCTCCGAATGCCTTGTGGCAGGTCTCGGCAAGGCTGAGTATCTCATTCCTTAGTCTTTCCCAATTTGAATCCGTAATGATAAAATATCCCATTTCCTTATTATTGTTTTGTTTGTAATTTCTTTTTGTTTTGCGCTTCACCGCACGTTTCTGCCTGCAAAAGTAGGATGTGTTTTCCATACCTCAAAGCAACAGGGAAGAGCAGGGAAATACAGGGAAAAACAAGGAAAGGACAAAAGGATTGTCGCTCTCTTTCTTTGCCTCCATACTCCATTTTATCATATCCGTTTTATCTGACGCAATGCTATTCAGATTGGAGCAAATAAACACATTCCTTTCTTGCATCATTTCTATACTTGTCCTCTTGTTTGGGGCTTAAATCCATGCTTTCCGACAGTTTCCTACCTGAAATCCGTGAGAAATTCATAGCCAATGTACGCAACATTATGCAAGCACTCCCTGAATGCTTGGAACTTTCCTGTTCTCTTCATAACTTCACTCTTGGAAACCAAACCAAGCATATAATGAAAAAGAATGCAGATAAAAGCAAATCGGAGGGCGGAAACAATATGCCCAAGCAAAGGAAGACCTCCTCAAAAAACGGTGAGATAGAAACCTATCTCTCCTCTTATTACCAGTTCAGATACAACACGGTGTTGGGAAGAACCGAGTATCGTGGCAAAAACGATGCTCTGTTCTCAAAGGTGGGTCGCTATGAAATCAACACGCTCCGAAGGGAGATAGACAACGACATCGGGATTGTTACTTCTTCCGATAATCTATATTCTATCATCGAGAGCAGTTTTTCGCCACGTATCAACCCCATACAGGAATATTTCAAAAGGTTGTCTGCTACGGATATAGGCAATAGTAACCGTGATTGTGGAAATGATGTTTCCCTTTCACTGAAAGCCATTCCTGAACTGGCAAGTTGCGTTGTGGTGCGCAACTCCGACAAATGGCTGCCATACCTCACCAAATGGCTCGTGGCAGTGGTCGCCAATGCCATGGACGACCGTGAGTGCCGTAACCACACCTGTCTTGTGCTCACAGGCGAGCAGGGCAAGTTCAAGACCACGTTCCTTGACCTGCTCTGTCCACCTGCCCTACATGGTTACAGTTACACGGGCAAGATATATCCGCAGGAGAAGGACACGCTTACCTATATCGGACAAAATC
>ERZ772957.1392-NODE-1392-length-15761-cov-10.302178_pt1 | contig 15761 bp, 10 predicted proteins | sample MGYA00580682_ERZ772957 | MGnify/ENA primary metagenome ERZ772957 (study PRJEB29015, sample SAMEA2737921) | human oral metagenome | biome: human oral; feature: human-associated habitat; material: dental | place: China | collected 2025 ...
CCAAGATGGAGAAGAGCAAGATCATGGCGGTGCGCCGCGCCATCTTCGTCCTGCCCGGGCATGCAGAAGAGGTACGTGCTGCCATCGCTGAGTGCAGGCCGCACCGCATCCTCATCCTCGGCACTTCCGAGAACATGGTCTACAAGATCGCGCGCATACTCAAGCTGCCGACGATTGAGCACATCGTCCATATCGAGGACATCGCGACGCAGCGTGAAATGCAAAAGGCGCGCGACAGCCGCTTGAAGCAGGGCAAGCACATCATACCCGTGCCGACGATCGAGCTCAAGCCCCACGCTTCGGGCTTTCTCATCGATCCCATCCAGTCCTTCTTCCGCCGCAGCCGCACGCGCCGCCGCAAGCTCGGCGAAAAGTCCATCGTGCGCCCGGTTTTCAGCTATTACGGCAAGCTCATCATCGACGATCTGGCAATCCGCGAGATGGTCGTACGCATCGTACACGAGAAGGATTATATCTCCAAGGTCAGCACCGTGCGCGTGCGTCATATCTGGAAGGGCGACGAGGATCGCGGCCTTGAGATATCCTGCGCCGTCGTGCTCACCTACGGCAGCCACATCCCGACGCTCATCAAGGAAACGCAGCAGCGCGTGCGCACGAAGGTCGAGTACATGACAGGTCTCTTCGTGCGCGAGGTCGACATCATGGTGCAGGCATTGTATATCGAAGCATAAAAAAGGCGCTTCCCCCTTACGTTTCAAGGGGAAGCGCCTTTTTCCATGCTTCGGCGAGGTCGTCGAAGCGCCAGCGCGCGTTGGCGGCACTCGTCGAAGGAAGTGCGTGGAATGTGAGGTCTTTGCGCTGCAAGAGCGCCTTGTTGGCGCGGCGGAAGGTCGCGGCGGACTTACCGCCGTTGAGGCAAAAAGTATGAAGCTGCGGATAGCGCGCGAGGAGCGCGGTGAAGTCATTGGGTACTGCCTCGCGGATTGCCGAGTCGAGGCTGCCCTCGCGCTCGCACGAGGCAATCGAATCCCAAAGCGCGATGCGGTGGTGAAGTAGCATGCGAAGGCGCTCCTCGTATTCCGACGGTGGCTCGCAGCCCTCCAAAAGATGCGCCATGAGCCGCCAGAAGCGGTTCTGCGGGTGCGCGTAGTATTGCTGCGCCTTGAGCGACGCCGCACCCGGCATGGAGCCGAGGATGATATGCGTGCAGCTCTCGTCAATGCTCGGTGCAAAGCCGACGCAGGTGATGGGGGATGGGGTCACAATGTCTCCTTGTTTTTTCACAGCTCGAACTTCACCAATACCTGCTCAAGCGCGTCAAGCATGTCGTTGATGTTTTCTTCCGTGATGATGAGCGGCGGCTGGAATGCCATGACGTTTCTGGCGACGCCGTTCTTGCCGACGATGAAGCCGCGATCCTTGAGCTCTTCGAGTACCGTGTCGAGCTCTTCGGGGGCGGGGCTCTTGTCGGCATGGACGAACTCGGCGCCCGTCATGAGGCCGAGACCGCGGATGTCGCCGATGATCGGGTGGCGCTTCTGGATCTCTCTGAGCCCAGCCCGCAGCTGCTCGCCGCGCACCGCCGCGTTTTCCTTGAGGCCGTGCTCCTCGATGTAGTTGAGGACGGCGAGACCCGCCGTGCTCGATACGGGGTTGCCGCCGAGGGTCGAGGCGCCGGGCTTCGTGTAGCTGTCAGCGACCTTGGCGCTCGCGATGAAGGCGGAGATGGGCTGGCCGTTGCCGAGCGCCTTGGCGACGCACATGATGTCGGGCACGACGTCGGCGTGCTCGATGGCGAACATCTTGCCCGTGCGCGCAAATCCCGTCTGTACCTCGTCGGCGATGAAGAGGCCGCCGCAGCTCGCGACGATCTCCTTGACGCGCTTGAAGTAGCCGGCGGGCGGTACGATGATGCCGGCGTTGCCCTGGATGCTCTCGGCGATGAAGGCGGCAGGCCTGCCGCTCGTCGCCGTCTTGATGATCGTCTCGACCTCGTTGGCGCAGGCAAGATCGCATTCGGGATGCTTCTTGCCGAGCGGACAGCGGTAGCAGTAGGGATTCGGTGCGAACTGGATGCCGCCGACGGGGTTCGGATCGGTGCGCCACATGCCGATGCCCGTGAGGCTCATCGTGAGCTTCGTGCGCCCGTGCAGGCCGTTGCGGAGCGCGATGAACTCGCTGCTGCCCGTGTAGATGGTCGCAAGCAGCGCCGCGCCCTCCGTCGCCTCCGTGCCCGTGGAGCAGAAGAAGCTCTTCTGCAGGTCGCCCGGCGTGACTTCGGCGAGCTTTTCGGCGAGGTTTACGAAGTTCTCCGTCAGGTAGATGTTGCAGACGTGCTGCAGCGTTTCTACCTGCTCGGTGACCTTCGCTGTGATCTCGGGATTGCAGTGGCCGCAGTTGATGACGGAAACGCCCGCGAAACAGTCGAGATACTTTCTGCCCTCGCTGTCAAACAGGTACTGCATGGAGCCGCGCACGATCTGGCGCGGCTCGCGGTAGAAGTGACCGAGGCAGGGCATGATGTACTTCTTTTTCTTTTCGAGAATGGCTTCAGCGCCAAGGTATTCTTTCAAATCATTACCTCCTCAGATCGAGTCTTTCGATTCGCGGAAACGATAGACGCCGACGCCGAGCGCACGCGGACTCTTCTCGGCGAGCGCCGAGAGCGCCGCTTCGTCGAAGGCATCTTCGCCGCGAGAGAGCGCATCGAGCGCCGCGCGGTACGTCTTCGTGACGAGGGCGACGAGCTCAGGTGCGTAATCCTGTGCTTCGATGCGATAGGAGGCGATGCCGCTGAACTTCTCAAGGTACGGATAAAGACACAGATCCTTCGCAAAGTAGAGGTGGTTGCGCCCGAACTGGTCGATGCGGATGGCATGCACCTCACCCGCCTTGTCGCGCAGCGCATAGTGACGGTCGAGAAACTCGGGATTCTTCAGCGGATCGTAGCCGCCCAAAGACATTTCGGGCAGATTGTGATCGAGGATCATGGACTCGTAGGAGCCGTGCACGATGACCTCGATGGGAAGCGCCGAGGCTTCGACGAGGCTTCGGAGCTGCTCGAAGGAAAGCTCGAGGGATGCCGTCGCCATCGAAAGGCCGTTTTCCTTGAGAAATTTAGCGGCGAGATGGTTGAAGATGTTGAAGGAGAGATCGGCGTGCACGGGCAGCTTCGTCAGTGTCTGCGCGAGTCGCAAAGAGCCGAGGTTGCTGACGAGGATGCCCGCGGGCTGTATGCGGTCGATCGCCGTGAAGAACTGCTCAAGCTCGCCGCACTCGCGCCGCATCGTCGTGCGCGGCGTGTTGATCAGAACCTCCGCGCCCTTTTGCCGCGCGGCCTCGATGATTTCTTCGATGTCCGTGAGTCGCCACGGACGCTTGGGGCGGAACGCCTCGCCGCCGACGTAGACGGCATCGGCGCCGCTCTCGATGGCAGCGCGTGCTCCCGCCATATCGCCGACGCGCACGGCAAGGCGGCGGTGCGGCGCGCTCTCAAGGGCGATGGGGCGCTCCGCCTTCAGGATGTCGTCCTGGAAGCCCGGCTCCTTGACGGCTTCGCTGAAGAAGCGCGGCTCGCGCTTGCCGTCGAAGCCGATGTCGCGCGCCGTCGTCGGTCCGAGGGCGAACGTCGTCGTGAAGTCGCGAGCGCGGTTGGCGAAGAGATCCTGCCAGCCCGCCTCGTCCGTCTGGTAGCCGAAGGGATCGGCGATGTAGCTGTCGATTGCCTTGCGGTAGGTGCGCACGATGCGGCGGATGAACTCCGCCGGACGCATGCGCCCCTCGATCTTGAAGGAATGCACGCCCGCCTGGATGAGCTCGGGGATGTTGCGGTACATGCACATATCCTTGAGCGCGAGTTTGTACGGACCTTCGCTCTCCGTGTCGAGCACCTCGCCCGTAGCCTCGTCGATGAGCTCGTATGCCCAACGGCAGGGCTTCAGGCAGCGGCCGCGATTGCCGCTCTGCCCGAAGAGCACGCCCGAGTGGATGCACTGACCGCTCTCGGACATGCACATGTCGCCGTGCATGAAGTATTCGACCTCAAGTCCCGTGCGCTCCTTGAAGAGACTGAGCTCGGAGAGCGTCATCTCGCGGCCGACGACGATGCGCGTGATGCCGTATTCCTTGAGCTTTTCGATCGCCGCTTCGTTGTGCGTGTTCATCATGACCGAGGTATGCAGCGGTATGTCAATGCCGAGTTCCTTTTTCAGCTCAAGCACGGCGAAGTCCTGCACGAGGATCGCATCGGGGCGGATCTCCTGCAGATAGCGCAGATATTCGCGCAGGGCGGGCAGCTCTTCCTCGCTGATGAGGTTGTTCAGCGTGATATAGAGCTTGACGCCGTGTTCGTGTGCAAAAGCGACGGCTTTTTTCAGCATCGCATTATCAAAATTCGTATCGCCGTGGTGCATGCGCATGTTGAAATGCTTGCCGCCGAGATAGACGGCGTCCGCGCCCGCCTCGACCGCGGCGACGAGGGCGTCCCAGGTGCCTGCTGGTGCGAGGAGCTCCACGCAATTACGGGTTAATAGCATATTTTTTTCATGCTCCTTTGCTCATAATTTTTCCGTTTAACCTATAGTATACCATATTTTGCGTTCTTGGGGAGAATTTGCGCAAAAGATTTGCGGAGCACGGATAAATTCAACATCGCTGCTTCCTTGCCTTTTCTTCGCGAGTGTAATATACTTTTAGATAGTATTGCAACAATAACGAACGGCTGGGCGCGGCGCCCTGAATGCTTTGGGGCAGCGGCAGGAACCTTCGCCCCTCGGCGGGGACGGGGGTTCTTTTTGCTTCGTCGTTTTGTATCTGGGAGGTCATTATGGAAGGCAAGATAGCGAAGATTCGCGAGGACGCCGTCAAAGCCATCGAGGCGGCGGGCGTGACGCTTGCTGAGCTCAACGACATCCGCGTGAGGGTGTTTGGCAAGAAGGGCGAGCTCACGGCGATTCAGCGCGGCATGGGAAAGCTCAGTCCGGAGGAGCGCCCGCGTCTCGGGCAGATCGTCAACGAGGCGCGCGCGGCGATCGAAGGTGCGTTGGAGAAAAAGCGTGCGGCGCTCGCTGAAGAAGCGCTTGCCGCGAAGCTCGCGGGCGAGGAGATCGACGTGACGCTTCCCGGACGTCGCGAGCCACTGGGGCATCTGCATCCTCTGACCGTCACGATGGAGCGCATCAAGAGCATCTTCATGGCGATGGGCTACAGCGTCGAAGAGGGGCCGGAAATCGAGCGTGACCACTACAATTTCGAGGCGCTGAACCTGCCGAAGGATCATCCGGCGCGCGATATGCAGGATTCCTTCTACATCACGGAGGACATCCTCATGCGTACGCACACCTCTCCCGTGCAGGCGCGCACGATGCAGGCGCACGAGCCGAATTCGCCGATCCGCATGATCGCGCCCGGCAGGGTCTACCGCCGCGACGACTACGACGCGACGCACTCACCGATGTTCACGCAGGTCGAGGGGCTCGTCGTCGACGAGGGCATCCGCTTTTCCGACCTCAAGGGCACGCTTGAAGACTTCCTGCGCCAGATGTTCGATGAAAAGGCGCGCGTGCGCTTCCGCCCGAGCTTCTTTCCCTTCACCGAGCCGAGCACGGAGGTCGACATCTCGTGCGTCATGTGCCACGGCGAGGGCTGCCGTGTCTGCAAGGGCACGGGCTGGCTCGAAATCCTCGGCGCGGGCATGGTGCATCCGAACGTCCTTACGATGAGCGGCTACGATCCCGCGAAGGTCACGGGCTTTGCCTTCGGCATGGGCGTCGAGCGCATCGCCATGCTTTCCTACGGCATCGACGACCTGCGACTCTTCTACGACAACGATGTGCGCTTCTTGCATCAGTTCTGAGGGGGAGAGAAAATCATGCAGGTATCCATCGAATGGCTTCACGACTATATTGATTTCAAAGAAACGGCGGAAGAGCTCGCCGACAAATATACGATGGCAGGCGTGCCCGTAGAAAACGTCGTGCGCGCCGACGCAGGCCTCGATAAGGTCGTCACGGGTCGCATCGAAAAGCTCGCACCGAACCCCGACTCCGACCATCTGCTCGTCTGTGGGATGAATGTGGGCGAAAAGGAGCTCGTCACGATTCAGACGGGCGCCGACAACGTGCACGAGGGCGACATCGTTCCCGTCGCACTTGTCGGCGCACATCTGCCGAACGGCTTGAAGATCTCGAAGGGCAAGCTGCGCGGCGTCGTCTCGAACGGCATGCTTTGCTCTGCCGGAGAGCTCAAGCTCGACGAAACGAATCTGACGGAAGAAGAGAAGCAGGGGATCTACATCCTGCCGCCCGATACGCCCGTGGGTGTGCCTGCGAGCAAGGTTCTGGGGCTCGACGGCATCGTTTTGGAGTTCGAGCTCACGGCGAACCGCAGTGACTGCTTCAGCGTCCTCGGGCTCGTGCGCGAGGCCGCAGTCCTCACGGGCAGCGAGGCGAAGTTCCCGGAAATTCGCGTCGAGGAAGATGCTTCTGCAAGGGCGGCCGACCTCATCGAGATCGGCATCGAGGCGCCCGAACTCTGCAGCCGCTTTTCCGCGCGCGTCCTGCAGAACATCAAGATCGCGCCGTCGCCCGCATGGATGGCGAAGCGCCTCGAAGATGCGGGCATCCGTGCCATCAACAACGTCGTCGATGTGACGAACTTCGTCATGCTGGAGCTCGGCCAGCCCATGCACGCCTACGACTACGAGCAGATCGCGGGCAGGAAGCTCACGGCGCGCCGCGCGAAAGAAGGTGAGGAGCTTCATACGCTCGATGATTCCTCGCGCCGCGCCAAGGGCACGGAGCTCGTCATCGCCGACGCGGAAAAGGCGGCGGGGCTCGCGGGCGTCATGGGCGGTCTGGAATCCGAAGTCACCGACGCGACGCAGACGGTCGTCTTGGAAGCCGCCTCGTTCAACGGCGCGAGCATACGCCGCACGAGCCGCGCGCTCGGCCTGCACTCCGAGGCGTCGGGACGCTTCGAGCGCGGCGTCGACGTCGCGCACACGGTGCGCGCGCTCGACCGTGCGGCACAGCTGCTGCAGGAGATGGGCGCCTGCACGGTCGCGGCGGGTGCCGTCGATGTCTACCCTGCGCCGAAGGAGCCAGTGGAAGTCACGTTCACGGCGGCGGCGGTCAACGCGCGCCTCGGCACGGAAATCGAGGGCGCTGACATGGTGCGCATCCTCGAAAAGCTCGGCTTTGCCGTGCGTGAAGAGGGCGGCGCCTACGTCGCACGCGTGCCGTCCTGGCGGAACGATGTGACCTTGATGGAGGACATCTCGGAAGAGGTCGCGCGCATCTACGGCTACGACAAGATCGCCTCGACGCGTCCGCGCGGCGAGGCCGTACAGGGCTGCCAGAGTGAGCAGCTCACCTTCATCGATAAGATCAGGGGAGTCCTCACGGGGCTCGGCATGACGGAAACGGTGTCCTTCAGCTTCACACACCCGAGCATGTTCGACAAGCTGCAGATGCCGCTGGAAAGCCCCCTGCGCCGCGCCGTGCCGATCATGAACCCGCTGACGGACGAATATCCGCTCGTGCGCACGACACTTCTTACGAGTCTTCTGGAAAATGCGCAGAGAAACTTCTCGCGCAAGAACGAAGATCTGCGCCTCTTTGAGGTCGCGCCGATCTTCCTGCCCAGGGCGCTGCCCGTGACGGAACAGCCCGAGGAAGTCATGAAGCTTGCGGGACTTATCGTCGGCAGGCGTCATCCTGTCGGCTGGAATCAAGGCAACGAAGCTGTCGACTTCTACGATGTCAAAGGTATCGCGGAAGAGCTCCTCGCGCGCCTCTCGATTGCCAATTACACGGTGGAAAGCGGCGAACACTTCGCACTCCATCCGGGAAAGACGGCATTCTTCAAGAAGGGCAGGGAAGTCATCGCCGTGCTCGGTGAGGTGCACCCATCCGTGCTGCAGGCGCTCGATATCCATAAGAAAGCGTACATCTTCGAAATGGACGTCAAGACGCTGCTCAAATACCGCGCGAAGAACTTCCGCTACGAGCCGCTGCCGCGCTTCCCAGCGATCACGCGCGACCTCGCGCTTCTCGTCGACGAGGGAACGGATGCCGCCGCGCTCATGCGCACCATCCAGAAGAACGCCGGTAAATTCTTCAAGGATCTGCGCCTCTTCGATATCTACACGGGCGATCAGGTTGCCGCAGGCAAGAAGAGCATGGCATTCAGCGTCGACTTCCAGTCGACGGATAAGACCTTGAAGGATGCAGAAGCCGATGAAGCGATCACGAAGATTCTGACGGCGCTTCAAAAAGAATGCGGCGCTGAGCTTCGCGCCTGAAAAGACAGCGGGTGAAACGATGGAAAAGAAGAAGGTAGTCGTTGAAATCTTCGGTGAGATGTATCCGCTCAAGAGTGATGAACCTGCCGACTATGTGCGCCGACTCGCGAAGCTCGTGGACAACAACATGCGCGATGTCGCAAAAAAGATCCGCAGTTTCTCCGGCGTGAAAATCGGCGTGCTTGCGGCTCTGCAGCTTGCTGATGAATACTGCAAGCTGAAAAAAGACTATGACGAGCTTCTCGCGCTTTTGGAAGAACCCAAGGGATAAGCGTAGCGCGAAGCGTCGTGTCGTCACGGTAATGAAAAAAAGGGAGCTGTTGCATAAGTCAAATTCGACTTATGCAACAGCCCCTTTTTTTATGAAGATGAACTTATCCGCGCTTCTTTTAGCTCAGGTCATATTTTGTACCGAGCTCCTTTATCTTTTTTATAGGAAAAGACCCGGAGCGCGTCACGCGCATGGTCATGCGTGGCGAGGAGACGCAGCGAAAGGCGCAGACGGCTGCAGCCATTGAGAACCAGCAGAAGGTCGCGCAAGCACAGTCCGTACAGGCACAGGTGCAAGCGGCGGCACAAGCGCAGCCTGTAGCGAATCCCGCAGAGAGCGTGGCGCGTCTCGCGAGCGTGCAGCAGGAACTTTCCCTGCCGCCCATGGCGCAGCAGGAGATTGCGGCACGTCTTGCTTCGTACGCACAGACGACGCCGCATGATGTGGAGCGCGTTGTCATTCAGAACGGTCGCGCACACGGAGATTTCACTGGAATTGCGCGAGCGCTTCCCGAGGTCTATCGTGTAGCGGCAGGGCGTTGGATGCAGCAGCCTCAGGAACAGGCACAGCCGCAGCCTCAAACGCAGCCGCCACAGCCGACAGCGATGCCTGCTCAACAGGATATGCAAGTGCCGAATGTGCAGGCAAACGACGTTGCTGTCCCACCTGCCCAAGAAATGACGGCACAGATGCCGCAACAGATGCAGGGGCAGGCGCAAGCTGTTCCGACGACGGAGGATTTGGCAGATATCCGGCAGAAACTCGCTACCCTGGACGCGATGATGCAGGGGAATCCTGCATACGTCGAAGCACGTCGTCGCGGTGACTGGCAGACTGCCGCGCAGGAAGCAGCAAAGGCGGGGCATCACGACTTCGCACGATTCTATCAGATGCTGCATGAGAAGGCGACGGGGGCGCCGATCAATGTCACGCCGTATCAGAATCCTTCGATGAAGGTGGCTGTCGAGCGACCTATAACTCGTCCGCCACAGGCACCTGTGCCGATCAATACGGTGGAGCCAATGCACCCGCCTGTACTGCCCAAGAGCTACAAGGGGCGCACGGATCTCGGGAAAAATCTCGCCAAGGCGATGCGCATGCACAATATCCCTGTCTCCAATTCGTTGCGGGATGGTCTACTAAAGGGCAAGGAGGGGATGCTTCGTCACGCATTGAAGCGCGTCGCACAAGCGGATATGGAGGACGCAATCCTCCGTGGTGTAGCGGTTGCACAGCAGGAGCATGACGGCGAGGCAGCCCTGGCAAAGGCTCGCGAAAATCGGGAAAACGAAGTACAGGCGGAGTCTGTCCAAAACGAGGGCGAGGCAGTCGGGGCGAAGTCTGCCCGGGAACAGGGGGACAATGCCGATGGCCATATGGAATGGATTGCAGCACATCGCTTCCAATACGACGAATCCAAGAGCATGGAGGAGAACATCCAGCGAGCGGAAAGCCTTGCGCAGGAATATCTTGACAAGTTCGGGACGACCGACCGGATTAATACGCCGGAGCGACAGGCGCTTCGCCGAAAGATTGCAGACGACCTCTACGGGAATGGTGCGGCAAAGAAGGAAGGGAAAGTCTGGCTTGTTCTCGGCGTGCCCGCGTCCGGCAAGAGCACGTTCTCTGACCCGCTGATTGAAAAAGAAGGTGCGTTGCTTATCGACAGCGACGAGGCGAAAAAGCTCCTTCCGGAGTTCAGTAACGGTCTTCTTGCGGGGGCGGTACATGAGGAAAGCGCGAAGATTGCAGATACCATATTTTCAATGGCGATGGCGAACAATGATAACATGATTCTTCCCCTCGTAGGAAAAACATTGACAAGCTTGCAGAAAAAAATCGACACGCTCAAAAAAGCGGGTTATGAAGTCAATTTGATTTATGTGGATTTGCCCATCGAGAAAGCTATCGAGCGCACAAAGGCACGATTCCGCGAAACGGGAAGGCTTGTATCTCCCAGCTATTTGGGCAAAGTCGGATTGAAGCCGAAAGAAAATTATGATAAACTAAAAAGGACAGAGGGGGTTGATTCTTATGAAGCATGGAACAGTGACGTTGAGCGAGGAAGTCATCCACGACTTGTTGAACACTCCATCAGATCCGAACAAGAAACGTCCGCCCATCGGATGGGAGGACGAGGACAGCACGCACGACCATTGGATGAAAGCGGCAGACTACGCGATAGCAGCGAGGAAAGCCGCAGGTCTACTCTAAATACAGCAAACCGCTCTGACAATCAGGGCGGTTTTTCTACGCCCCAAAAATCTGTACAGGCGAAGTCTGTCCCTCTGGGGAAGCAGGAGCAGGAAGCGCTTACGGGCACGAGCGAGGAGGCGAAAGAGGCCTATCGCATCGTCCGTGACAAGCTCGCCAAGAGCAAGAACAAGTCTGTAGTGCGTGCAGCGAAGGTCGGCGCGACGCTCTTCGCGCGTCATGCGGACATCTATGCCAAGGCGTACAGCAAGGCGACGGGCAAGCCGTATACGGCGCTTGACTATATGCGCGACAGGTTCGGGCTGGATGTGGACGGCACGGAGGTGGAGGCGAATGCGGATGGCTTGAAGCAGTCGGCGCCCAATAGGGAAAATCTCTCGGATGCAGAACACAAGGACTTGCAGTTCCGTATTATTCAAGAAATGAATCCCATGCGCGACGATATCCATACAGGCGTTCGCTCGCCGGAAGATATCCTTGCTGCGAAAGAAGCGTTCCAGTCAAAGACGGATGAGGATTCTTACGCGTACCCGGATTTCACGAAAGCTGACGGAATCGTCGCGCTCAAACGTGGCAGCGTCACAGTCTACAGCAGTCATCCAATATTGCCGGGAGCATTCGTGACGCCAAGCCGAATGCAGGCAAAGGACTATGCAGGCGGCGGCAAGGTTTATTCGGCGCGGGTTCCTATCGAGGATGTTGCCTGGCTGCATAGTGATGAGGGGCAGTACGCGCCTCTGGAATGGAACGGCTTCGACCAGCGTGCATGGCATGGCTCGCCGCATGACTTCGATGTGTTCGACCTCGGCGCTATTGGCACAGGTGAAGGGGCACAGGTACACGGATGGGGACTGTATTTTGCACAAGACAGGGCTGTCTCGGAGGAGTATAAGGCGCGTCTTGGCGGCTCTGGTGAGGGCTATTCCTTCATGGGAGACCGATACGAAAAGACGAATGACGGTTGGTCGTTTGTCGACTATTACGAGAATTCACCTGGTTTTCTGGATTATTCGGATCCGTTAGCGCAAGCTTTGGACGCAATCGACAGTTATGGTGAAGTTGATGCGGCTATAAAAAGTTTGCAAGAGGATTTAGAAAGCTGGGAGGACGATCCAAGTCATCCTGATGCAGAACAGCTGAGGGAAGCCATAAAGATATTGAAAGAAGACGGAGATGATATAAAACCACTTACTCCCGGTAGTTTGTTTGAGGTGGAGATCCCAGAGAATGATGTGCTTCTCGACGAGCAGAAGCCCTTCGACAAGCAGCCAAAGTTCGTACAGGAGAAACTGGAAGAACTGTTCATTGACGAGGATAACGATAGAAAAGAGCATTTTGCCAAAAGTATAAAAAGGGCAGAGGACAGAATCAAAGACTATGATCTTGTGCTTGATGAAAATGCAGCGGTCGAGAAGAGACAGGCGGCGGCTGAACGCCTCATCGAAAATGGAGCGATATACGACGTCCCTTCAGGACGAGCATTAGATTCTGATTTTAGGAAAGAATGCCGCGTCTTTCGGTTTTACGCCGGAGATGGTGGCGAAGATGCACGCGCCCGTGCTCGTCCGTGAGGTCACGGGCGGACTCAACGAGGCACAGGTCAAGGCTGTGACCAGCTCGACGGCGGGCGGTTCACGTCTGGGGGCGAGCGAGCAGGCGAAGCAGGACGCGGAGAAGATTACACTCGAAGACTTGGCGCGGTACGAGGAGAACGCGCGCGGCGATCTGACGACGGCGGCGAACCGTGACTTCGTGGCGGGCGTCCTCTACCATGTCAGCGGCAAGAATGACGTCAATGCCTACACGGACGCCAAGGGACAGGTCAATGCGGACGGCATCCAGCGCGTGAAGCGTGCGCTGTTTGCGAAGGCGTATGGCGACGATGATTTGCTCTCACGCATGTCGGAGAGCATGGACGACGATACGCGCAACATCACGAACGGACTGACGAGCGCAGCGCCGTACATCGCGCGTCTCAATACGAAGATGGCACGCGGCACGGCGCATAGCTACAAGGTCGGCGAGACGATCGCCGAGGCGGTGAAGCGGTACAATCATCTGCACGATATCGGGCAGCCGGTGGAGAATTATCTTGACCAGCAGTCAATGTTCCAGGCGTATGAGGATTCGGAGGAGGTGCGCGAAGTCCTGCGTGTGCTGAACGAGAATCGCCGCAGTGGCAAGAAGGTCGGACGCTTCGTGCGCCGCGTCGGCGAGATTGCGGAGGCGCAGGGGAATCCCAATGAGATTTCTCTGATGGAGGGTGGCGAGCCGCTGTCGTTACATGATGTGATTCGCTCGGCAAAGGAAGGCTTACAAGAGGCGCCCGGACAGTTAAGCCTCGATACGCTCTTCCAGCGTGACCCTGTGCTCAAGCAGGCGGCGCTTTCTTATGGGGCGACGGAGCAGGCGGGGAAGGTAGATTTCAAGAATCCTGCGCGCGAGAGGGAGTTTCTGCGGATTGCGGATGCTCTGCAAGGCGATGTAGCAAAGAAGCTGTCGGCGGGAAAAAGTGTAAATGATGAAACTGCCAGCATTGAAAGGGGAGAACGAGCCGTTCGGCAAGTTCTGAACTCGAAGTGGAATGTTCCGAACGCCATGTACCGCAAAGAGATTGACGGGATTGATTTTCTCTACGGAAAAGCGGGAGACCCTGCGAAGAAATTTGCGGGCGGTTATGGCATCGCCCATATCTTGGCGAAGCATGAGCAGGAAGCCGTCGATATGATTCCGACGGTCATTGCACGCGGGAAGATGTCGCAAAAATACAGGGATCGTGTGTATTTCATCCTGGATCATTACATGGCTACCGTGCGCCTTGACTTTGATGGTCAGAAGCGGACATGGCTTGTGACGAATTTCGAGAAATACGCAAACAAAAAAGACTCCCCGGCAACAGAAGACTTCGCACGCTCTGCTGCCAATTCCGACGGTGCGAGTTCTACCGTCGGAGGGAACCTTTCGCTTGCTTCTATTATATCATCAAAAGAGGCAGAAGACAAGGGAAGTTTGAAAAATGAAGTACAAGAAGAAAAGTTCTCTGCCCGTCGTCAAGAAGCTCTCTCCAAGGTTCTCCAAGAGGTCAGTCTGATCGCGCCGGAAAAGCTCTCGAAACGTCAGCAGGGAATTGCGGACTTCGGCAAAGAGATGGGGATGCCTGTCGTGTTCTTCCGTGGCACGAAGAATTTGCACGGCTTCCATGCCAACGGCGTGACGTTCCTCAATACGGAGAGTGAAACATCTCTTCGCTGGACGTTCTGGCATGAGACGCTGCACTGAATGAAAGCGAACAATGAAGAGTTGTTTGCAAAACTTATCGAGGATGTCGAGCGTGCAGGCACATTCACGAAAATCGCATTACGATTCGTAAAGATGGCGGTATCAACATAACGCTCAAGTACCCGCCAAAGCCGCATGAATCGCAAAAGGTGCGTATCATGCGCGGCACGCCGGAAGAAAAAGTAATCGGTGCATTGGTCAATCTGAAAGGGGCGATGTATTATGCTACGGATGCTGGAAATCTCAAGGGAAGAGATGGACGAGATGATGGAGCCACTACTCGCGGACAAGTCGCTTACGGTCAGCGAATGGATGAAGCAGCTGTCCGAGAAGGAAAAGGAACGGAAGACGGAAACCGCATAAGCGATAAGCACCCCGAAACGGGTGCTTTTTCTATGGTCAAATTCTCGCGTGACAACAGCAAGCCCGGCTCTATGGGGCGCTTCCGTAAACTGCTTGTCGGACTCAAGATCGGCGAGGCAGCGGAGGCGAATCTCGAAGTGCATCGCTCAAACAAGGAGAAGCAGCTTGTCATTGCTGCATCCAAGCTCAATCAGTTTATGGCTGACAAGTCGCTCACGGAGAAGAACATCCTCAAGACGGAGGACGTGGGTGGCGGCAAGATTCGTGTAACGTACATGCCGCAGGATTTCCATAACATCCACATTCAGGACTTGGTGAAGTCGGTGCGTCAGGTGAGGAAGAAGAATCCCTTTGTGAAGGCAATTTACGACCTTGGCTCGCGTGCGATGCGCCGTCAGGAGCACCTGCGCAACAAGGGCGCGAAAGTCGTCAAGGAGTTTCAAAAGCTCACGAGCAAGATGATTTCAGGTGCCTACGGCGACCGTACAGCGCTTGCTGAGGCATAAAGCCGGCACATCGGTTCTCGCATTTTTTGTCTGCATTTTGTCTGTAAACCTTGTAAAACTCATGGAATATCAGTATACTACGCCAAACACCAAGTCTTCGTATAATTCAGCTAACACAAAGTCTTCAGCGTCCAACAAACCACATGAGGTATTTACTTCCGATAATTTATACTTATCGGAAGTTATAATGCTTTTGTATACGCCATCTGGTGTTCTTCTGTCTCACACTCCCACGTTCTTAGGTGAAGCTTGTTTGTTTCATTTAGCTTTCTTGGGTTTCTTTTCGGGCAGTTCCGCATACATACCTCCTCGACATCAAACAGACGCACTCCACATGCCCCGAGACAGCGGTATGGATGTCACCCGTATGCGGAAACATATCCAAAATTTCGTCTGTATACGGAAACATATCTACAAAATACCTGTCGTTGGGAACCTCTCAACACCTTTAGTACGGGCAGTATGGGCAATTGTAATCGTTGATATCATCAATCTCAATAGATGTGATTTTTTGCTTACTTTTGCTGTATACAGCCTGCAATTTTAATTGTATACCCACTGTCGTTTCGAGAGTACAGATTCTATTATTTCTGTCTACGATTTCTACATCTAACTCGTACTCCTTTATCTCCCCAATATCAGAATTATTTAAAGTAGATGACACTATCCCAACATTATCGATTGTAATATCTATTAACCAGCTGTCTTCGTCAAGTTCGGACACCTCTTCGATTTGAGGGCCAGCATCACTTTCAAGTTCTTTGATGATTTCATTCTCGCCAGGTACAAATACATCATACCCTGCCAAACTGTTGTGGTCAAGCATTTTTGTAACATAAGTGTCCAATAAACTTATGACGAATAC
>ERZ772957.1393-NODE-1393-length-15760-cov-6.229099_pt1 | contig 15760 bp, 16 predicted proteins | sample MGYA00580682_ERZ772957 | MGnify/ENA primary metagenome ERZ772957 (study PRJEB29015, sample SAMEA2737921) | human oral metagenome | biome: human oral; feature: human-associated habitat; material: dental | place: China | collected 2025 ...
AGGCAACAGATACATCCGATCGGATCTTCCTGCAAGGCATCATCGACGTACTCTTTGAGGACGAGCACGGCGACTACATCCTGCTCGACTATAAGACGGATCGCAGGATTTCCGCTGTCGCTGCGCGCAAGCGCTACCAGTTCCAGATCGACCTCTACTGCGACGCCGTGGAGACCATCCTGCACAAGGCGGTCAAGGAACGCTATCTCTTCCTGCTCGATACGGGCATAGAGGTAAAAATGTAGGATACGGAGGTTTTTTCTTGAACCATTGGAATCTGTATGATGAAATCATTGCCGGACTACCCGACGATGTTCGGATTGATGACTATACTGTCAGACGACCATGGACGTATGTGCGTGCAGGGGGACTAGTGGGTATTTGCATGACGATTCCGGCGTACACGCGCCCGTGTCTGCGCAAGGAGAGCTTTCTCGGCTGCTCCCTGCGCGAAAAGGGGGAGTATGTGCGGTCCTGGCAGGGACAGTAGGCGTCCATCGCCGCCGCAGCGATCAATGTATATTACAATCAACCGAGCAAGGTACAGGAAATGCAGGGATTTCACGGAGGTGATGCCTCTGCTTAAACGCTCGAGGAGCGAAAAAACTCGAGGCATTCGCCATGTATACGGAGCGCATTCGCGGGAAGAAGGTTGCCGTCATCGGGCATTTCCCAAATTTCCAAAAGAAATGGGAATCCATCTGTGAACTCTCGATTCTCGAGATGCAGCCGGAGTGGGGTGACTATCCCGCAGAAGCGGCGGAGTTCCTCTGCCAACAAGACCATGCCACGTCTCTTGGAACTCTCCAAAGATGCTGTCACTGTGTTGGTTGGTCCCTCCGTGCCCATGCACCCGTGCCTATTTAAGGAATCGCCGATAAAATGAAGTCCGTCAGATTGGCGTAGATTTTTTTCGTCCGATTGAGGAGGCAAACCGGACGCATAGCAAAAGCTATGTGGAGGATTTGCCGACGAAAAGCGGGCAAAAAAGATGCGCCAAGATGATGGTGCTGAATTTATCAGTGGTTCCTTTACTCATCATATTTTTCAAGTATACTCTATTTGCGCTTGTAGCTCGAGAATCTCTGCGCGTGTCATGCCGCTCGATTTTTCAATTACATCTACGGGCACGTTAAGTGCAAGCAGAGAGCGTGCCATATACAGCATGCCCTCACGCCGACCCTCACGCCGACCCTCACGCCGACCTTCTTCGAGCCCCTGACGATGTCCCTCACGGCTACAAAATGACATAGCACTGAGATAATCGCGCATTGCTTTTTCTCTCTGCTCGTACTGCCAACGCTCCACATCACTCTGCATAAAGATGCGCTCTGCCTGAATCGCCTCGTTGATTGCTGCCTCGCTCATCGCCAACTCCTCCGTTTCTCTCTCGTTCAATTTGTTTGAAAAGTAAGCAAGCCACTTTTCAAGACGCTTCATCTCTTTCACCGATTTGATCTTGAACTTGGGAATCTCAAGAAAGTGTATTTCCAGATCGTCAGTCAGCCGATGCCCGCTTGCAATATCATAAATTCCATACATATTGTGCGGACTTTCCTGTGGGAGCATCTGAAAGTTGAGCAAATTGATCGTAATGGACGGGCTCAGATCTTGATACTCCGCCCCTTTGCGGAGGGTCTGATACATCCGAGCCCAATAGTAGAGCGTCCGCTTCTGCATATTGTATAGATTCACAAGCTGAACCTCTATGTTGATTTGACTGCCATCGCTTGCAATTCCATAAATATCCAGCTGTGAGAGCTTATCGTCCTCAAACTGCGGATCAATTTCGCGGTCAATAAAGGTAATGTCCGTGAGTGTTTCTTCTCCCTCACGATCTAAAACAGCATTGAGGAAACTGAGCGTAATGCGCTTACGCTCATCTCTGCCAAAGATGAACTTGAAGAGATAGTCATTCAAGGGATTATAGTTTTGACGGTTCATCCGATGCTCCCTCCTTTACTTCCTATATTTTATCCTTTTTTTCCCATTGATACAAGAAAAACGAGATGACTACACAAAATATTTTGTACATCCATCCCGTTTGTTATCCCTACAATTCCTCAATGTGCACCATGCGCATGCAGATACGTTTTGTCAACGCATCACAGATGATATGAAATTACAATATTTCCATCCTCCAAATGGTGAATGCGCGCGCGCACACCGTATAGTTCGTAAATAAATTCATCCGTGAAAATCTCTTCGGGTACCCCTTCTCTCAAAATCACACCATCCTTCATCGCAATGATCCGATCACAGTACGATGCGGCAATATTGAGATCGTGAACAGCGGCAATCACGGTTAAATTCATCTGCCGTATGTTTTCCATGATTTCCAACTGATAGCGAATATCCAGATGATTGGTCGGCTCATCCAAGATCAGGCAGGACGTCGACTGCGTAAGCGCCCGCGCAAGCAGCACGCGCTGCTGTTCCCCGCCCGAGAGACTGGAAAATGACTGATTGACAAAACTCTCCATACCGATAAACGCCAAATAATGCTTTGCAATCCTATAGTCCTCCTCGTTATACCTCTCCAGCATGCGCTTATGCGGACTTCGCCCCATCAGCACAACCTCCAAGACGGTAAAGTCAAACGAGAATGCATGATGTTGTGCCAGCACTGCTTGGCGTCTTGCGGACTCACGCACAGACAGATCGTCCAATTGCTCCCCGCCGAGAAAAACGACGCCGGAATCCGGACGGAGAACGCGATAGACACATTTGAGCAGCGTGCTCTTCCCGCTCCCATTGGGTCCGATAATGCCAACGAATTCTTTGTGATCTACCGCAAGAGAAATCTTATTCAGAATCAGCCTGCCGTCAAAACTCTTTTCCAGTTCCTCTACGCGAATCTCCATTGTACTCTCCCGTAAATTCTAATATCTGCCTATTCGGCACCGCCAAAGCCATACGTCCGCTTTACCATCAAATAAATAAAGCAGGGAGCTCCGATCATCGAAACCAGAATGCCGATCGGGAGCTCTGTCTGCGGAATGATGATGCGGCAGAGCACATCTGCCCAAACGAGGAAGATCGCTCCGGAAAGTGCCGCAATTGGCAGCAGCCTTCTGTGATCCGCGCCGACCAGCATGCGGCTGACATGTGGAACAATGAGTCCGACAAAGCCGATCATACCAGCGGCATAAACCGCAAACCCGACCATGAGGGCACTGACGAGCAAATAGCCCTGCCGATACAGATGCAAATCCACCCCAAGGGTCACTGCCGTATCATCGCCGAGCAGCATCAAATTCAATATCTTTGCCTGCGTATAGAAGAAAAACGGCACCACAATACTGAGCGGTATCATTACCCCCAGCGTCGACCAACTTGCACCCGCAACACTCCCCATCAGCCAATAGGTGATGGATTGGATGCCGTCCTTATCGTTGGCAAAGTAGACAATGAAGCTCGAAAACGCACTGCATACCGCACTCAGTGCCATGCCTGCAAGCAGCAGTTTCACAGCATTGGCACGACCGCCCATATTCGCAATGAACACAATCGCAAGAGATATCGCAAAGGCTCCGACAAACGCAGCAATCCCGACAAAATTTTCTCCAAAAGAAACACCAATGCCAAGGAGGATAGCTGCCGTTGCTCCGAGGGATGCGCCCGAGGAAACACCCAAAATATACGGATCGGCAAGCGGATTTTTCACAATCGCCTGCATAATGACGCCGCAGGTCGCAAGCCCCGCCCCGATGCACGCAGCCATGAGGATGCGAGGCATGCGCAATAGCCAGACGATATCATGAAGCACTCCCTGCCCAGGCGCTTCGATCGGCACGCTGCTGCGCAGGGAATCATAGACTGCGAACACCACATCACCGACCGACAGGGAGACCGTGCCAATCGTCAGTGCCCCTGCCATGCTGACGAGCAAAATCAAAAGCAATTCGAAAAGGATTATAGCTTGCCGCCAATCTTTACGATTCATAATTCCGGATACAGCCCCCTTTTGATCGCTCGGATGCCGTCCAATGTATTGACTGCCGGGGTATACATGTACCAGAACGGCAGCATATAGATACGCTTGTTTTTCGATGCCTTCAACGAATTAAAGCGCACATCTCCTAAAAACTCCTCCGCATGCTTTCTATGTTGAGGATTGAAATACGCTACAAATATGACATCCGGATCATACGCAAACAACACCTCTTCGCTCACACGCCGACTGGTAACAGGCATGTGCCCGCCCAGACGCTTCACCATATCTCCTACGAGCCATCCATCGTCGTAATTTGTAATCGCCCTTCCATTGATCTCAATGACCATAACATCCTGTGTTTTTTGCTGTGCGATCCACGCACCATCCTTTTCCAGCTCTGCATAAATGGCGTCGATGAGCTCATCCGTCTGATCTTTCACCTCAAAAATGCGCCCGATATCATCCAGAAATTTGCATTCGTCCTCAATGGTACCGTATTTCAATACATGATTCGAAGTCGCAGCAATGTAGGTGTTGACCCCGCGATCCTGCCACCATGAAACAGTTCCAAAACGCGACAATGTAAACGCGGACTGCCATCCCATGATAAAGTCCGGCGCATAGGCAACAGCCTGCTCCCTGTTCATTCCCTGCGGCGCAATATGCGGTACCTTCTCAAGCTCCTCAGGATACTCCTGCCGAATCCTATCGTATGCGCCGCTCGATGCCCCGCTAATCGATGCGGCAACGACCCTGTCGCCCTGGCCCAATGCCAGCAATGACTCCAGAATACTGCCCTCACTTACAAAGACGCGCGACGGTATTCCCGTAAGATAGATTGAGCGCGGCTGCTTCGCCGTATCAAAGGTCTGTATCTCTACGACACTCTGCCCTGTCCGGTGGATAAAAGGCTTTGTTGCAGACTCATCCATACATATGGATGAGCCCTCTCTCCCGAGCAAAACGATCACGATCATCACGAGAATGACCGATAAGATCGAAATTCTTTTCATAAATAGAGCCCTCAAACACAATGGCAAGCAGTCAAAAAAATGCCGCTTGCCATCATGTACCTGTATTTTTAGAATGTGTATTTTGCACCAATCACAAAGGAGCGACCTGGCATAGCCGCAGAGCCGATGCCATTACGCGCGTTATACGTCGTTTCATAGGCTTCGTTCGTGAGATTGCTGACCACCATATATACGTTGAAATCCTCCGCCACCTGATAGTTGATATTCCAATCGAGGAGAAGGAATTGCCGCGAGGTAAATGCGCTCGTGTTATTCCCCGTATACCAGTTTGCAAGCAATCCGGTATAGAGCTTCCGATTCTCATAGGAAAGATTCAGCGCATAATGATTTGCGGGTCGCAGGCGGTTGATCTGCACATTGATATCATCAGCACTGACATATCCCCAGTTCGGATCGATTCTCATACCGTCTTTTGCCGACCATTTATCATACATGTGATCGTATGAGGCGCTCAAGGTCACATGCGGGTCAAACTGGTGATCCAGCGTTATGTTGAAGGAAGTCTTCTTTTCCCGCGCATTGACTGCCGTTGCTGCAAAATCATTCTTTTTAACCGACCAAATAGGAAGGGTCGCAACAGCATTTGTCATATCTGTCCAGTTGTAGTTCACGCCGATGGAGGTCTTATTGCCGAGCAGCTTTTGCATACCGATCGTCATTACATGACCTTCCTCGTCCTCCAACATGTTCGGATATTCCCCGTTTGCAGTTGAATAGTCGCCCTCGCGCAGCGGACGGAAAATACGCGTCCAGCCGAAATACATACTCAGCGTATCATCAAACATATACTGCGTATTGAGTGCATAGGTCAGTGCACTGGTCTTGCCCTTTCCCTGTTTCGTATCGTTGGAATTTGTATTCTCAAAGGAACTGTAATGCGAGTAGCGCAGCGCCGGAGTAATATCCCACTTGTCCGATACATGGATCTTATCCTGCACATATCCCATTATTGTGTCACGGGACAGATGTGTGACGGAATAGTCGCCCGCTCTCCGGTTGCGCCAGCTATAATGTTTCGCCTTATCATAATTGAGGTCTGCAATAACATCATGCTTGCCAAGCGACTTTGCATATTGCAGCTCTATTCCGCTGTTTTCTTCACGATGCCAGTCGGTGACAGGCGACACGCCTCCCGTCTTGGCTACCCATTCATCCATCGCCTTTTTATCCCCACCGGGGAACGGTGCCAGATGTTCCTTCATCCACGCATACATTTGCTCATAACTAGTTCCCATCGGGAACGTATTGTTGTATTCATCATAGCCTACACCGGCGCCATTTCCACCACCGCCGCCGAATTTCGAAAATTGAAATGCAGCGCGCCCCCTATAAATGTGGTTCTGATAATAGGCACGGACGAAGCTCTCCATTCCCTTATCTTTATTGAAGGTATATACTAAATCCCAGTCGTTATTGTTAAAGTCGTTGGAGATGTCATACATATATCGTGTCAGATAGATATTGTGATACCCCGGCTGACGCTGATCCGTCCACCACTGTCCCTTTTCTTTGAGCTTGTAGTTCTCATCATAGCGCCCCACGACGACCTCGAATAAAATGCGGTACCAATCTCTTTCATTCCAATACTTTGCGCTCGGTGTTGCAACAGGATAACCGTCCCGTCCGCTTTTGTGGTTATACCATAATTTCAAGCTATGCTTTTTGTCGAAATCCTTATCGATTCTAATATTTGCACCGTCTTCTTTATAACGAGAACCCGGCAGACGAATGACATCGCCCGTCTGTCCATCCTTGAATTCTGTATCACCGGACATCGTGCGATTCACCGAAACAAAATAATGCAGGGAGTTATCATTATCCAGAGAACCGGAATAGCTAAATGAATAATTGTGCTTATTCCACGACCCGCTTGCCAGATCAAGTGTCCCAACCGTGCTGTAGCCGCCCTTGCGCGTAATGATATTGATCACACCGCCGGTTGCATCCGGTCCGTAGGCTGAGGCGCCGGGTCCCTTGATCACCTCAATCTTTTCGATATTTTCCATATTCGTGACCTGATCGAGGTTGACGCCCGTAGATTTTGTGCCGCGCCGGCTCGAATCACTGATCCGTTGACTCGCAGCATTGTCAACGCGGCGCCCATCGACCAGAATAATGACGCGCGAATCACCATTGATCAGAACGCCGTTGTTATACGCTACGTATCCATACTCACCGCCGCGATACCCGGGATTCTGAAAGGTCACACCGGGAATCCGCTTAATTGCCTCTGTCACGTCCGTATAATGCCGCTTCTCAATCTCTTCGCGCGTTATGACCTTCACATCGCCGCCCGTACGGTAGTACGACTGTTCCGTTACCGTGTCATTAAACTGGTTGACCGTCTGCTCTGCCTCGACGACGATATTGTCAATCGTATAGTGCTGGAGATTCTCATCGTGCCCTGCATGTGCCAAGTTCTGTCCCATGCCTGTGCTGACAATCGCTGCCAGAATCGACAGAGTAAGATTACTTTTTTTCATAAAATTTTACCTCCCTGTTAATCACACGGGATTTCCCCGTCCATATTACCCCATTACTTTATCCAGTCTCAGCGATAAAGCCAAGCGTGATACATTTACTGCACTAAAAGCACAAATAAAAAGCCTTCTTGCTCCCCACAGCAAAAAGGCATACGAACGACACAAAAATAATCGCGCCTTCCTGTCTCTCGCAGGGACGATACAGCGTTCCAATCGGGCAGTTCTTCTGGCTCTGCTTCCTCGTCTTCCTCGCCTTCCCGGTTTCCCAGTGACATATTGAGGTCGACTCTGCATTACAGCTGCGGGACAGCGCAGGTCTTTCACCTGCTTCTCTATAAAGTGCGATGCACACCCGATCGGCAAAGTATTGAATTGTAATTTAATTCCCAAAGTCATTCAGCAGGTTATCATAGAATAAATAACCTGTCAATATAAATTTACTGCTATGGTTTTTCAAATATCCCACCAGATAATAACGAACTGCGCAAGAAATGGATACACATAGCCGTCCCCGTCTTTCACGGCACAAGAGAGAAATATATCCTCCAAGATCCCAATTTCCTCTGTCGAGATGTCACCTGGAAAATGCCGATACACCTCATCCATATTCTTATATCTCTTGGTACTACTCCTAGTTAAATATGAAACATTGGCAGCAACCCCCTGCTGCCATAGAATATTAGGAATTAATATATAGTCTTTGCACCAATGACACGATATATTTGCCTTTTGGCAAATCTCAAAAAAAGGAGATCGGCTAATACTCCGAACGATAATACATCGCCGTTTTGCGTACATGGACATTTTATGTAACGCCTCAGAAATATCTCGAATACGATAGAACGAGTTAATGGACAAAACAACATCCGCTGCTTCCTTTGAAGAGAAATCCTCCCATTTGCTCTGAAGGAAGGAAATATTATATATAAGCTCTTCCCGAACTCTTTTGTTAGCTGCCGCGAGCATTGCTTTGGAAGGCTCTATCCCCAAAACATGTGCTACTCGTTGAGACATTGGTATAGTAAAATTTCCTGATCCGCTGCCAATCTCCCAAACTACATCATCTTTTTGTAAGAGTCCGAATATAGCATCGCCGAGTCCTGAAATGGTGCGAAAAAGATTATTCGTTTGTGAATAGCCCTCTGCAACTCCCTCCCAAAAAGTCTCCTCTATCTGATCGTTGACTAGCCTTCCTTCGGAATTACTATCATAAAAGCCCATTTCCTCGAGCCAGAGATGATTGTAGTCCACATTTTTCCATTCCACGCTATTCATAAACTATCCCTGCTCTCTCACGATCAATATATGAGGCACGCCATTTAGCGTCACTATTTGTGTTAAAACTCCATATGCGGCATGAATATTCTCTTTTGTAATTACATCTGCAGGTACTCCCTGTGCAAAAACGCTCCAATCATTTAATAACAAAACTCGATCTGAAAATAAACTAGCTAAATTGATATCATGCATTGTCATGACAATAGCCGTATTCCTTCTCCGCGCAATCTTCTGTATCTGTTCCAATACCAGTAGCCCCTTATTCAAATCGAGACTGCTGGTCGGCTCATCTAAAAGAATCATCTTCGTATCTTGGGCAAGTGCTCTCGCAATCAATACCCTCTGCCGCTCTCCACCACTAAGCGAACCAACATCCCGTAGAGCAAAGTTCTCTAACCCCATCTCCTCGATAATAGAGATGACAATCTCTTCATCTTCTCTTGAAAAACGCTCGTCACTATGCACACTCCGCCCCATCAATATGAAATCTATGACAGAAAATCCTCCTCCAGCCTCCAAGGAAAAGAATTGCGGAACATAGGAGATACGTTGTGCTCTATCAGATGCAGATAACTTCGTGACAGAAAGATTATCCACAAAAATTTCTCCTTTGCTCACTGTATAAAATCCCAAGATACATTTGAGCAACGTTGTTTTTCCGACTCCATTCGTCCCGAGAATTGTGAGGATCTCACCGCACTCAACATGAAAGGAAATATTATCAAATATCTGCTGCCCTTCTGCCGAAAACGATATGCCGTTTACTTCAAGCATGGAATCCAGTCCTTCTTTTCAAAACCAGATGAATAAATAATGGCACCCCTAAAAACGACATCACAACACCTACCGGAATGTCATTCGGAGGGAGTGCATAATGTCCGATCGTGTCAGCAGCTAAGACCAACAGCATTCCGATCAAAGCCGAAAAAGGAAGACCATAGCGATGCTCAACGCCAATCAAACTGCGGCTAATATGCGGTGCAATCAATCCTACAAAACCTATAACCCCTGTAAAACAAAGTACGGTAGCCGTCATAAATACAGAGAGTACCCCCGTAACGAAGCGTACTCTCTCAGTAGCTACGCCAAGTGACTTTGCTGCCTCATCGTTATTGCCATATAAAATATCTAGTTTCGTGTGATATCGATATAGACCAAAGCAGGATACTAGAACCGCCAGGGCTGAATAAAATACACTGTCCCAATCCGCTCGGGCTAGCGTTCCAAAAGACCATTGAATTAAAGCCTCTAGCTGATATCCTTTTGCATAGAACTTGATGGATTCGGTAAAAGCCGAAAACAGATAGTTAAGGCCTATACCTACAAGGACAACACTTGCTGCTGTAGTGCCGGCTTTGTAAGATACCATATAGACTAGAAAAACGCAGAGCATAGATGCAGAAAACGAGTATAAGATGACCTCCGGCAATGTACTTGCCCCTATGACAATACCAACCGCAGCACCGAAGGTAGCAGCAGCAGCAACACCTGTCGTAAACGGACTTGCCAAAGAATTACGTGTCAAGGACTGCATCACACAACCGGCCACCGAAAGAGCACAGCCTGCCAAAAGAGCCATGATAAGGCGAGGCAGCCGTATGACCAACAAAATCCCATCAATCTCCTGATATTCAGCAGAAATTGTTCCACTGAAATAATGATAGAGTGCCAAGAAAAGCTGCCATGTACTGCCTTCTAACCGAACGGTGCTGGCAATGACAAATGCAGCCATCACACCCACGGCTGCGGTAACAATATATGCCCGTTTTTTTCTTTTTACATGCCAATATTGCTGTATTAAAGTCATGATTGCACCTCTGGAGTAAAGGTATGCCCACCTTGATAAGGAATCCCCTGATACTCCTCCATCCAGACACGTAAAATCTCTTCTGGTTGAAGATCAGGCAAGTACTCCGGATAAAGATACTTTGCCAGGAACATTGCTCCGACAATCTTCCCTGCTCCGCCGTGCGAATAATAGGAAAAGAAAAACATCCGATTTTTTTCAACTGCATCCATATATTTCCAACAAGGCCGCTCGTACATCGTCTGAGCAATCTCTTCAAAACGGGAACGTGATGGTGGATAACAGGAATATGGGTCATTGATATCCGACAAGCGGACAATATACTCGGGCTTCCTCAAAAGGATATATTCTGGAGACACATAAATACTGCCGGCATCTGAAAAAATATTCTCTGCATGTGCCGGCTCCAGCATCTCGTTAAAAAATTCTCCCGGTACAACGGCTCGCGCAAACCTTCGACACTCATAATAAACTCGTTTACGCGGAACATCTTGTAGCCGCACCCTCACATAATTCTCCCAATATGTAAAATACGACTCCAATTGAGCAGCACGTTCTTCTCTTTGAAAAATTTTGCCGAGAAGTCTGCAGTTCGATGAAAAATATATTGCAGAATCTGCTTTCAAGACAATCACAGGAATACCAAATATCCCGAGTATTTTCTCAATACGATCGACATCTTTGCCACCGTCCAAGAACACAGCCTGTGGATGCAGCCGAATTATTTTTTCAAAATTAATCTGTACCTCCCCATGTCCTCCTATGAGCATATCTGCTGTAATCGGTACCGGAAATGCACCCCTGTTCTCGTAGACGTCCTGATCCACCCCCCGTATCGTGTGTGCAGCCCCCACAGCCGTTATGAGCTCTGCATTATATGGATTCACCACCACAACATCTGTCAAGGGATAGGAAATCTCAACAGTTCTTCCTTTGGAGTCAACGATCTGAACAGTTGCTTCATCCTTATGACTTAATGTTGTAAATATATTGGAAGCATAAATTCGAATACCTATAATGGATATAAAGGCAATGAGAAAGGCTATACTATACCATTTATTCATGATACTCCTAAAAATATACCCTACAAGGAAGCTGACCTTGTAGGGTATACGATATTAAAGATCAAACTGCGCAGAAAGCATAAAGGTTCTCGGGGTGCCGAGCAGGATCTCATTGCCGCCGCTCCGCGTCATCCAATAATCTTTTCCGATCAGATTGTAACATACAGCCATGAGCGTCATATTCGTATCGCCAACCTTGCACTGATGTCGAACACCCAAGTCAAAAGTTGTATAGGAGGGCAGTTTAATTGTTTCATTATAATCGTAAGTCACACCGTTGGAAAGCATACGTCCAAAGATCTCTGTTTTTTTATCCACACGATAATTGATCCCCAAAACGCCATTCCAACGAGACGATCCATCAACCTTTTTCCCATCCAGTGTGCCGCCCTGCGTTTTCCTCCGCACGGCATCCACATACATCACACCACCAAATATGCTCCACTTCGCACTGACATCATGAGTAAAGGAGAACTCTGCACCGCGAAATTGCGTTTCGCCATTCGGAGCACGATATTTTCCCCCAGGTCGTATTTCATCAACGTATCCCTGCTCCCGAATATCAAAGAGGCTCAATGCCATGAATCCTGTCCCACGAAGCCACTTGACGCCAATTTCGTTTTCCTTCGACTTTGTAGGAGCAAGCATCTCCCCCGTATTAATATAGCCGCTTCCCACCATACCCCCCTTCGAGAAGGCTTCTGTATGACTTGCATAAAGCGTTAATTCATCAGTTGGTCGGTAGAGAATACCAAAAACAGGGCTTGTCGCATCTGCCGTAATACGCTTGGTCTGCTGTCCGGCTCCGTTATACTCTTTAACATCTGCCTTATGATGATGAACACCTACTGTTAATTGCAGCTTATTCATTTTAATGCTGTCCGTCAAAGATACCCCATTGAGTGAAGTTTCTGCACTCAACTTCTTGTCGGGAGCGGGAAAATCCTGCATAGGAATATGAGGATTACCACTGTATATATTGCCGCTGAAATACGTAGAACCTACACGATTGATCGAAGTATTTGTGTAAGATTTTTGCCCGATATGATCAAATGCTAACGTGACTTGATTTTCGACACCTTTGACAAGAAACTTTTGAGAGAGCCCCGCTCCATAATATGCATACTTATTGGGTGTTCGCCCATTAAAGGTTCTGAATCGATAATCCCCCCTCGAATTGGTGATCCCGTATGCGCTGCCCAACGGACTAATATTGCGCTCCAAATCACTATCTAGCAACCCAATATTCAAAAAGAGCCGCAGATTTTCAGATATTTTCTGCTTATGATTGAATGCCAACAGGGTCTCATGCTCTTCCTTTAGCATTTGATCAAAACTGACATTCGTAGAAAGAGTCGGCGGAGACGGCCATTGTGTAAAGTTTCCGTCCTTCTTGAACCAGCGCATTCCACCGCGAACCTTCTGATACTGATATCCAACGAGGAGATTCGATGAACTCTTATGGTCCTCGTGATCAAGGTTCATAAAGATCCCCCTGGTGTTCAGTCGTGCATCCCGAATCGCTGTTTCGCCATTGGAGATCCCTACATTGACACGCAACCCCCACGAATTATTTTTCCCAAATCGGCGACCAATATCCAGATATTCCCCCCAATATCCGCGCCCGGAAAAAGTCTGCGTAAAAGACGCATTGGGAGATGTATCCGCTTTCTTAGAAACGAAATTCACATAACCGGCAACAGCGTTCTTTTCCATCTGCGTCCCACCGATCATGCTAGGACCGGAGATCAATTCGATCTTTTCTGCATTGTACGTCGGGGCAATCATTTGTGAATACAATCCAGGTATCCCGTTTACATAAAACGAGGCTCCCTGCAAATAGTGCCCTCGAATGGAAAAATCATTATGTGTGAGCGTCGCCCCGGCCTTCACCGAAGGCGCGTTACGAAGCACACCATTGGCAGGAGCATGCGGCTCTGAGTACTCTGTGATTGCCTTTTCGTTGAATGAGTACGCAGTCATAGGTGTTTCCATAACACTTCTATTTCCCATGAGACCAAAACCTACAACTTCATTTTGATACACACCGGGGAGCGCATCTTTATCGCCTTTCGTTTCAACATATATGACGGGAGTAGATACATCCTGCTGTGTCATGTCGCTCGCTTGATCTGCATATGCCTCCTGATCCTCAGCAGACGCGCTCGCTTGTACTTCACCAAATCCTGAGATAAGCGCAGCTCCCAATAGCCCAAAAGTCAAAATCTTCTTTTGCATATTCAGTCTCCCCTACATCAAAATAAAAAGCCTTCTTGCTCCCCACAGCAAAAAGGCATACGAACGACACAAAAATAATCGCGCCTTCCTGTCTCTCGCAGGGACGATACAGCGTTCCAATCGGGCAGTTCTTCTGGCTCTGCTTCCTCGTCTCCCTCGCCTTCCCAGTTTCCCAGTGACGTATTGAGGTCGACTCCACATTACAGCTGCGGGACAGCGCAGGTCTCTCACCTGCTTCTCTATTAAGCGCAATGCGCACCCGATTGGCAAAATATTCAATTGTGTTTTTACTCCCAATAACTTTTAGCAGATTATCATAACATAAATAATCTGTCAAGCCTATTATAAAATGCCATGCACTTTTTCAACAATTCTCCTTATCGATAGTCACATTTCTGACACTGCGTCATCATATGCTCCGAATCTTCCTTGAAGAAGAGTCCTGCCCAGCCGCAGATGTGTAGTGCCCCCATGCAGTGCCGTAACGGGCTGCCCGTTTATAAGGAAATCCTTGTGCACATCCACAAATTTGATCATCGTTCCTTCACCTTCTTCAAAGCCGCACGCACCAGTTCCGCGAGATAATGTGCCGTCGGCGCGAGCGCATTCGGATCGACGCGGAAGCCCGGATTGTGGAGCGCGTGTGAAAGCCCCGTGCCAACGAGAACAAACATGCCCGGAACTTTTTCCTGATAGAAGGCAAAGTCCTCACCGCCGAGCGACTGGGGTGCGGGAACGACGTTCAGATTGCGCGCCTTTGCCGTTTCCTCGGCAAACGACGCCCAGAAGGCATCGTTCACTGTCGCAGGAGGTCCCTCGTACCAGTCCGTCTCCACCGTCGCACCATGTGCCGCTGCCATGTTCTCTGCCAAGGCGCAGACGCGCGCACGGATCAGCGCACGCTCCTCCGCCGACAAACTGCGCGTCGTCCCCTCGACGAGAGCCTCCTCGGGAATGACATTCCACGTATTCCCCGCCTCGATGTGCGTGACACTCACAAGCCCTGCGGAGAACGGATTGAGATTGCGTGCGACAACCGTCTGTACCGACTGCACAAATGCTGCCGCCAGCGGAATCGGATCCACCCCCGCCTCGGGATGTGCGGCGTGTGTCCCCTTGCCGCGAAAGCGGAACACAAAGCGATCCACCGCCGCCATCACCGCACCTGCCGAGATGCCGACCGTGCCGACCTCAAGGAGCGGCGATGCGTGCAGCCCGAAGATTGCCGCAACATCCTGCAGAGCCCCCGCCTCGATGAGTACCTTCGCCCCGCCCGGAGCCTCCTCTGCGGGCTGGAAGAAGATGCGCACGCGTCCCGGGAGCTCTGCCTCACGCTGCTTGAGCAGCAACGCTGCACCGAGCACCGCAGCAATGTGAAAATCGTGCCCACAGGCGTGCATACGCCCCGCGTGCTCCGAGCGATACGGTAGATCCGTCTGTTCCTCGATGGGCAGTGCGTCAATATCACTGCGCAGGGCAACGATGGTCTCACCTGCGCCGATCTCCGCAACAAGTCCCGTCTTGAGCGGCAGATCCAGAATACGGATTCCCGCACGTTCCAAGGATGCACGGATGCGCTTAGTGGTTTCAACTTCTTCGTAGGAAAGCTCAGGATGGCGATGAAACCATTGAAACTCTTCTGCGATATAGGCTTCTACATTTCCGATGTCTGCCATTTTACTTTTCCTTTCTAATTCATATATTTTCGATATGTGATATTGGCATTATATCTTGAACATCCAGTCTTGTCAACAAAAACTTTTCATATCTTTTTTATAGGTTATATAAGGTTTCATCGTCGAAAATTTCCACGTCTCAAAAATTTTCTCTTGACAGAAACCGTATCCCTTGTTATAATTCATCTTGTCGTTTGGACATGAGCGGCGAACAAATGGGGTTATAGCTCAGTTGGTTAGAGT
>ERZ772957.1397-NODE-1397-length-15743-cov-3.645525_pt1 | contig 15743 bp, 17 predicted proteins | sample MGYA00580682_ERZ772957 | MGnify/ENA primary metagenome ERZ772957 (study PRJEB29015, sample SAMEA2737921) | human oral metagenome | biome: human oral; feature: human-associated habitat; material: dental | place: China | collected 2025 ...
ACCAAAACACCTGGTCTCTTTACTGCAGGAGACCTTAATAAGAAGCCACTACGACAGATTATTACCGCTGCTGCAGACGGCGCTATTGCTGCAACTTCTGTAGCGTCATATCTTGGACAGCCTGTCGAAGGATAAATTTTTATTTCATATTTGATAGGGGATTGAGTTATTCGATCCCCTAAATATTTAGATAGACTACTAAAAAAGCCATATCAGTTATTTTCAAAGTACTATTTCAAACTTTTAAGATAAGTTTTTTGTTCTTCGGTGATTCGGTAGCTCTCGCAAGCCTTTTGGATCGTTTTATTGTGCACCCACGTGTCCAGCTTTTTGGTTTCAAGATAGGGTAAAGTAGAGTCCCACTGTTTGGCCAGAGCCGTTGCAAAGAACCAGGCAATCATCATGTTAACGTAGTATTCATCTGAGTGAATTTGCGCAGGAATTTCAAGGTATTTGGAGTCAAAATTTTTATCCAGAAAATGAGACATAAGCATCTCTATACCAAAGCGACAGGTATATACATGGCTCGAAGATGCCCACCTCGGAATTTCAGTTATAAGACGCGTGCGACTCTTTTTGAAAACCCGCGGCGACAAGATGTCACACACGGCCCAGTTATCGACATAAGGAAGAAATGCATCAATCGCTGAGATACAGTCGTCAAAGTCTTTAATCTCGGAAACAAGCAGGCTATGCAGCATGTTTTCGTCATAGTAAGCATGTGGAAGGGCGAGAAGAAACTTTTGAGCTTCTTTGTTTTTTCCAAGCCTTTTGGCAAGCTTTCTGAGTTGAGGAACGCGTATACCAATGATGGATTCTCTTGAAATATTGGGTGTGAGTTTACTTTGAAAAGCGGCATATTCTGTATCTTGAAGTGCAAAGAGCTCGTCTTGAATCATTAGGCTTTCCTTTGTTTCATATGGGAATATGGATATATAAATAAATCCACTTCAACGTATATCAAGCCTTGTAGACAGGTGAGAAGAACCTCTAAAGAGTAATCCAATATCTTTGGGTAAGAATACCATCCTCATCAAAGACTTCATTTTCTAAGATTCCACCGTTATTAATAATGGACTTTGCCGAGCCAATATTATCTTTACGGCAACACATTAAAACACGGTCAATCCCCAATTTTTTGCATTCTTTGAGCGCAAGAGCAATCATTGCTGTTGCATATCCCTTTCTTCTCTCACTTGGACGGATACCATCTCCAATGTGTCCACCACTTAAAAGAAGACCATCATTAAGATAATGACGGATATCAACTGCGCCAACAAAGATATTTCTGTCAAAGTCAAAACAAAAGAGGGTCGTACTAGGAACTCTTCCGTCTGAGGTTTCTTCTTTGGTTTCTAAGAAATCTAGATACTGTTCGAAATTATGATAGTCATATAGAAATATTCTTCGAGGAGAAGAGTTTGTATGGTTTGCCTCGATGTCTTGTGTCCATTCTTCAAGCATGTCAAAGAGCTGTGCTTTGGTTTTCTCGCTTGGTTTTATAAGGGCGATCTTCATGTAACTCCTTGAGACGATTAAGCCATCTATTTCTTTTAATACAGCAATTCTATCTTAACAATCTGCATGTGCATTATATTGTCTCCCATTTTTGCCAGAAGACGATGAATGCCTTTGATGCTTGGTAATTTCATATCGTAATAACCCAGCATGTATCCTTTGGATGAAACGGAAATCTTATCTGACCAGGAGGAGAGATCTTTTACTGCATTATTGGTGTAAAACAGATTGCAAAAATCATTCATTCCATGCTTTTTTAGGATGACTCTCATCATGAGTTTGTAGCCTAAAGTTCCAACCGTATCAAAGACGAGTCTACATCCAGGAAAAAGCTCGGTCATTTTTAAGACAATAGCTTTGACGTTTTCTTTTTTTAAATAGTGAAAGACGCCTGCTGCGTAAAAAACAGCGCCATTGCGTGCATCAACTTGATCCATCCAAGAGAGATCCGTCAAGTCGGAGACAATGTTGGTTTCCCTTTGATCGATACCTGCCAGTTTTTCTCGCATGGCAATAACATCTGGAAAGTCCACATTGAATATTTTGTTTTGTTGGTTTCCACATCTCCTGGTGTCAAGATCGAGTCCACACCCAAGACATACGATTGAGGCATTTGGATGGTTTCTGAGGTAATCGTTGATTTCATACATCATGTCGAGCTGTCGCATGGCGCCTTCGAGTGCACCAAATTCATAGAGGGCCGTGTCATATTTCTTGTCGAGCTCTGAAAAATCGTAGTCCAGTCTGTCACAAATTTTTGCTGCAGCGGGATCTTTATAGAGTTCAGGGAACTTGTCGCCACATTTCTTTCGAGCATAAAGCGGAATGATGAGTGTTTCTTGTGCTGTTCCGGGTTGTATCTGTAGCTTGTCGTCCACGGTTGAGTCCTTTTGAGAAAACATGCATTTGATTGATATAATTAATTAAAAGAATACATTATTTATAAGTGGTCTGTATTAAAGTGGTCTGTATTATTTTTGACTGCATTCGACATAACATAGAGGGAATCTAGCTATGATAGTTTTAGAAAACTCTATTTTCCACCCTTGTGATTCAAGATACTGAGGATAAGTATCTTCTGTCCAATGGTGCTCAAAACTAACACCGACGATTTTAAGAAAAGATTTCCAGAACGTATTAACTTCAGTATGATTGACAAAGTTTGGAGCAATTAGCATGCCTCCATTTTTTAAGACACGTCTTATCTCTTGTAAGGCTTTGTTCGAGTGTTCCATGATGTGCAGCGCATTTGCAATAACAACAACGTCAAAAGACTGGTTTGCATAGGGGAGACAAGTAGCATCAGCAATTTCAAAGGTGAGGTTTTCTGGATATGTATCCTTTTGAGCCTCTTTAATCATATCAGTAGAATAATCTGTCGCAGTAATGCTCTTTGCTACAGAGGCAATATGTTTTGCTATAAGTCCTGGTCCAGTTGCAATTTCAAGAACAGTTTTGTCTTTTACAACGTGTGAGATACGATCGTACATCCATTGATATGCTTTTTTATCAGGAAGCATGGATTGGCGATAGAACGGGGCATACCAATCCCAAATTGTTTTCTTCATATCCGATATTATCCATTCAATTTTTTAGTTAAATCGTAATTTCAATTTGATTGTCTTCAAGGGCAATAATGCAACTTTCATAATAGCCATCTCCGGTTGTTCTTGGTCCGCTGATGACTTTATAGCCGTCTGTTTTTAACTCTGCAGTGAGGGTATCTACCTTTTCTTTACTTCCAACACTAAATGCAATATGAGCGTATCCTGTGCGGTTGATCTCTTTTGGTAAATCTGACATTTTAGGTTTATTCATGATTTCGAGTCGTGTTCCACTATCGAAGGAGAGGAAGTACGAGCGAAAATCCGTTTGAGGATTATGATAGCCGTCGTTAGATGTTGCTCCAAAGTACTTTACAAAAAACTGTTGGGCACCCTCTATATCGTTTACATATAATGCAATATGTTCAATTCTCATGGCTGTCTCCGACAATCTATGACTGCATTTTGTTCTTCTAGTCAATAACGTCCAGCGTAATCACTCTTTGCTACAGTAGTCCATTTTCTAATGAACTTTGTTTTAGCTTCTGTATAAGCATCTCTATTGTGTTCAAATTGTTTCCATAAACCCAATTTCAAAGTTTCGTATTCTTTTGCAATCTGTGGATGGTCTTTCAGGTAATCTCGAAAATACAGTTCATCGTTATCTCCGACATATCGAAGATGAATGTGAAAGACTTTATCGGCAAACCCATTTTTAGTATAACCAGAGTTCAAAGATATTCTGTAATCTTCCGTTGACATTCGCAGAAGTCCGCTACGCTCGATAAGTTGAGCAATACATTCGATATTAGAATCCATTGAAATTTCAACAAGAATGTCGACTATATCTTTTGCCCATATTCCAGGAACTGCGGTACTACCAATATGACTAATTCTCCCTATAGAGTGTTTAGGCAAAATATATTGCAGCTTGGCTTCCATTTCACTATAAAATGCGTCCCATTTGTCATTGTGTTCGACAAGAAATATTGGGAAGAGTTCCCATAATTCGTTCAGAGACATTTCTGATAGTTCTTTTTCTACTTTCATAGTTTTCTTTTCCTTCTTTGATAATCTCCTAATTTTGTATTAACAATAAAAGGGAAGTTAAACATCACCTATTATATATTGTTTGAGACTGTATAGAAGGATTTTTTACCTAATCTACCTGCCTATTTATCATATTTATGCAGGTAGATTGCTTATTTTATATATAAAAGGGGAGTAAAAGGTCAAAAGCATACAATGAAGTATGATGCGGTGTAATTTTGTATCATCAATACATTGATTATATAAAGCTCTGTTATTAAATTATTCCAAGATGATTTATCAATATGTATAACTATAAAAACGTTCAGTTCTAAAAATTAGTTTTAGAACAATGCACAAAGAAAGCCATTTTATAAATAAAAGATTCAGTATTGTCGCCAACTTATCAAATTGAAAAATCATCAAATTTATCATGTCGTCAAGCATAGTTTCTGAAGCTATAGGTGTAATTACTCATAAGCAATTAATATCGTGGCTTAGAAAGGCTCTCAGAGGCTCATTTTCTGGGTAATAATAATGTGATTGAGACTCTGTATACTATTTCAGTTGATACTATTTATATAATAGTATATAAAAGTCTGATAATCGATATTATGTAAACTAATGAGTTGAAGAAAAAAAGAAAAGGATTTTGAGCTCCTCTCCTTTACTATGACGTGTGCGACAGCGATAAGCGCTATACCGATGAGTCGGTCATGACATTCAATTTAATCATGACATCGCTTTCATACATCTCATCAAAAATTACAAGAATCTTGTCCAGTGCCATCAATTCAGTTTGGCCGGTTGGAATAATCTCCAAGCCCGCTCGATCGATAGTTACAACCCTCACTTTGTCGGGCCATGGGATATCTTGGAGCAATTTGCCCTCAATGGGGCTTCCTTGGCCAATAGTGAACTCATGAAGGATTTTCTCGCCAGAATCAAGTGTTGGTTTAGACTCCCCTTGCTGAGAAGCCAAGAATTCTGCAAGTAAATGCTCGTAGAATGGGTCAACACGCAGGATGTTTGCGGTTACGTAGGACACAATTGCAACTGCAGACATAGCCATAAGAGCCTCAAGAGAACCTGTGAGCTCAAATATGAGCACTACTCCGGTGACGGGCGCTCTCACTGCTCCGGCAAAAATGCCTGCAACGCCCATAGCAATAAAATTTGGCGCATATGCCATGGGTATGCCAAAAATATGGGTTGCTACCAGGGCAAACAGTGTTCCAACAAGCGTTCCCATGACAACCATTGGAAAGAGAGTTCCACCAGGCGTTCCAGCAGCAAAACATGTTGTGGTAAAGAAATATTTCCCCAGCAAAAGCGCTATAACCATGAGCTCGGTAAGTGTTGCTGGCTCTTTGATTCTCTCGATAATGGCGTCACCGCCGCAAAGAAGATCTGGCCAGGTAAAAGCCATAATTCCTGCAAGCATGAATGGAATAATGAGCCTTGAGAAAGGCACAAACTTAGTTATCTTTTTGTACAGCCCCTGGGCAAAGAACATTCCTTTATTGTGGAGAGCTCCTAATAAACCACAGGTAAAACCGACGATAAGAACAAATGCAAAGTCGACATGAGGCAGTGGTGCCACGTAAGGAAGCTGAAGGACAGGCTTCATGCCAAGGACGTTAGAAACCAGGAAGTCAGCGCCTACTGAAGCGGTCATTGCCGAGATGATCAGTGGAGCATGAAACTCTTTCTGAATCTCTTCGATAGCAAAAAGTGTGCCGGTGAGAGGGGCATGAAAAGCGGCTGACATACCCGCAGCTGCGCCACAGGTTACCAGAAGACGTTCTTCTCCCCTTTTACGCTTGAGGAACTTTGAGACCGCTTTACCAGAAACAGCGCCTAGCTGTACCGCTGGTCCTTCTCGACCCATAGAGAGGCCGCCAAAGGCAACCAGAACGCCCTGGATAAACTTAACGGGAAGAACTCGATACCATGGCATATCGGCAGATCCCATAACCTCAGCATTGGTCTGAGGGATTCCAGAGCCAGCGGTGTAGGGTTCAAACTTCATAAGCAGACAAACGACCACCATCAGGATGAGCAGTATGCCAAACCAAAGAGCCATATACGGCCAATTACCTGCGATTGATTGAGTAATAGAGCGCATTTGAGCTTCTGCAAAAGAAAGACAAAGGCGATACAGCGTGACAACGCCACCACCCATAAGGCCAACAAGCAGGCCTTCTCCAATGAGAGCAACCTGAAACCTACGAGAAAAATGACGCTCAATAACGTTTGTCTTATGTTTGAGATGAAACGCCACAATCTCCCCTAGCCGTTGTATATGAGTAAAAGAAAAGCACGTAAAGCGTACTTAAATATTGTACGACTTTACGTGCGTGTAGTTAAAACTTTGTACAGAAAATTGTACGTAGAGGAGTGCACCTGGTGTCCCTGGCTATTGATTAGCCGGAGAATGGTCCTCCACCATAGCAAGCATAAACAGGACCTTCGATAACACCGACGGACTCGTTAGCTGCGTGAATCATGCGGCCACCGCCGATGTAGATTCCAACGTGCTCATAGCCTGCACGGGTAAAGACAATATCGCCATAGTTGAGCTCATCTAGGGAATCATGCCAGTTACCAGCAGCACGAATAGCACGGCCAATGGTTCCTGCGGTACCTGCACGGTAGCCGAGGAAGCAGTAGTAGACCAGACCGCCACAATCAAAGCCAGAAGCAGGAGAAGCTCCGCCCCAAACGTATGGATAGCCAATGCAAGCATAAGCTGTAGCAACGCCACCGCCTGCAGCTGGGTAGCCACCGCCACCGCCGGAGTATGATGACCCACCACCAGAATTAGAACTGCTGTTAGAGCTGCTGGAGCTAGAAGAGCTTGAGGAGCTTGAACTTGAAGAGCTGGAGCTGGAATCGTTAGAGGAGCTATCGTTAGACTCTGAGCTGTTAGAAGGAGTCTCACGAGTAACAGTCTCAATTGCATAAGCAACGTTATTATTAGCTGATGCAGCCTCTTGAGCAGCAAGCTGAGCTTTTACCTCAGCATCAAGGGAGTCATAGTAAGCCTTAGCCTCTGCAACCTGGCTCTGAAGGCCATCTGCGGTAGTCTTCATCTCAGCGACCTGAGCCTGAAGGTTCTCCTGCTCTGCCTGAAGCTCAAGCTGCTGAGCTTGAAGCTGGTCACCAAGAGCCTTGACGGTATTGATAGAGTCAGCCTCCTGCTTGCTGGTGCGGTCCATATAGTAGACGCGGCTGACAAAGTCCTCTGGACTAGATGCTCCAAGGAGGAAGTCCAAAGTCTCCTGTGGGCCTGCCTTATAAGCACTCTTCATTGCTGCAGAAAGGACAAGACGCTGCTTATTGAGCTGGTCTGTAGTCTCTGCAATCTGCTCCTGAACCTCACCAATCTTGTTGTTGGTGGCGTCAAGTGCATAGGTTTTCTCGTTAAGGTTATCCATGGCCTCTGCAAGAGCTGCACCAAGAGAGTCTAGCTGGGCAGATGCGGCCTCAAGATCGCTTTGTGGGTCTGCGAATAGCTTGGCTGGGGTAAGCAGCGTAGCAGCTACACCAAGACCTGCAAATAAGAGAGCGTCTCGTCTTGTGAAAGATCGGCGCTGTGACATATAAGCTCCTTCCGCAAAGCACGAAATCAATTGGGCAACGTGTTGCTTTGCTTTGCCATCTAGGATAGCTCATTTGATAAAAAATCAAAGTCAACTCGCCGATTTCTTAGCGAGAAACCCTTGTTATTGGGAAGCTACCCTATCGAGTATTTGAATAGTTTACCCCGAAAATGGCATCTCATACAAATTCCAAAGACTATTTGTGCAGTTATATAGCATGGAGCGGGCAAATATCATTGCATAAATTTATCTTTGACCTGCAATTATGGAGAAATTCTATGTATTGCAAACAAGTTTAGTTTGATTAACAAAATGCTTATGTAAATAAGACAAATGGCTGACAAGCATGTAGTCTTGTCAGCCAAAATTGTCAGGTTAAAGTAAGTCTGATGTAAGTGATTTAGCTTATTGAACCTTGATAAGGGTGTAGACCTCTTGGTCAAAGCACTTACCAATAATCTCCCTTGGGTGCAGATAGCAAAGCTCAAGCGCAAATGCAAAGCCAGCTACTTTTGCACCGGCCTTCTCGGCAAGTTGAGCACAAGCAACGCAGGTGCCGCCAGTAGCAACTAGGTCATCAGCAATAAGAACAACGTCGTCTGGGGTAAGAGCATCGGTGTGAATCTGAAGCTCGCTGGTACCGTACTCCAGGTCATAAGCCTGTGCGTAGACCTCACGAGGCAGCTTGCCTGGCTTACGAGCAGGAACAAAGCCTGCACCCAGTTTGTAGGCTACAGGGGTTCCAACAAGAAAACCACGAGCCTCAGCACCAATAACCTTGGTGATTCCTGCATCAGCAAAGTGCTCTGCAATGTCATCAACAACTGCGTGGAAGCACTCAGGATCTTTAAAAAGTGGAGTTACATCTTTAAAAATAACGCCTGGCTCTGGATAATCAGGAATGCTAATGATATGACTCTCATAATCATACGTAGACACAATGTCCTCACATTCAAAATCAAAATCAATGAATAGTTATATATACCTAGATTACTCGTCTAGATGCATATCCTTAAAAGATTCACGAACTAATTTAGTGATAAGTTCATTTCTAACCGCATTAGTAAGGCCTAACATGCGGGTCAGAGCAGCCATAAACTTCTGACGAGTCTCGTCAGTATGGTCAACTTCAACTCCCCCGCCTTTTTTAGCGTATACAACAAGCGACTTGGCAAACATACTAGATTCTCGGTTTGCAGCCATAACGTATTGACGCAGGTTCTTGGGCTCAAAACCAAAGTGGCGAAGTTCGCTACAAAGGCGAATCAGCGTAAGGTCTTTGCCGTCCACAAGGTCTCTACCATGAGGAGAGCGCTTTAAAGCAATGACGCCCGCTTCGGAAAGCTGACGAACAAAGCCTACAGAGCATCCCACAATTTCTGGGATGCGATCAATAGCGTGATATTTCTGAACAACCTCAGGGTCATCTACAGGTACCACAATAGCATCAGCATGTGTGGCACCAAGAATTGCCTGTGATACTTGCTTTCCATCAAGCTGAGATTGAGCCTGGCGAGAAGAACTTTGATCTTCAGGTGCAGCCTGAGCCTCAGCTCCAGTTGCCTCATCAGTCTGAGCTTTGACCTGTTGTTCAGCTTCAGGGTTTTTATCTTGCCTATCAAGCTCTTCTCTAATAACTGAGAGCGGCATAAAACGGCTTTTCTGCAGATACAGAATAGTCTCAAGTCGCTTAACGTCTTTTTGGGAATACAGACGATAGCCACCAGCAGTTCTGGTTGGAGTAAGCAAACCTTCATCCTGCAGATACCTGACTTTAGAAACACTCAAGTCAGGATAGAGGATCTGTAACTTCTTGACTACTTTACCAATGGTAAGAAAGCCTGAATCAGCCATAAAGCTATCCTTTAACCTTAAGCTGAAGCTCTGCTGGTATGGAAGACCATGCGGAAGGTACCAATCTGAATGGTTGAGCCATCACGCAGGGTAGCCTTGTTAATAATGGCACCATCAACCCAGGTACCATTGAGAGAATCAAGATCCTCAATAGTGGCATAGCCAAGAGCAAGATTAGAGAGATCAATGGTGGCATGATTTCTGGAAACTGTCATGTCGTTTAAAAAAACACTGCTCTTTGGATTTCTGCCAAGAGAAATCTGAGGTAAATTGAGCTCAAAAGTCTGACCAGTCTGTGGTCCCTTGACAATAGTAAGGACAGGGTGAGCTGGCTTTTGTTGAGCCATAAGGTCTGGAACCGTAGCGTCAGCTGATGGCATGCGGAAAATCTCTGTTGAGTCTGGTGACTGCTGTTTGATGTCGTCAGTTGACATGGTTTCTCCTTAATTTGGTTACAAGATAATAATAACGCTTAACGACACGCAATGCAGTCCATTTCGATGAGCGCACCAAGGGGCAACGCAGAAACCTCAATAACTGCCCTGCCAGGTGCAGGAAGAACAAAGTACTGCCTATAAATTTCGTTTACCTTAGGCAAATCATTGATATCAGCAAGGTAGATAGTTGTCTGAGCTACATCAGAGAGCGTGCATCCTGTCTCTGCAAGGATTGACTGAGCAAGATGTATGACACGAGTAGTCTGCTCTTCAATTCCTCCGTCTATTAGCTTCTTTGGGTCTTCTGCAGAGACCGCAATTTGACCTGTGACAAATACCAATCTGCCTGCAGTAGTACCCTGAGAGTATGGTCCCATAGGAGCTGGAACACCTACTGCATTAATTGCATATTTCATAGAAGATCACCCCTTGCACCAATGAAATCATCAGAGGCTCTGAGTAAACCCCAACCCTCAAGTTTATCTTTAGCTACTACTACTTTAGTGTTACTTACAAGTTCTGAAAACCATAGAAGATAGGTCTTAAGGCCTTCAATGAGTTGCTTATGTCCAAGAGGATGGACTGTTTCAAAAGAAAGCAAGCTTCTAAAAAGAATTATCGTATGTACCGGAGGAACCATAACCAGATATGCAGGTACTTTCTTAGTTGAAATATTGGCTACAAGTGCGGGGATTGTTTGGTCAAGCATAAGATTACAAAGTTTTGAGTCTTCTGGAAGCCTCTGTTCTCCCAGGTAGTCCATAAGGACTTTCTTGACTTTTTTACCAGCAAGAAGAAGAGGGGTAAGCAGAGGAGTTGCGTCTTCCAAAGACACTTCTGCATAAGGAGCTACACCGTTTTGTTCGACAGATGCAATGATAGAAAGCCACTCGTCTAGAACAAGCGAGCGCTCAGATGCATCAAGTATCACGTACTCGTTTTGACCAGAACGCGCGAGAAGACCGATGGAAGATAGAGACCCGTCTCCCGTAAGCGCACACTCAAATGAAGTCTCTCCTACCTCAAGCTGCTTACCTGCAAAGACAGCTTCAACAAAATTTTGAGCTGCAACTCCACTTACAAGTGTGTAGCTGATACCACTCAGGTCAATAAGAGCACAATCTTTCAGAGCTTCCTCAAGGGGTTTCTCACCATAGAAAGATTGGGCTAAGTTGAAGCCTTCAGTTGAGGTTGAGAATTGTGCGCCAAGATACTCAAGCTCGGTATGAAGGATAGAGCGTTTCTGCTCAGACATTAGTTTCTCCCAAATAGATATGGAGCAACTGAATAGAGATCAAATAGATTGTATGCAGGAATAGTCCACAGCGTAAGATGTGACTGGGTAATGGTGGTGCCTACCTGCGCAGAATCCTGAGACCAGTCAGTTGAAGAAATCAGCTGGTTGTTAGCTACTGGATAGTTGGGAGAAAGCATGGACGTCTGGTAGGTGAAGTCTTTAGAGCCAGGCCATGCCATATACGTGGTAGAAGTTGATGGTTTAACTACTGCAGAAAACAAGAAATTGTCCTCGCTGGTGCGAATCTGCACAATCTGATCAGTACGCTGAATGCTTACGCGGTTGTAATTGCGATAAGCCCAGTTCATCAAAATGGCGGTATCGTCAAAACGACCTTGTGTAGTCTCGCAACCAAGTACGCAGGTATAAAGCGTAATGTTTCCACGCTTTGAAGCACCTAAGAAGGCAGTACCAGAGTCTTCTGCACCTGTTTTAATGCCGAGAAGACCTCGGTAGGTGTCCATAAGATCATCCGTTGAGTGGAACGTGCGCTGCTCCCCTCCTACCGTTGTAGTGTATGACCTGGTATGCACAGCGCTTGCAATAAGTGGATAGTGCTCGCGCGCATAACGACCCATCAGAGCAAGGTCTCGCGCGGTTGAATGGTGTCCATCAGCATCGAGGCCGTGAGGATTCTGGAACTGCGTATGAGTCATGCCAATCTCAGCAGCCTTTTTGTTCATCTGATCAACAAAGGCCTGCTGAGAGCCAGATACGTTGACAGCAATGTTATATGCTGCATCATTTGCGGAATACACCAGCATCATCATAATGAGCTGTCTAAGCGTTGGAGTATCGTCTGAGGTCAAATCAGCAACTTGCGAACCCTCTTCAAGATCTGGAACCGTGATTTTACAAGGCTCATCAAGATTAACGCCAGAATCAAGCGCCACAATTGCAGTCATAACCTTGGTGATGGATGCCATAGGAAGTTCTTGATCTGGGTTTTTGCTCCAGAGGACGTTTCCTTGTGCATCGGTGACAATGGCAGTAGTTGCCTCGGTAAGTTTTGGCTCATCTGTTACAGAAGACTTGTTAGAAGAGGTATTTTCTGCCAGAGCCGTAGTTGCAGGAGCAAAAGGAGCAGATAGAACAAATACAAGCAGCACGCTTACAAGAAAAGCCAGCATCTTATGAGAGTGCTGGCGTAAAGATACATGGTTGTGCTGAAGGAAAGTCATAAACAACCTAACTTATGCTTGAGTGTTTTTACTATCTTTAACTATTTTAGCCGCTTCAACAGTATAAACAATGGCGGTAATTGCCGAGAAAACAATTCCTATATACACAAAGAAGATACCGGCAGCAGAACTCTGTGAGTTAAGTCCTGGAAGCCAATTGACGTTTACCAGACCAAGACCAGATACAACTGGGATGCCCAAAAGTAAGAGACTAAAACCAGTCATCAAAAATGCAGTTGCTGCTTTACCAACAAAGACAACATCAATAGGACGCCTGCGGAATTTGCGAACCGCAAGAGCGCCAAGAGTAAGGTAAACATCTCGTCCAATAACAAAGAGTGGGATCCAGAGAGGAAGCTCAATCAGAAGACCAAGAACGCCTGTGATAAGAAGAACTCGGTCCATGATGGGATCCATGATTTTGCCCAGCCAGCTGACGGTTTGCGTTCTACGAGCTATCTGACCATCAAGAAAATCAGTGACAGCTGCGGTTACATAACATCCCAGTGCAACCCAGCGATTTCCGTCTGTTGAGAAGAGCGCAAGAAAGATAAGCGTAAGGATTAACCTGCAAAACGTAATGACATTTGCAACGGTAAAAACGGCATTAGAAGGATTATTAGAGCTTCCAACCGGATCAGTAATAGTTCCCTCTGCCTGTGCTTTTGCTGCATCAGCGTCTGCTGCTTCTTTTATTTGGGATGCTACTTGATTAGCTAGCTGCTGCCTAGTTTGCAACGTTTCACTCCCCTTTTTGTAGTACATAACATGTGTCTATTTTAACGTAAGTTGCGCGATAGCAAATTATTGGCACATTTGTTTAACAAAGGACACAAGAACGCGAACACCCTGAGTATAAACGCGTTTTTCGATACGCTCATCAATGCCATGAACGCCATTTGCCTCATCTTCTGGTGTTGGCCTAAACGGACAAATACGCAGAATGGAATCGCAAATTCCCTCATATCGGACAGAATCGGTTCCGCCACACACAAATGACGGGACAAAGGTAACACCTGGATGATAGTGCTCCATAATGGCCTTGAGCTCTTGATATCCAGCTCCAGTTGGAGAATCAATTCTTCCCGCAGGAGTGGAATGCAAAGCCTCAACCTCAACGCAAGGGTCAACCTGAGCTACCACCTGTTTAATGTGTTCAACAGTTTTGTTGACGCTTACCCCAGGGAGCAGCCTAATATTGATAGTTGCGCTGACATTACCAGGCATAACGTTAGCTGCACTACTTGAACCCTCAAGCATATTAAACGCATACGTAGTAGTAACAAAGGGATAAAGCTCTTTTATTTGAGCTGCAGCAAGAGCAATTTTGTCTGCATTTGCATCTACGTCTTGTACCAAGGAAGTAAAAGGCTCTTCTGTAATCTCTGGCGCCAGAACCTTGAAGGTCTCTTTGACAATATCATTAAGCTCAGGTTGAGGTTTAGCCTCAGAGAGGGCAGCAAGTACGCAGCTCAAATGCTCAAGCGAAGTCCCACCAAATGGATTAGAAGAATGTCCACCATGGCCAGGTGCGGTAAGCTTAACATTCAAGAAGCCCTTCTGCGAGATGCAGATGTCGGCCACGGTAGCCTTAGGCGCACCGTAAGCGCTGCCGTCAAAAAACGTAGTTATACCCTCGTCCAACAGACAAGCCGCATGCATTTCTCGCGAGGCCATTACCTCTGCAAGTTTGGTGGCACCGTGACTCTGAACCTCTTCATCCTCGCCAAATGCCAGGTAGATAGAGCGCCTTGGCGAGAAACCTTGTGACAGCAGATACTCTAGTGCCTCAAGCTCTCCCATCAGCATGTCTTTGATATCAAGTGCACCTCGTCCCCAAACGTAGGTGTCGTCGACGTCTCCACCAAAGGGATCATGTGTCCAGGCTTCTTCTGTACCAGGCACAACAGGAACAACGTCTTGATGAGCAATAAGCATGAGAGCAGGAAGCTTAGGGTTTGATCCTGGAATCTCAATGAGAAGCGAGTGACCAATAACCTCAACGTTAGAAGCTGCTGTCATGACATATGGAAAGCTGTCATAAATGTGCTGCTGAAGACCGTCAAACTGCGACCAATCAGTTGTTTCGGCGTCTGTATACACTGTCTTAAACGACAGAGCCTTTGCGAGACGTTCAGACATTGCCTCTATGTTGAGCTCAGGATATTCATCCTCGTGAGCAAAGTGGTCGTAAATATTCATAGACCCTCAGGTATTCTCGTAGTCCAAAGTTAATAACGTAATAATAACGGCACTTTTTATGCATTTCCCTGCTCTTGCTGGTAGAATTAACAAAACACTCATTTAGCACATGCACTTTGGGGGCCTTGATGATTAAGCTTGTTCTTTCCGATATGGACCAGACACTAAAACCGGCAGAAGCTCCGGCTATTTCAGAAAGAACTCATCAAGCAATTAATAATCTTAAAGCCGCGGGTATCGCGTTTGGGCTTTCTACCGGAAGGCCAGTTTACGATGCACTTTTTTATCTCAAATCAGATGTATCTCTAACTGATACTGGCATATTTTCTAGCGGAAAGATTCTCTACTTTAACGGAAAGCTCATTTTTACTAAGCAATTTACCTATGAGATTATGGAGAAGATCTTTGAGGTTATTTCTCCAATGCAGGACTGTTTGCTTGCGTATTATGAAGAAGGTCCTCTTGAGCAACCTTTAGACACGTCATTTACCTCATGTTGGAAAATAGTGGACACTACTCAAGAGGTGGTAGATTATCTAGCGGCCTCATTTAACACTTTTGTGCCGGGACTTGGACCACAGTCTGTTCCAAAAGATGTTTCAATGTATGCGGGAGGTTTGCTCTACCCTCAGGATGAAAAGCGTCAGCAAGAGATTTACGAGGCAGTTACCAGCACGGTTCCAGAGGTCGACCTGGTTTCTCCCAGTATAGGCTGGTTTGACATCAATTATCGTGGCTGGAATAAGGCACAGGGGTTTGAAACACTCATTGAGGCTATTGGCCTTAAACCAGAAGAAGTTATTGTTTGTGGCGATTCCGAAAACGATCTGGATTTTCTAAAGATTGCTCACCACTCATGCTGCATGGAAAACGGCACTGAGGAGGCCAAGGCAGTTTCAAATTATCTGTTGCCTAGCGTGTATGAGGAAGGCGTGGCTCAACTCTTAGAAGCGCTTACAGAGGCTCAGGGCGACTTTGATTCTGAGGTTGTCCAAGCTGTCCTGAAGCGCGCTTTGTAGGATTAGAGTTTAATGCAGAGTGTAGCTATATAGTCATTTCCATATTGTGATAGCCTA
>ERZ772957.1399-NODE-1399-length-15725-cov-2.569113_pt1 | contig 15725 bp, 9 predicted proteins | sample MGYA00580682_ERZ772957 | MGnify/ENA primary metagenome ERZ772957 (study PRJEB29015, sample SAMEA2737921) | human oral metagenome | biome: human oral; feature: human-associated habitat; material: dental | place: China | collected 2025 ...
AGTAGTTACTTTGCAAAAGAAATCGAGCGCCTACGTGAACTGCTCGAGAGTTCAAACGAGTAAGTGTTGCTATGTATAGTCTGTTTTCGGTACTGATTCTGATTGTTTGTTTTTTATTGGTGTTGATTGTCTTGGTACAGAACTCCAAGGGTGGAGGCTTAGCTTCTAACTTCTCGGGTGCCGGACAGGTAATGGGGGTTCGTAAAACTGCCGATTTCCTAGAAAAGTCTACTTGGACGCTAGCAGCTGCCCTCGTTATTTTCAGCATCTTTGCGATAGCTGCAATACCACATTCGCAGGATGACTCGCAACAGTCGCGTATCCAAGAACAGGTAAAACGGACAACAGCAGGTACCATGTCGACCAACCTACCCGCTGTTCCGGATGGCAATGCGACAGAGGCGGCTACCGAAACACCAACCAATACCGATGGTGCCGCTATAGCTACCGAGTCTACAACCCCACAGGACGCTAAGTAAACTTAGCTAAACCCCGTGTGTTGTTAGTTGTTTTGTAGTTGTAATATGTGAGGAAGATTATTCATCTTGTTTTTTTGATAGGAGTACAATTCTTCGGATTGTACTCCTATTTTTTATCCGGCTAATAGCACAACCTTGCTATTAGTTGGGTTTCGCCTTTTGCAAGGTCGTCTTATTTACGGAAAGTAAAATAAGGATATGCGTTATTTTACTTTTAGTCCCGAAAGTAAAATAAGAAGTCCTGTTATTGTACTTTTGTAACAAAAGAGTGCCATGATTCTGATAGAGGACTTCGAAGCGGGAGGTAGTATCTAAAAAAGTGTGTAAGGGGCAGCCCTCGTCTGAGAACTACCCCCCGATCAGTAATGAGGCGCGACGCTAATCTTCGTCCTCGTCGTAGCTATTCGTGTCCTTCTTAAATGTCGCTTCCACCGTTACCGCGTGCGGTGGCATATTGAAACTATACTCTGTGTCACTCAAGACCGTTGTCTCGATGCTCACCTTCTTGTTGCCACTCTTGTAAACCTTAACCTGATCTACCTCGTAACCCCGCTCGGGCTCTAGGTTCAACATTACCCACGTATCAACCTCCAGTTCCGTCTCCCCGTTAGATAGAGTGATAGTGCCATGCTTGGTGGGCAGCAAGGTAAGGAGATAGGTCTTCTCTTTTTGCGGCTTCGGTTTCTCTTCCTCCACCGGCTTTGCATCCTTCTCAAACAGCACCTGCACCGTTACGGCATGGGCGGGCATAGTGAACCGATACACTTTTTCACTTTCCTCGTGCGGGGTGATGGTCGTCGTCTTATCGTCACTCTTATAAACGTTAATCTTGGCGAGGTGGTAATCTGTATCAGGCTCTAGCAGCAAAACAATGATGGTGCCCGCCTTCAGATCCTCATCGTCAGGTATCGTTACCTCGCCATGGGAGGTCGGGAGCAACGTTAGCGGATAGGTCGTCTCGGTCGGTTCTTGCGGCTTCGGTTTTTCTTCCTCCACCGGCTTTGCATCCTTTTCAAACACCGCCTTTACGGTTACTGCATAGGCGGGCATGAAGAAGCTATACTCGGAGTCGCTCTCCTTGGTGTAATTTACGGTTACCCCTTCTTTGTCGCTCTTATAGAGCTTAAGCTCTGCGAGGTGGTAATCTGCATTGGGTTTTACGGTCAAGGTTACTTGGGTATCCGCTGCCGCTTCCTCTTTCGATGCCTTTACTGAGCCGTTGGCGGCGGAGGGTACGGTGATGGGGTAGGTGGTAGGCGCTTCCTGAGGCAACTTATCAAACAAGGCTCTTACCCTCACTCCGTGCGCAGGCATGGTGAAGTGGAATTCGGTGTCGCTCACGATATCATACTTGACCAATTCCTCCTCCTTTTTGCTGTTGAGTACCCGGAGGGTGGCGAGCTCGTAGCCTTCCGCCGGATGCGCCTGCAGGGTGACCTTTGTACCGGCCGTCGCCTCCTTTGCCGAGGCGGTGATTGAGCCGTTCTCTACCGTCGGTAGGCTAATGAGATAGGTCTTAGGCGCTGGTTGTGGCTGTGGTTGCGGCGTCGGTTTTTCTCCCTCCACCGGCTTTGCATCCTTCTCAAACATGGCTTGCACGGTGAGCGCATGGGCGGGCATGTGGAAACGATACTCGGTCGCGCTTGCCTTGTTGGAATTGATCGTAACCCCTTCTTCGTCGCTCTTGTAAAGCTTAAGATTCAGAAGGTGATAATCCTGGTTGGGTGCAAGGGTTAAGGTTACTTGCTTACCCGCTGCCGCTTCCCTTTCCGATGCCCTTACCAAACCGTTGGAGGTGGTGGCAAGAGTGATGGGGTAGGAGCTCGTCGGATCATAGTTCGGTAACGGCAATTGGCTTTCACCATCTTCCACCACAAAGGGGTATTGGCAAAGCGTATTGACCACCCCATCGTCGCCATGCTCGGCCAGCGCAAACGCATATTTGTCGCCCGTGGGGAAGTAGACCACCTTCCGGAGGCTTATCTCGAGGCTCTGTCCCGGTTCGAGGACGTAGATGGGGAGCTTTTCTAGGTTACACATAAACCCTTTTTCATTGCGAAAGAACATCTCCCAATTGTCGAGGTAGGCTCCTGTGTTTCCTTTTGCACTCAGTTTGAAGCGAGCAGAGTAGACGCCCCCGCCGCCCTTCACCTTTTCCGTCTTTTCCAAGACTTGGATATCAGGTGCCCCAACCTCGTAATGTGCTGTGGGGGTAATATTTACGGATGCAACGTGTTGCGTACAGATCTTCCCCATTTGGAAGGCGTTCTTCGCGTCTGAGAAAAAGTGGAGGTATTTGTCTGAACCTCGACGCGGTCCACGGATTGGGGTACGGAAGGTCAGTGCCTCGCCGGGGGCGATCTCGATCACCTCCCGGATGGTGCAATCGTCTATCGTAGCGGGAGCAGCGGCATTTTCCTTGTCGCTATAGGCGGCTTGTAGGTAGGAGAAGTAACGCCCCGTCCCCGTATTTTTAACGCTCCACTCCACCTCGTTGTGATTGTCTGTACGGAGCGATGTGTTGCTGTGCCAAGTGATCTCCAGGCGTGGGCGGCTCGGTTGGTTATCGTCGATCAGCTCCACAGTGCGCTTGGGATCTGCCACGGTGATGCGTATCCACTTTTTGTCTTGGGAGGTTAGTGGGGCGTAGGTACTGTTTTCCACCTCGTACACATACGGACGCAGGCTATAGACCCCGTTGGGCAATCCGGTCACGGAGAGCTTATCGAACTCCAGTTTGTACAAGAAGGGTTGTAGCGCCACCGGATCTTTGCCCGATACACACCGACGCACCTCCTCACCCGCCTCATTGACAAGCCCGATACCAAGGCGCACAGGGTAGGAGGCTTTGCTCGTGGTGCGTACCCCCTTTATCTCGATATCGTCGACGGTGGCTGTAATGGGCAAGGTGCCGATTTCCCCCTCATAGAGATCCAACATGTCGTAGGTATACTCGCGCACCTCGGGCACATTGCCGCTTAGTGGCGCAGGGCAAGCTCCGATGATGGCTGTCGCATAGTAGCTGTAATCTACTTTTTTAGTGGGAGTTAGCTTGTGTAGCATAAAGTAGCCATCGTAGAAGCCGTCCCACCCCCAATTGACATGGAAGTAGCCATTGCCGTCGTACCCGTCCAGTATGAAGGAGTGTCCACTCTGGGAGGGATCGTAGTGGTCGCCAGCGTAAATGATCGGACGCCCCGCCTTCAACTCTGCCACCATCATCTGTTGCCAAGCGAGGTGGGAATAACGATTGGCTTGCACTAACCGGATCGAGGGGGCGTAATCGAAGTGATCGCGCAGCGCATCGCAGAGCTTTGGGAACTTACTCGAACTCTCCCCAGGGCTGTATTGCATCTTTACCGCCTTACCGATTTCGCGCATTAGATAGGATACCGCCTCTTTTTCCTCCTGTGTGCCATTGGGGATATCATTGGGCATCTTTGCCCAATCAAAGGGTTTGTTACAGAACTCACGCTCGCCCTCTACCGAGCCCTTCCCTTGCGGTGGCCAAGCATAGTAACGCATGATCTGGGCACAGGTTGTTGCATTACAGCCTGTTAGAGCATGTGCGCCTCCAATTTCTGGAGTAAAAAGGTTGTAGGGATACGTTTGCCCCCATGCCAAACCTCTGAGAAGTGGAGTAACAACCGACGTTGGATCGCGCAGCACTTGTGCCGAAGGGGTATTTTTTGTATTTCGCACCTCTTTTACCCATGCCGAGTAGCCCTTGAGGTACGAGGCTAACTCCTTTGGCATGGCTTGGGAGGGGAACTCCCGATCGGAATAAGCGAGGATGGGGGGGAGTGCATCGTCACCCGCCACGACTACAAAGCCTTCGCCTGCAGTATTGCCAAACACGTAAAAATCTTTTCCATCATTGGATCCTCGGGTAGGTACTCCTGTGCTAGTGTAGAGTAATACTACGGGGTTTTCTCCACCCCGCGTAATGGGGATTTGAAAGTGTTGTGCAGCATAGGTCGCCGCCTTCTCTCGCGAGATGGGATTTGCCCACGCCTCAAACGTACCGCAGAGCAGTACGCCCCATAAAAAAAGGATAACATATTTTCTCATAACTGTAATGTCCTTTAAATCAGCTATTATAAAAGGAGGGCTTACCCCAGGAGCAGCTCCCACGGGCAAGCCCTTTCGTATCGATTCAACGGTTGTAGGAACTATTCTTCGCTAGCTTCCGAGCTATCGCGCATTTCTTCAGCATCTTGCGATTCTTGCATCTCGGTCTGTTGAGATTGCTCTGGTTGTTTGAGCTGCGACATGTCGGGTTGTTGAAGTGTTCCGGTCACCAGTTTTTTGAGGTCATCAACTCCATATACAAGCTCTATAGGGGTTTTACTACCATCAGCTATTTGATAGGTATATTTCAAAGAGCCTTTCACATCGACTAGGAGTTTTGCAAGTTCCTTCACGCTCGCGTTATCCTTCTTAGAGAATAGGATAGACTCCTTGTAAACGGGTTGTGCCAACATGAATGCAAGGTTATCAAAATCTTCTGCGGGCACTTCAATAATGGTATTCATGGAGTTGGTCGCTGTCTCAAAAACGAGGTCTTTTACCAATACACCGTTCATAGTAACGGGCAAGCCCAGTTCTTTCTTGGTCTGTTCGATGACCCGTTTCAAAGTCTCGACCTTGCTGGTGCAAGAAGTGAAGACAAAAGCCGTTGCAAAGACGACCACAAGACCCAAAAATACTTTTCTCATCGTGATACGACTAAAGTTCGATTCCAGTGTAAAAAAAATAATTCTACTAAGCGAGGCTTATTTACGGTTAAAGGTTATCGATCGCATCGAATGTTCGGCTTCATCACCCCTGTCTTCGGGGAAATGCAAGATGGCAAGGTATGCGTCCGTGGATTGTTGACCGATAAAGCCCCCGACCAAAACCAGTGTATCGTTGCTTGTGCCACGGAGATAGACCCCAGAGATATTATGCTCATTCAGTCTGACGACTTTAATAGCAGAAAGTTCCAATCCCTGATCTTTTGCAGTAGAGATAACCAGCTTTCCGATCTCGGCATCATCGTTTTGCAATCGGTCTAAGTGCGTGATGTGTATTACCGCCCCCGTAAAATCGCGGAGCACTGCTTCTCGCTTAGTATTTACAAGGATTTCGCTAGATGTATCTACCTCGATAGAGAGCCCTAGCTTAGAGAGTTCTTTCACGGCATATTCAGTAATTGAACACCCTTGAAAGAGGAGAAGCAGAGCGAGGGCAGAAAGAACAAGAAGACGTCTGTAGTTTATCATCGGCGGATAGTGGTTTCTTTAAGTCCGTGTTGACGATTGCCTGCTTCTTGGCTACGCTCCCGTGCGGAAGAAATCGTATTGTTAATAATCGAATTCCAAGAGACCTCCTGCTGATTGGTCGCATTAATCTCCTTGCGAAGAGAACGAATAAATGCCAAGGTATAGACACCGCCCATCATGTCGCAAATAGAGGTTTCGCCCGGCGAGGCAGCTGTTGATAGCATATTGCCGCGCTCTTGGAGAAAGAGTTGCCCGAGGCGACTGACTGAGAAATTGTTGCTGGCACGACAATAGAGCGTCCCTGACTCGCGCATGGGAGGAGTGTCGATACCGATAGGAGTGTTACAGCAGTCACTCAAGACAATGTTCAGACGCGCATTCTTAGAACAGATCTCATCATAAATATCGCTCATTAAAAGGTGGTTTTCCTCTATATCGTCGTAAGAGGAGGAAGTGAGATCTATCGCTGGGTAAGAGCTCTCTTGGTCGTTGAAGCGGAAGCCGTGTCCACTATACAAGAAAAAGACAATGTCATTTGCCGCTGGCGCTAACTCTTGCAAAGTTTGCACAACCCCTTCGCGCGAATAATTATTGCCCATCACATTATAATTCTTCATGCGAATACCTAGGGCTTGCGAGATGCCTTTCATTTCGCTCCGGATGTTGTCATAATCACGCTCGCAAGAGGAGCCGATATCGTTCACCGTAGCGTTAATCACTGAGACAAAGTGAAGGGTAACCCCAGAATTATTAGACGCCGTAGTACCCGAATTGTAGATATCCGAAGCTGGTCGCTCTTCGTCGTCAGAATCATTGTCTGTTTCAGATACTCCTCCATCTGACTCTGCATCTTGCGCAGGAGGCATCACGCTCTCCACAGTCACGCCAGCATCAGCAAGTAGCGCTAAAACGGTACGATAGATATCCGAGCCATCTCCTAAGTTGTTCGCAATTGCAACACGTTGATCCTGTATCTCTTTTTGCGCAGCCATAATGGACTGGTAGACAGAATCTTCTACACTGTAGAACTGTTGGAGATAGTCGTCAGTAATATCTGCTAACCCGACCTCCATAAAAGAATCAGGGTCTTTGAAATCGTTCTTGGTCAGGTCATAACAGATGGCAGGGAGGATTTCAACTTCGTTCGATCCTTTCAGTTTATTCCAAAAGAAGACAATGTATGGGGCATTGGACGCCTGCTTCATTGGCGCAAGTGCCGTATACTGTTGTCCGTCTTCAGATCCCTGCTCACCATTGTACGGGATATCTTCTGCAGCAGCGACATCATTATCCGCAGAGAGCTCGACGACGCGCATAGATACATTCTCGTCGTCTTCGTAGATCATGAAACCGTAGCATTGCTTCCCCGCTGGATTCTTATAAGCGAGTTCGTAATAGGTTTGCGCAAATGCCGATAAACTAATAAAGAGAATTGCGCAAAGCGTGAGAAGCAATTGTCTGTAGAATTTCATCACTTCATAGAGCTTTCTTTAAGCCCATTTTGTACATCGCCCACTGCTTTGCTACGATCGCGTGCTGCAGAAATTGTATTGTTGATGATTGTATTCCAAGAGACCTTTTGCTGATTCGTTGCATTGATTTCTTTGCGGAGGGCACGAATAAACGCCATTGTAAAGAAACCACCCGTCATATCACAAAGAGAAGTTTCGCCTGGAGATGCTGCCGTAGAAAGTAAATTCCCACGCTCTTGGAGTAATAGCTGACCAAGGCGGCTTATCGAGAAGTTATTGTTGGAACGACCAAAGAGAGTCCCGTCTTCTCTCATCGGTGGGGTATTGATACCTATTGGAGTGTTGCAACAATCGCTCAAAACGATGTTCAGACGAGCTTTCTTGGAACAAATAGCACGATAGATTTCACTCATTAAGAGATAGTTCTTCTTTATATCATCGTATTCCGATTTATTGAGTGCCATCGCAGGGTAACGACTCTTTTGGTCGTCGAAGCGGAAACCGTGACCACTGTACAAGAAGAAGACTACATCGTTTGCACTAGGCTGAAGATCCTTTATTACGCGTTTTACGGACGCTGGCGAGTAATCGGCATCCATCACATCATATTTCTTGAACTGAATGCCGAGGGACTTGGCGATGCCTTGCATTTCGCTCAGAATGTTGTCGTAGTCGCGTCTGCAGGAAGCTCCGATATCTTGTACGACAGTGTTAATCACAGCAACAAAGTGAAGTGTGACTTTACCGCCATTACTCGGTGCATTATTTGAGCCTGAGTTTCCAGTATTGTTTGAGTTCTGATTATTGTCGGCGGAACCACTGTTTCCTGATTGAGAATCGTTGTTGGAATCCCCTTGATTAGAACCGTCATCTTGTGAGCAGAGCCCTTGGTCGTAATTATCGTCACCACCCTCATTCGAGTCGTCTGCATCTTGCCCTTGGTCATTCTGGTCACATGAGGAGTCATTGTCCAACATATCGCTGGTTTCGTCAAGTAATGCCATAATAGCATCATAGAGATCGTCGTCATTGCCTTCACTTTTCTTTAAGACCTCGCGTTGGCTGATCACCTTATTTTTCGCTGCCATGATCGACTTGTAGGTAGGATCGTCGTCATCGTAGAACTGTTGGAGATATTCCTTGGTAATATCCGCTAGTCCAACCTCGGTGAAGGAATCAGGATCTTTGAAGTCGTCCTCCTTGTTCAGATCAAAACAGATCATGGGGATCAAGTCCTTGTCTTTCTGCTTACCCCAAAAGAAGACGATATATGGCGCATTCTTTTGCTCCTTTGTCGGCACAAGGGCTGTATACTTTTGCCCATCTTCGGTGCCATGCTCGCTTTTGTACTTGAGGTCTTCGGAGGCTGTAACATTATTGTCCTTATCGGCCTCAACGACGCGCATAATTATATCGTCGTCGTCCTCATATATCATAAAGCCATAGCACTGCTTACCAGCTTTATCTTTATACGCAAACTCGTAATAGGTCTGCGCAAAGGCTGGCAAACTAAAAAAGAGGAGTGCGCAAAAAGAGAGAATAATTAGAAATCTGTTTCGTTTCATTGCACCAACTGTTAATTTCGTTATACTCGTTATTATCTATTGTGGAGTGTTCTTTTTTTTTGGGGGGGGGGATGGCGTTATTCGCTCTAAGATCATTACAAACGCAAGTGTGCTGATTGTGGTATTAAACAGTTCAACATACAACCAAGGTCAATCAAAGCTAGCTCTAGATGTAGAGTACAATACGCCATTGTGCTCCGCGATCTCCCTCTTATTTTTCTCAATACAAATTTATTGATTATGCAAATATGCCTGTTTCAAATCGAAAATAATTTGTGTCACATACGCAATATACTAATTAACAATACTTTGCATTAGGAGGTATAGAAAAGCACCGCACTTGGATAGGAATGACGCCTTTTAGAGTATCGCGAGTTGTCCTACGACTTTACCAAATCGTAGCGCCGCAGGAAAGCGATGAGAGCTTGGAAAATACGTTCGGTACGCTCCTCTATATCCTGTTCTGTAAAATCTGTTTTGTTGGCAGCCAGCTCCAACAGGTCTGCAATCATGGTTTTGGACTTCTTATCCTTGCGCGTACCTAGGTAGTAGGCTCGTTTGTCTTCAAAACGATAGTCAGAAGCACGAATGTTGAGGCTGCTCTCCATGATAGATTTGTTACCTAGGAGTTCGACACTCTCGGGGTTACGGAGGGCACCTTGGACGGCGGCTCGTTGCTTTGGGAAGATGTGTTCGACGGTTATTTTCTTGTCCGTTGGGATTAGTTCCTGTTTCGGGTTGTTGTAGGCATACCAAAAGAGTAGGAACTTGGTAACTTGATTGCGTGAAACGCGGAACTTTTCGAAAAGGAGACGGATTTCCGCTTCAGTCCAGAGGGCATACTTTGAGAAATCTACAGGACGCCCGTGTGCAAATTCTTTCATTTCCGAATAGAGTGGGTTTCGGAGATTGTCTTGTCCTGGTCTGCAAATAGCGTACAGAAGTGTACAAGCAATGAGACGATCCAAGACGTCGAGGAGTTGCTCATCGGTCGCCTCTCGATAAATCAAGTGATAGGCCGTTACAAAATGCGAGGGAAGAAGTGTCGAAGCGTTTAAAATAATAGAGAATTTTTTGAGAACCTCTGTGGAATAGAGAGCCGTATTTTGTTCACTCACCTCGTTCCAAAAATTGGCTATTTCGCGCAAAGTCGGGAAGACCCCATCTTGTCGGAGAGCACTGTAATCCTCCTTCTCAAAATAAGTGCGAGCACTCTTGGTCAGTAAGCCCGTATCTCCTTCTAAAGCTCGTTTGTAGAACATATATTTGATAAAGAGCTCGTCCATCGGAGTGGCATTATAGGGGTGAAAGAGCTGCTCGCAGAGTTCGGAGAGTTCTCGCCACTTTTCCACAAAATCTACCCGTTCGTCCTCGCCCTGCGCCTTATAGAATTTGTAGAGTTTGGAGTAAAAGATATCGGCATCGGAGAGAGGTAAACCTCGGTCGTTAAGCGTGGAAAAGATGAGTAGGGCTGCGTCTTGGTCTGAGGTTTCTATCGGAAAGATGACGCAATTTCGCATCACGCGTTGCGGATAGTAGGGGAAGTAGGTTGGGTACTCCTTTTTCAATTCCTCGATCTTGTGCTCAAAGAATCGATAATTCTGTGCATAGCGACTCTTCATATCCGAGGTAGTTTCGCCTGTATCGAGAATAGCACTGAACTCTTGCTTAACCTCGTCACTTGCTACCTCTGAAGTAATCTTGATCGCATCCCTCGTGATATCGAACTCGTCCATATGCCACAAACACTTCTGTATCCCGAGGCTCAAGGCTTTTGTTTCGGCATCTGGCATGGTGGAAGCGCTCTTAAGGAAAGCACGCAAGAGGAGCATGAGAGTGATGATACGCTGTTGCCCATCGATGATCTCTATCTTCCCATCGCGGTTGACAAAGGTTACAATGGATCCGAGATAGTAGTTCTTTTCGGAGTTAAACCTTTTGCCATGCACATCGGGGAGGGTAAAGTCGAAGAGGTCTTGCCACAGCTTTTCGCATTGCTCCTTTTCCCAAGAATAGGGGCGCTGGTAATCGGGCACTAGGAACCCTTTTTGATTGTCTTGGAAGTAGCGAATGATCGTGTTCTGTCTAACGCTCAGTTCTGCCATATTGCTCGTGTATTATTGGGAATTTACGACTTAACCCAGGAGATGATACTTGCGGAGGTAGTGCAGCAGTACCTCCAATATTTCTTGATTGCGTGAGTGAATGTCTGCCGGAGTTGGTTTGGGGTGTTGGGTGAGGAAGGAGCGAAGCTCAGCTAGGCTGCCATCGGTATTAAGGTAATTTGCTGCGTTCCCTTTCATTTTAGCACGGAAATACTCCTCCACGACAGATTGGTTGCCTAAGGCCTCGTAACGCAGCTTATCGCCTTCGAAAGCCTCTTGTGGAAGGATATAGGTGGTTCGCATGGTAAGGTCGGTGGGGATGATGCACTGTTCTGAAGTTTGAAAAGCATACCACGTGAGGATAAAAGACTTATTGATAGGCGATGAGATTATCTTCGCATACTGCAGATAAAGATCCTCCTCGGTAAAGATATCTACTTCAAAGGGTCTGTCTATATCGTGCACTATATCCACCATCTTCTTGTAAATGGGCTTACTAAGGTAATCGCCCCCTGGTTTCAGCACAGTGTAGAGCAATATGCATGCGATAAGACTCTCCAAAACGGGATCTATCTCCTGCGCAGGCGGTAAAACGCCACCTTGTTGCTTATGCAAAAAATAGACCGCGATCAGTTGTTGCGCTAAATTGTTTGGCGCTTGTAGGAGTATGTAAAAAAGCTTTTGCGTACTTGGCTCAAACCTCGAATCCAAGAGACTAACCTTTTTAAGGAAATCTGCCAAGAGATCCAGCTTATCGATCGTATCTGGTTTCTTTAACAGTTCGTAGCTATTCTTTTCGTAATAATTTCTTAACCCGATACGAGAGGTAGAGGCGATCCGATCCTGTGCCCGCGTGTAATACATATAGCAAGTAAAGAGGTCGTCCATTGGTGTGTGCTTGTAGGTGCGAATATCCTCTAAGGTTTCTTCCAAGCGTTTCCAACGCTGCATGAACTGCTCTTTTTCTCCACGTTCGTTGTAGGTTCTGTAGAGTTGCGCCTTAAAGATATCGGAGTCTGTGAGGGGAAGGCCACGATCATTGAGTGTAGCAAAGATGTTGAGTGCCATGCTTTGCGTATCTGCCTCGATGGGGAGGAGGGAGCAGTTTTCGAGGGTATAGACTACCAAGGCTGTCAGGCGGTCGGAATCTTCTTCCTTGAGCTTCTCGATGCAGTTGCAGAAGAAGTTAAAGTTCTTTGTGTAGGCACCTCCTTTCAGATCCTTTACAAGCTTACCATATTCGAGGATTTGCTGCAACTCTCGCTGCTCTCCCTCATTCGCTTCTTCGGAATGTAAGCGCAACTGCTTGGGTGTTTTTTTATCTAGGAGATCTTTTTGCCAAATGCAATCCGCAAGGTTCTTGCTGAGGGTCTTAAACGGTTCAACGGCACGTTCTTTCGTGTATTCGTAGTAAGCGCGCAAGAGGAGCATAAGGGTTGTAATGCGTTGCTGCCCGTCGATGATTTCAGTATCCCGGAGCGTGTTCTGATAGGTAACAATGGGACCGAGGAAATAGGTATCGTTGAGGTCAAAAGAGGCATCGGTATCGGCAAAGAAGAAGCTATTCAGGTCGTCCCAGAGGGTTTTGCACTCTGCCAGTCCCCACGCATAAGGGCGCTGATAGTCAGGGACAAGGAACTTGCGTTTCTTGCTGGAGAAGTAGGTATAGATGTCGGTTTGTTCTGCTTGGAGTCTTGCCATAAGGTTATCCTCTTGTTTTTGCACGTTTCAAAGGTACAAATTCCCAAGCGGTGGAGTCGGGATATAAAGAATCCGGCAGAGAAGAGGTACTTCCGTGCCGGGCGCTTTTTTATGTATAGCGTTTACCAAGTTTTTCTTTCAGAGAAGTGAGATTACCTCAAGGGACTGTTTGATAATTGATTATCAATGTATTTATTCGGACATAGCAGGCTACATCCCTACAAAAAACAATAATCTATATCAATTGTAATTGTGCACCATTCCCATAATGCACTGAAAATGAATAATCTCCGCATTCTCTCTTCTAATTGATTTGTTAGCAAATGTAAAAAGAACTAACTACGATTAGCTTACTGAGAAAGAATTCATTTGTTTTGGCAACAGCACACCCGTTTTATTTTGCGCTGCTGTACAACGACGGGGTGCAACCTCTTACGCACTCATACAGGGCAAAATACTTAATCAGGAGCTACCTCCAGCACCTTCCACTCTTTTATATTTCGCTTCGCCTCGTCGAAGCTCGTACCAATGAGAAAGAGCTTTTTGCCCTGCAAAAGAAGCGGTTTGTAGTACTCTTGCTCTTGAATTTGTGCAAGTGCCTCCTCAGCAGTTCCCGTGCTCCAAAGCTTAAATTCGAAGACGTAGATAATATCTTTTGCATAAACTATACAATCCGCTCTACCCTTGGCTGAATGCACTTCCGTTTGCACATACATGCCCATGAACTGAAAAATCAACGCTACTGCTATTTGATAGTTTTGCTCGCGCCACTTTACGTCTTCTTTCGACTCAGAGCTATAAGGAATGCCTTCTAAAAAATTCGAGATCGCTTCCATGAACGCGTCCACCTTCCCAGCCCGCACATCTTTGTAGAATCTGGCCACTAACGGACGGCAATCGTCTATAAACAGTGATGTGTACGAAGGCAAAAGATTTTTGATAAAGCCATATTTCACCTCATTGTTCGGATAACCGAGACGGTAAAGATCTAACTCTGGGTCGTAGCTTTTGATCGTCAAATAACCTGCTTGGAAGAGAATGGGTATGGGCGATGAAGCATCGGCACGATAGTCGCTCAGACTACTCATATCGATCTCTACATTGTTTTCCAAATCAGGGAGATAGTAGTGTGCCTTCTTCAGATAATTCACTAAAAAAGTAGGAGTACCCGACTGAAACCAATAGTCGCGAAAATCCCTCTTGGAGAAGGCATTAAGAAGACTAAACGGGTTGTAAACATGCACCCCTCCCCTGACAAAAAGATAGCCGTCGTATTCTCGTTTAAGCTTCGCTAAAGTGTCGTCGTAGGTTAACTGTTCGCTTTCGCCGAGAGCTTCTATTTCTGGTTGAAAATTTGTTTTCAACTCATCCTCTGTTATACCACAGAGCGAACAAAAGTCTCTATTCAAAGAGATATCATTTAGATGATTCATATCGCTGAACAGACTCACCTTGCTAAAGCGAGAGACGCCCGTAATGAACACAAAGCGGAGGTAGGGCGTCCCACTTTTCAGTACGGCAAAAAAGCCTTTCAGGATCTTTCGGTACTCGTTGTTCAGCTCTTCCATACCCTCTTCCAAGGTGAGCAGTAGGGGTTTGTCGTATTCGTCTACAAGGACGATGACTTGTTTTTGTGTGGTGGTGTGGATGTGTTGTAACAGGAGCTTAAATCTATCCTCTGGATCCGTCTCTTCTTGCGCTATGCCGTATTGTTGTTCCCATTCTGAAAGATGAAGATTTAGAATACGTAGCAAATTCTCGCGGCTTTCATAATTTTTCGCATTAAGATCAAGATGCAAAACAGGATACTCCTGCCACGCTTCGCGCTCATCTAGTACAGCCTGTTCTTCTTCCCATTTTTCGAGATTAAGCCCTTTGAAGCATTCTTTCTTGCCCTCAAAATACGCCTTGAGGGTAGAGAGGAAAAGGCTTTTGCCAAAACGGCGGGGGCGGGAAAGAAAGTAATATTTGCTACCACTGACTAATTCTGCAACGTACTGCGTTTTATCCACATAAACAAAACCGCTTTTGCGAAGATCTTCAAAATCTTGCCCTCCGATGGGGAGTCTACGTCTTGCGCCACTCATTCTCCGTCTTTTTCTGTAGCAATGTACAAAAATAAAGCGGATCTTTTCCAAAAAGGAAGAAATCCGCTTTTATATTCAACACACTAAAATAGAAGCTAATTAATTCGGGTTTATTTAACCGTTAGAGTGGTGGGACTGTTGTATGCTAGCTTTTACTTGGGAAGTGTCTCGAGGTGCTGCGCCATTTGTAGCTGTAGCTCTTGCGCTTTTTGTCGTGCCGCGGTTGCGAATTTAATACCGTTGTCGGCGTAGAGGATACCTCGCGAGGAGTTCACTAAGAGACCGCACCGTCGGTTCATACCATATTTTACCACTTCCTCGAGGCTTCCTCCTTGGTGTCCGACTCCGGGGATGAGTAGGAAATGTTCAGGCACAATGGCACGTACTTGAGTAAGCATTTCGGCATGTGTTGCACCTACGACGTACATCATATTCCCTTCGTGCCCCCAGTGTTTAGAGCGTTCGAGTACCTCTTCAAAAAGTTTTCGGTGTACGCCCTCTTTGCCTTCGACGGGGAGTGTCTGGAAGTCGTTGTAACTCTCGTTGGAGGTTACGGCTAGGAGGACTACCCAGCGATTGGCATATTCCAAAAAGGGTTGTATCGCATCGCGCCCCATGTAGGGAGCAATGGTTACGGCATCGAAGTCCATCGCCTCAAACATACTTTGGGCATACATGGCTGCAGTATTCGATATGTCGCCACGTTTGGCATCTGCAATGATGAGTATGTCGGGGTGGTGTTCGCGGAGATACTGTACGGTGTGTGCTAGCGATTCCCACCCACGTGCTCCATGTACTTCGTAGAAGGCCATATTGGGCTTGTAGGCGACACAGAGGTCGGCAGTAGCGTCGATAATGGCTTTATTAAACTCGTAGATAGGGTCGAGTTTCCCGGCGAGGCTTAGGGGGATTTTTCTTACATCGGTGTCGAGTCCGATACACAAAAAGCTCTGCTTCTTGCGAATCTGTTGGTAGAGATAATTTGCGTCCATAGATTTCACTGTAATGGGCGAGGAGTTCGGATACGATGTCGGGGGGGGGCTGCTACAGGG
>ERZ772957.1406-NODE-1406-length-15682-cov-4.365713_pt1 | contig 15682 bp, 15 predicted proteins | sample MGYA00580682_ERZ772957 | MGnify/ENA primary metagenome ERZ772957 (study PRJEB29015, sample SAMEA2737921) | human oral metagenome | biome: human oral; feature: human-associated habitat; material: dental | place: China | collected 2025 ...
TTTCCAATCAGATTCAGTTCTCAAAGGAGTTGATGGCGAATTACCTTGCCAAACCGTACCTTTTTCATCTGAATCATAATACGGCGGTACTGCTTAGGAATGTTAATAGCGGTGGTGTCGTTATTTTCTCGAATATATTGATTCCGACATTCCAACTGCTCACGGAAATCATAACGGCGTTGACGATCTGGCTGATGCTTGTTTTTGCCGATCCGTTCACTGCGATTGTTGTCGCCGGAGTGATGGGAGTGATGATTTCTGCATTGCTTCGATCATTTCGACGAAGCATAGATGAAGCTGGGCATGTGCAGAATGAGTATGCTGCGCACTATGTTCAGTCTGTGAATCAGGGCTTAGGGGCAATCAAAGAAACAAAAGTCATGCGTAAGGAACCATTTTTCCTTCAGGAATTTGCACGGAACTATGAACAATATGGGCTGGCAAACCGACGCTTTCTTTTTTTGAACCAGCTTCCGCGTATGATTATAGAGACCCTCGTTGTATGTGCGCTGCTTCTTCTCATTATTGGAAAGCTCGCCATCGGCGATACTCCAACGTATATCGTGCCCCTGCTCGCAGTTCTGGCTCTTGCGGCATTTCGCCTGATGCCGAGCGCGAACCGCATCGTAAATCTTTCCAATGGAATCAAATTCCAATTGCCGTTATTCGAGGAACTTTATCGTGAGCTCATCGCTGTCAAATCGCGAAAATATCATCATCGGAGCCTTAAATTTACCGATATGCCGCAGCCGCTCCCTTTTTCGGGGGAGATTCGCATCGAGCATTTGGGATTTTATTATCCCGGTGTTGCGGAAGAGGTACTTACAGATGTCAGCTTTTCGATTCCAAAAGGAAGCTTCGTTGGGATTCTGGGGCCATCAGGAGCAGGGAAAACAACCTTTGTTGATATTCTTCTGGGGCTCTTTGTGCCCACGCGTGGTAAGATTACCGTCGATGGCGCAGATATTCGGCAAAAGCTGCGTGCATGGCAGGCGAATATCGCCTATGTTCCGCAGTCGATTTATCTAACCGATGCGACCATCCGCGAGAATGTGGCATTAGGAGAAGCCCCCGATGAAATTGATGATGAGCGGGTTCATAAAGCACTTGCGATGGCGGAACTTGATGCATTTGTAAATGCCCAGCTAAAGGGAATCGAAACGATGGTCGGCGAACGGGGCGTCAAGCTCTCCGGCGGACAGCGGCAGCGTATCGGCATTGCGCGTGCGATCTATCAGCAGCCGGAGATCCTAATTCTTGACGAAGCGACCTCTGCACTTGATACGGAGACCGAAAAGAGCATTACGAGTACAATAATGAAATTCAAAGGACAAATTACAATTATTGCCATTGCACATCGCATCAGCACCCTGGCTGAGTGTGATTTTAGGGTGCGGTTTGAGAATGGCGGAGCGGAGATTATATAAAGAGTACGACTTTTAATGGGATAGTCTTCAAGATGTCTTGATTCTTACGGGAGATGATTTGTTTGTTTAATGATAAAAGTATTCTTATTACAGGTGGAACAGGATCGTTTGGAAAGAAGTTTATAGAAATTGTACTAAAAAAATATACCCCTAAGAAGATTATTGTATTTTCCCGCGATGAACTCAAGCAGTTTGAGATGCAGCAGAACTTCCACCAGCCTTGTATGCGTTATTTTATTGGAGATGTGCGTGATGAAGGGCGTCTGAAACAGGCGATGTATCAGGTGGATTACGTTGTCCATGCCGCCGCCCTCAAGCAGGTTCCAGCGGCAGAGTACAATCCGATGGAATGCATCAAGACGAATATCAATGGGGCGCAGAATGTAATCAATGCGGCAATCGCAGCAGGTGTTAAGAAGGTGATTGCACTCTCGACGGACAAGGCGGCAAATCCAATCAATCTCTATGGTGCAACCAAGCTTGCCTCAGACAAGCTCTTTACGGCTGCGAATAATCTTGTTGGTGATCGAGAGACACGGTTTGCAGTTGTTCGTTATGGGAATGTTGTCGGTTCGCGTGGTTCTGTCGTCCCGTTTTTTAAGAAACTGATCGCGGAGGGCGCAATGGAGCTGCCCGTGACAGACCCTCGCATGACGCGATTCTGGCTGCGGCTGGAGGATGGTGTTGGGTTTGTGTTGAAGAATTTCGAGCGTATGCACGGTGGTGAGATCTTTATCCCCAAGATTCCATCCATGCGAATTACGGACTTAGCGGAAGCGATTGCTCCGAATGTGCCGATAAAGGTGATCGGTATCCGCCCCGGAGAAAAGCTTCATGAGGTTATGTGTCCCGCCGACCTTTATTATGATACTCTTGAATTTTCGGATCACTTTGTCATTCGCCCCTCCACACCGCTCTTTGGTGTCGACTATGCAAAAAATATGCTTGGGGAAGAGGGGGGTATCGTTCTTGACGGTTTTTCCTATGACTCTGGTTCAAATCCACATTTCTTGACGGTTGAGGAGCTTCGGGAGATGAATCCATGATTTACTACGGAAAACAAAGCATCAATGAAGAGGATATTAGGGCAGTTGAAAATGTTCTACACTCGGACTTTCTGACGCAGGGACCGGCAATCGAACGTTTTGAGCACTCTGTTGCGGATTATTGTGGCGCAAAGTATGCTGTTGCAGTCTGCAATGCGACTGCAGCACTGCATATCGCTTGTCTTTCTGCCGGACTCGGCGAGAAAGATTGTCTCTGGACGAGTCCGATTACCTTTGTCGCATCGGCAAATTGCGGACGATATTGCGGTGCAGATGTTGATTTCGTCGATATTGATGAAAAAACCTATAATATGAGTGTGACTGCTTTGGTGGAGAAGCTGCACCGCGCACGAAAAGCCAATAAACTGCCCAAAGTCGTTATCCCTGTGCATCTTGCGGGGCAGTCTTGTGATATGGTTTGTATCAAAGAATTGTCTGAGGAATACGGCTTTACGATCGTTGAGGATGCATCTCATGCGGTGGGCGCGGATTATCTTGAGACAAAGGTCGGAAGCTGCACCTTTTCCGATATGACGGTCTTCAGCTTTCATCCCGTAAAGATTGTTACGACGGGTGAAGGCGGCATGGTACTGACCAATCATCGGGAACTTTATGAAAAACTGATGATATATCGCAGTCATGGCATTACGCGTGACCCTGCTAGGATGACGCATGCATCCGACGGAGCATGGTATTATCAGCAGATTGAGCTTGGCTGCAACTACCGCATGACAGATATTCAAGCAGCGCTTGGCAGTAGTCAAATGACGCGGTTAGATACCTTCATTGCACGCAGGCGAGAACTTGCGGCACGTTATGATGAACTCCTGCGGGATCTTCCCCTTACAACGCCGTATGTGATGGAAGAAGCAAATCCTTCGTGGCATATCTACGTTGTACGAATAGCGCTTGAGCAGATTGGCAAGACAAAGCAGCAGATTTTTGAGGAGATGAAAGAGCAGGGAGTTATGCTCAATCTCCACTATATCCCGGTGCATCGCCAGCCATATTATGAAAAGTTGGGCTTTCGACAAGGAGATTTCCCGCAGAGCGAGAAGTATTATGAAGAAGCGTTTACACTCCCGCTTTATTACGATCTGACGAATGATGCGCAGGATCAAATTGTTGAAGCTTTGAAAAATATTTTTAGAAAAGCTTAAATCAGGAGGCGTTCGAATGAAAAAATACAAAACAGAACAGGAAGAATTCTGGGCAGGAGACTTTGGGCACGAATATATCACAAGAAATGAAGGGGCCGATATGCTGGCGACTAAGACGGCATTTTTCGCAAGGATCATCTCTTGTATACCTGGAGAGAACGTGGGTTCCTGTATTGAGTTTGGTGCAAATATCGGCTTGAATCTAAGAGCGCTTCGTTGCCTGATGCCGAATCTTGAAGTATCGGCTGTAGAGATCAATGCAGAAGCAGCGGCGCGCTGTGCTGAGATTCCAGGAGCACATGTACATAATGCCTCACTTTTTGATTTTTCCTGCGATGAGAAATATGATTTGAGTTTTATTTCCGGTGTGTTGATTCATATCAATCCGGATAACCTGAATAACGTATATGACCTCCTGTATCGTCATAGTAGGCGGTATATTTTGATCAGTGAATACTATAACCCCGTCCCTGTGGAAGTTAACTACCGTGGATTTTCGGATCGGCTGTTCAAGCGAGATTTTGCGGGAGAATTTATGGATCGCTTCTCGGATGTTTGTTTGCTCGATTATGGATTCCAGTATCATCGGGATAAAAATTTTCCGATGGATGACGTAACCTGGTTCTTGATGGAAAAAACAGAGGCATAATTCTCCAAAAACTTGTCTGAGTTGCTTTGAGGTGCGTTGTATGGCCAATGTAGCGATTATTACTGCACGTGGGGGCAGCAAACGAATTCCCAAAAAAAACATTAAGGATTTCTGCGGTAAGCCCATCATAGCCTATGCTATTACGGCAGCATTGGACAGTGGCCTCTTTGATGAAGTCATGGTATCGACAGACAGCCATGAGATTGCAGAGACTGCAAAAGTGTATGGAGCATCCATTCCTTTTATGCGAAGTCCGTCTACATCGGATGATTATGCAACAACGGCAGATGTTCTATATGAAGTGCTTTGTGATTATATGGCTCAAGAGAAAAACTTTGATCTCATGTGTTGTCTTTACCCGACAGCTCCTTTTGTAACAGCAGAAAAGCTTCGCGCTGCTTATGGTGCCTTTATGGAAAGCAGGGCAGAAATGCTTGAGCCGGTGGTTGCTTTTTCTTATCCGCCGCAGCGAAGTTTTTCCATTAAAGAAGATCTATTGACATATAACTATCCGGAACATGTACGGACGCGGTCTCAGGATTTGCCGACATGGTATCATGATGCCGGACAGTTTTATTTCTACAAGGTGGAGGCCTTTCGTCGCTCCGTTGAGGGAAATAACAAGCAGGGGGGGTATGATCTGCGCTGTGTGCCGTTTATTATGAATGAAATGGAAGTTCAAGATATTGATACAATTATGGATTGGCAGTTGGCAGAAGCGAAATATCGTCTGTTGCAGGGAATGTGAGAATTTATTTCGACGATTGTCGGGAGAGTGTTCAGATGTCGAATGCCGGAAGTGTTGTGATTCGTGTCGATTCCTCTGAGCTGATCGGTAGCGGTCATCTCATGCGCTGTCTTACGTTAGCCGAACAGATGAGGAACGATGGGAAAAACGTGCGCTTTATTTGTCGAGATCTTGCAGGGAATCTCTGTAAAATCGTGGTGGACAAGGGCTTTTCACTACATATGCTTCCTGTGCATCATCCTGACAAGACATTGACGGGATATGCTGTGTGGCTTACTGTGACTCCGGAGATGGATGCACAGGAGACAATAGATGTTCTTCGCACGATTCAGCCTGTAGATCGACTTGTTGTAGACAGTTATGCACTTGATATTGCTTGGGAACAGCGGATACGACCTCTTGTACAAAAAATCTTTGTGATTGATGACCTTGCAAATCGCAGACATGATTGTGATGTTTTACTCGACCAAAACTTTTATCGAGCGATGGAACACCGCTATGACGGACTTGTGCCCGAAAGATGCAAACTCTTGCTGGGACCGCGCCATGCCCTCCTGCGTGAGGAGTTCTACGAGGCGAGGAAGAAGCTCCGGTCTCGTGACGGCTGCCTGCGCCGCATCCTTGTCTTTTACGGGGGCAGCGATCCAACGTATGAGACAGAGAAGGCAATTCATGCGCTTTTGCAGCTGCATTTGCCCGCTGTTGATGTGGACGTGGTTGTCGGCGGGAGCAACCGTCGCCGCGAATATATTGAGGAACTTTGCGCACAGCATGACTCTCTTCACTATCATATTCAAGTTTCTAATATGGCAGAGTTGATGGCAAACGCTGACCTTTGTCTTGGTGCAGGTGGTACGACCACATGGGAACGATGTTTTCTTGGATTGCCTGCCATTGTTACAGCCATTGCTGAGAATCAGTTTGAAATCTGTCGAGACTCTGCAGAAGCAGGGCTTATTTATTATCTGGGTAGATGGGATGAAGTGACCGAGGTGGATATTGCACGAGCAGTGTCAAAATTTATGAACCCCCAAGCACTTAAGGACTTTCAACAGGCTTGCGGTATTTGTGTGTAAAAAATCTACAGCAGGAGGAAGCGTTATGTGGGGAAATTTCAATGGCATCGAAAAAAATGAATATGGTTTTTTTCAGCTCGATCCGATTCCCACTCTGGAAGAGTTGGAGAAACATTATCGGGAAAAGTATTACCAGGAAACGAAGTCGGATACATATTCACAGGAATATGATCCCGAGGAATTGGAATATATCCACAGCAGCTTGGAGGAAAAAGAATATTTGCTGAAGAAATTCCTGCGTGACGACCAACGGACTTTTTTGGACATCGGCTGCGGCGAGGGCTGGGCTCTTTCTTATTTCCATGGGCATGGCTGGCTTGTGGAAGGCGGCGATTTCTCACGCTATGGAATTGAGAAACATAACAAGAAAATGGTAGATTTTTTTGAGCAGGGAGACATTGATTTCCTCTGTGACCGCCGCATCATAGAGGAGAAGACATACAGCGTTGTCCATATTGATAATGTTCTGGAGCATGTTATAAATCCTAAAGAGCTTATGCAGAAATGTGCGCAGCTTCTCGCGGATGATGGTATTCTTTACATTGATGTTCCGAATGATTTCAATCCGGTGCAGAAATACCTTTATGAAGGTGGATTTATCAAAAAGACAAAATGGGTTATTGAAACGGAGCATATCTCGTACTTTAACAAAGATGGCTTGGTGAATCTGGCAAAAGCATGTGGTCTAGAGCCTAAAATTGTTTTAGGGACGGAAGTTAAGAGTTTTTCGGTTTGAATCCGGATACGAACTATTATGACCATCCAGAGGTGGGTCATAATTGTCATGCAGCTAGAAGACATTGGACAAAACTGTTGCGCAGTATTTCTTTGGAAAAAAAGATCGTGCTTTCCAAAGCGCTGGGAGATATGGGACTAGGGCGCAATTTGATTGCGCTCTTTGCGAAAAGAGCAATGTGATGAAAAATGTTATTTTGACAGGCATTTCAAGAGGCTTAGGAAGATGTTTGCTTTTTTGGCTCTCTAAACAAAAAGGCGTTCATGTATATGGCGTGGGAAGAAATTCTTTTGGAGAAAAAGAGAAGGTCCCATATACGTTTATTCCTTGGGATTTGTTGGAACCAGAAAATGCTCCTTGTATAGAAGGTGTGGTTACTGGGGGGGACGATGGCTGGATTTTTATCAACAATGCAGGCACGATAGCACCCATTGGAGAAATTGGTGGACTTTCTAATCAACAGCTTCAGGAGGCTGTGCAAATCAACTTCGCCTCTCCTATGCTCTTCTGCAATCACCTTGTTGGTTTTTGCCGCAGAAACAAAAAGAATCTCAAGATTATCAACATCTCGAGCGGGGCGGCAAATCATCCGATTGCAGGGTGGGGGGCATACTGCTCGACCAAGGCTGCGTTCAAAATGTTCCTTGATGTCTTAGCGGAACAAGGAAAAGTTAGTGGGGACATCGAAGTCATTCATGTAGATCCTGGCGTTATGGATACGGGGATGCAGGAACAGATTCGCTCATCAACTGCCAATGCTTTTCCACGTATCGCAGAGTTTTGCGCATATAAGCAAGATGGAAAACTGCGTAATCCGGATGAGGTTGCGCAGGAGATTCTCCGAAAGTATATCTTATGAGTCAGATTGCGGTTCTTTCCGATATTCATGGTAATAGCATCGCCTTGCAGGCTGTATTGCAGGAAATCTGCTGTCGGAATATTGAAGAATGCTTTATACTGGGGGATCTGGTCGGTTATTATCATCGTCCCCTCGATGTCCTTCGGTCTTTGGAAGAGTCTGGGCTTCGATGTTCTATGATTCGCGGGAATCACGAGCGGATGTTGGAGCAGGTACTCCAAGGTGAGATAACATGGGAAGATATACGGAGAAAATATGGGCATGGGCTTGATGCCGCAGTACAGCAGCTTCCGCAAGCGCGGCTAGACGATCTGCTCTCGCTTCTGGATCAGCGGCGGGAGGAACGCGATGGCAGACGATTCCTCCTATGTCATGGATCGCCTATAGACAGAGACCTATATATTTATCCTGATGCAGAAGCAGGGGCGTTTGATTTCTCCGATGTAGAGGCGGATTATGTCCTTCTGGGGCATACGCATTATCCGATGATACGGTGCGGCAGATCCTTCTGCGTTGTCAATCCCGGCTCTGTCGGACAGGCTCGTGAGAGAGGCGGCTATGCTGATTGGTGTATCATCAATACGGAAAACGATGTCATAACGATGCAGCAGACACCATATGATATAGCCCCTGTTCTGAGTGAGTGCCGTCAGTATGATCCAGATCTTATCTATTTGCAGGATGTCCTGCGTCGCTGACAGAAAAGGAGGTTGTTATGCTGTTCCACAAAGTGCTGGTGACCGGCTGTGGCGGCGATATCGGACTTGCAATCGGGCGTATCTTACAGGAGAGCAAGATAGTGGAGGCTGTCATCGGTTGTGACGTACAGGAGTATCATGCGGGGCGTGTGTTCTTTGATGACTGCTTTCTTGTTGAGAGAGCGACATCGCCGAACTATATAGACGCATTGCTTCAACTTGTGGAGAAGGAGCGTGTAGATCTCGTTATTCCAAGTTCTGAGCCTGAGCTGCGGACCCTGTATGCAAACAACTTTTTTGGACGACAGGAGCTGTTTCTTACCGCCAATAAGAAGGCGATGGAAATTGGGTTTGATAAATATAGAACGGCACAGTTCTTGCAAGAGAACGGGCTTCCTCATCCTTGGACACAGATTGCCGCACATGGCGTTCCACCAGAATTCCCCTGCATCTTGAAAAGCCGGACAGGATGCGGCAGTAAGGATGTGCGTATTCTTGTGGAGAAAGATTATAACCGTTCTGTTCCTTACAACGAAGATGATATTTTTCAAGAGCTGATCGAAGGCGACAATGCAGAATATACATGCGGTCTCTTTCGCAGTTCTTCGGGAGAGACCAGAAGCATTATTCTTCGGCGTAAATTGCGAGGAGATGTCACAGGCTGCGGTGTGGTTGAGGATCATACTGGCATTCGAGACTTACTCCGTACATTGGCGGAAAAGTTGGATCTCCTCGGCAGTATCAATGTTCAGCTACGCCTTCGTTCAGATGTTCCGTATGTTTTCGAGATTAATCCGCGCTTTTCTAGTACGGTACGTTTTCGTAATCAATTAGGGTTTTCGGATGTAATATGGTCAATGCAAGATCATCAAGGAGGGACTTTGCTGGGGTATACTCCTGTAAAAACAGGAATTCGGTTTTATAAAATTTATGAGGACGTTATTGATTGGAACTTAAGTATGAAAACGATATGACTTTTATTGCACAAAGGGATTCAGAGGACATCTCAAGGGGAAGCATCTCGGGGGCATTATGACAATAAATATTGGAATTAGGAGGAAGCATCGTGCACACTGTCATTGTTTCCAATAGGGCATGGAATCGTCGATTTGTGCCTGAGATTGAAGCTCGAACAGGAGCCAAAGTGACCTATTTGGAACAGCGGGACGATGTGTCACAGAAAAAAATGACATTACTTTCTCCTGATTGGGTTTTTTTCCCTCATTGGTCCTATATTATTCCCGCAGAAGTTTACGAGAATTTTCGCTGCGTGATTTTCCACATGACGGATTTGCCCTTTGGTCGCGGTGGGAGTCCCTTGCAAAATCTTATTGCGCGCGGCATATATGAAACAAAGATTACAGCGCTCCGCTGTGTTAAGGAGCTTGACGCAGGTCCAATTTATGCCAAGCGCCCTTTTTCTCTTTGGGGAAGTGCAGAAGAAATCTATTTGCGGGCTGGAGAGATTACAAAGGAAATGATGATAGAGCTGGTGCAAGAGAATCCTGTACCTCATGCACAGACGGGGGAGGAATTTACTTTTAAGCGCCGAACTCCTGCAGATGGTGACATAGGAAGTCTCAACAGTCTTTCACAGGTATTTGACTACATCCGTATGCTTGATGCAGATGGTTATCCGCCGGCATTTCTTCAGATGAATCACTTACGAATGGAATTTTCGCGTGCCTCCTTAAAGGATGGATTCATTTTGGCAGATGTTAAGATTACGATGCAGGAGGAAGAAGATGTCTAAGCGTGTTCTTGTTGTTGCGGCTCATCCGGATGATGAGGTTCTTGGTGTAGGAGGTACGATCATTCGCCATGCACAGATGGGGGATACGGTCAGAATTCTCCTTATGGCGGAGGGGCTGACAAGCCGTTCAGATCAGCGCGATGTTGTGAGCCTTCAAGATGAACTGGATGCCCTGCATAATGATGCGCAAAGAGTTGCACATACGCTAGGTGCAGAGAGTATAAAACTTGCAAAATTCCCGGACAATCGCATGGATTGTGTTGAACTTTTAGATATTGTCAAGGTTGTTGAGAAGGAAGTTGATGCTTTTCATCCTGAAATTGTCTATACACATCATGCAGGTGATGTGAATATTGATCATGTGCAGACGCATAATGCAGTTGTTACGGCTTGTCGGTCACTTCCGGGACAAAGTGTCAAGGAACTATATTTCTTTGAGACGCCATCAAGTACAGAATGGCAGATGCAGACGACCGATAAGGTATTTCTTCCTACCCTTTATGTGGATATCGGCAGTGCGTTTGCACAGAAGATTAAAGCACTTGAACTCTATGCCTCAGAGATGCGAGACTATCCTCATTCGCGTTCCTATAAAGCGGTAGAAGTTCTTGCACGCTATCGTGGTTATGCAGTAGGTATTGAGTTTGCTGAAGCATTTTCGGTAGGACGTGTCATTCGATAGGAGAATAAATATGTGGAGCAAGGGCGGTCAGCCTTTTATCATTGCAGAGATGTCGGGCAACCATAACCAATCGCTTGAGCGTGCTTTGACAATTGTGGAGGCAGCGGCGAGAGCTGGCGCCGATGCTATTAAAATCCAAACCTATACGGCAGACACGATGACAATCGATAAGTCTGATGGAGAGTTTTTTATTTCTGACCCCAATAGTTTATGGCGGGGCGAGTCTTTGTATCAGCTATATCAGAAAGCATATACGCCGTGGGAGTGGCATGAAAAGATTTTCAGGCAGGCGAAGGAATGTGGAATCCTTTGTTTCAGCACCCCATTTGATACATCGGCAGTGGACTTTTTAGAGACCTTAAACCCTCCTTGTTACAAGATCGCTTCCTTTGAGAACGTGGATCTCCCTTTGATCCGAAAAGTCGCAGAAACAAAACGCCCCATCATTGCTTCGACAGGAATGACAACAGTCGCCGAACTTGATGACCTTGTGCGTACAGCACGCGAGCATGGGTGCGACGATCTGACACTCTTGAAGTGTACGTCGAGTTATCCTGCAAGCCCTATAGGAACAAATATTCGCACAATTCCTCATATGATGGAACTATTTGATTGCCGTGTTGGATTATCTGATCACACTCTTGGCATTGGTGCGGCTGTTGCAAGTATTGCTCTCGGCGCAACAGTCATAGAGAAGCATTTTACGCTTTCACGTGCAGATGGCAGTGTAGATAGCGCGTTTTCTATGGAGCCGGATGAGTTTGCACAACTTGTGCGTGAGTGCAGAACTGCTTATGAGGCATTGGGAGAGATTTGCTATGAGCCGCAGGATCAGGAAAAGAAATCCTTGATTTTCCGTCGTAGTCTTTATGTCGTGAAGGATATGAAAAAAGGAGAGCAGTTTACACCAGAGAATGTGAGGAGTATTCGACCAGGGATGGGGCTACCGCCCAAGTGTTATGATGTGGTGCTAGGAAAAGTGGCAAATCGAGATATTACTCGTGGAACACCAATGCAGTGGAACTTGATTGGATGAACGTTTCTTGAAGAATGGAAGATAAGAATGCTTGATAAAATGAACAAACTTAAACTCTTAGCTCGTATTAAAGAACTTTACGAAACAGAAGGTACAAATATTATCGAATATCTAAAAAGCGTAGACTCTCTTAAACAAAATACCATAGAGGATATCATGATATCTTATGATTTTCAAGCAGGATCTTACACGAATCAAATTTTTTCAGATTACGAAATTAGAACAAAGAAAAAGGATCAGGTAGAAAAAATTGCAGCTATAATTGATGCCCTGCCGTGTGGACATCAGTCAATCTTTGAGGCAGGCGTGGGAGAAGCAACTACATTTGGATTATTGCTGGGACAATTAAAAAAAGAATTTGTGTTTGCGGGGGGCGCAGATATCTCTTGGTCACGGATAAAATATGCATACAAATTTGTTGAAAAAGTTTCGCCTGTTCCTCTGTCAGGACATAATTTAGTAGTGGGGGACATATTTTCGTTGCCTTTGCAGGATAATTCTGTCAATGTGTTGTATACTTGTCACTCGTTGGAGCCTAATGGTGGACATGAGAATGCACTATTGCAAGAGTGTTATCGTGTCGTCCATGACTATGTTGTTTTGATTGAACCTGCATATGAGTTTGCCAATGAGAAGCAAAGAGCTAGGATGAAGAAGCATGGATATGTTACGCATCTGTATCAGTCGGCAAAGGACTTAGGTTATGAGGTTGTGTCATATGAACTGTTGGGTGCATCTACCAATGATGAGAATCCGACGGGATGCATGATTATACGTAAATCTAACATAGAGGGCGATGGCTTGGCAATGCCATTCGGCGATCCGATTACCCATTCACCGTTGGAGCACATTAGAAATTGTTACTATAGTGATGGGGCTCAACTTTTATATCCTGTGGTAGACGGTATACCGTGCCTAATCTCTCATCAGGCGATTGTAGCGACTAAGTTCATGGACTGATTAGGTGATGCTGATAGAAAAATTTGGCAATATCATATATAATGACCTGTTTTTCTACGATAAGGTTAAGATATGGGCTTTCGCCGAAGCATTATGAGAAAACACGTGTTATGTGATGCCAAGGCAGAAACACCCGTGAATGAAGTTTTTGATTCAGTGAAAAGGTAATGACATGGACCCAATGTTGTGGTTATGGATAACTGAAACAACATCGCAAATTAAGGATGATGGGGGAGGCAATTTACATAAAGCATGAAAAATAATATTATACTTGCCTTGCGCTCGTGCATCGGTGTCTTAAAGATCTTAAAAAACAGCACGTATGCGCCTATTGATAAAGTGAAACAGGAGAAAAAACTGATTGTGTGTGGTAATGGACCATCTTTGGGAAGTCAGATGGAAAAGTATTTGCGGGTGTTTCAAGACAATGATGTAATTTGCGTTAACGCAATGTCCAATACAGATTGGTTTACTGTCATAAAACCAAGATATTATTGCTTAATGGATCCTGCGGCAGTTGAACTCCCGGAGCGATTGCTATTAGAGAATAGAAAAATTGTAGATGGGCTGTGGTCAGGGTTAGAAAGAGCAGATTGGGGTATGGATCTAGTGTTGCCTCGATCGTTTCAACGAAGTGCCTATTTGAAAGAGAGACTAAAGAGGGTATCATGTGCGGTCCAATATATCAACACTACTCCATTTGACGGGCATCCTTTTCTTCGAGATTTTTTCCTGAGGAAACAGCTATGTGCACCAATCATCCAAACAGTGGTGATTGCAGCTGTATATTATGGCATCTGCAAAGGTTATGATGATATTTACCTTGTTGGATCAGAAATGAACTTTGCAAAGGAGATAGAGGTGGATCAAAATGGTATGTTATATTTTAACGATACACATTTTTATGCCAAAGAACAAAAACGGTTTTTTATAGATTCGAATGGGCGCCCTATACCAATAGCAGATTTTTTGGAGGCAGATGCCAGAGTCTTTCGAGAGTATATGTTTCTTGAGGAGTATTCAACAAAAATGGGAGTTAAAATATATAATGCAACTCCTGGCAGCTGGGTTGATGCGTTTGAGCGAATTGATTTAGAGATGATACAATGATTTGTGTAATCAAGGGAGGAGTATCCATGGATTTCATTCCTGTTTATCAGCCATCTTTGACCGGCAATGAGAAGAAGTATGTCAATGAGTGCTTGGACACGAGTTGGATTTCTGCCAAGGGGAAATTTGTGGAGCAGTTTGAAACTGCATTTGCAAAGTATATTGGAGCAGATCATGCAATCACAGTTGCGAATGGAACGGTGGCACTTCATCTGGCGTTGATTGCTTTGGGGATCGGGCGCGGCGATGAGGTGATTGTGCCGACGCTGACCTATGTGGCATCGGTCAATGCGATTGCCTACACTGGAGCGACTCCTGTCTTTGTTGACTCGCTCAAGGGCAACTGGCAAGTGGATCCGGATGATATCGAACGCAAGATCACGGAGAAGACAAAGGCGATCATGGCAGTGCATCTCTATGGTCATCCCTGCGATATGAGTCGCATTATGGGGATTGCGCACAAGCATGATCTTTTCGTGGTGGAGGATTGTGCGGAAGGCTTCGGCAGCTATTTTGAGGGACAGCATGTCGGGACATTCGGCGACATCTCGACGTTCAGTTTCTATGGCAACAAGACCATTACGACGGGAGAAGGTGGAATGGTTGTGACGAATGACGAAACGCTCTATGCTCGTGCAACACATCTCAAGGATCAGGGGATGGCGAAGTTTCGTCAGTACTGGCATGATGTTGTCGGATATAATTATCGTATGACGAATATCTGTGCAGCAATTGGGCTTGCGCAGTTGGAGCAGGCGGACAAGTTCCTGCATCAAAAACGGGATATTGCTGCCTGGTATCAGAAGTATTTACAGGGAACACCGGTGGAATTTCATCAAGAAGATTCAAATGTACATCACTCTTACTGGATGTGCTCGATTCTTGTCCCGAAGAGCTCGGAACGCGATCCGCTGCGTGAACTTTTGAAGGAACGAAACGTAGAGACTCGCCCTGTGTTTTACCCTGTGCATACGATGCCGATGTACTCACAAAAATATCAGAAGCATAAGAATGCCGAGGATATCGGATGGCGCGGCATGAATCTGCCGAGTTGGCAGGGGTTAAGTGAGGCACAGGTTAAATATATCTGCGATGTGATTCATGAGTTTTATCGATAATAAACGGAGGACTCGGTGTGAAGGTTGCGATGCTCGGGGCAGGATTTATCGGCTGGGGGGGCGGCGTTGACTTTCTGAAGGCATATATCGCTCCACTGCAGCGATTGAATGACTGCGAGATTTATGTCTTTATACCGCAGGACAGCTGGCTTCACAGGACTGCTTGTGAGGTTCGGTATCATTTGCAGACGAAAGTTCTGCACAGATCGACTGGACGCTGTTCCCCTCCGTTTACAACGAGCGAACTGGTTGATGTGTTCCGCAGTGACCGTATTTACGTTGTTGTTTATAATATCTATTGGAGTATGTTTTTTGATCTGAAAAGAGCATTGAAAGAGCATGATATCGACATTGTATTTCCTACAATACTAGATCTGGGGCGGGACTTTCCCATACCATGGATTCCTTATCTGCCGGATTTGCAGCATAAGTATTATCCGGAGTTCTTCTCAGACGAGGAGATTAGGGATCGAGATGTTTCTTTTCAGCAGCTGCTTCATTCGGCAAAGAGTGTCATTGTAGAAGCCCAAGATGTGAAGAACGATCTGCAGAAGTTCTATGATGTGGGGGATACGGAGATATTCGTTATGCCCTATACTGCCGTTCCGGAGGCGGAATGGTTTT
>ERZ772957.1407-NODE-1407-length-15669-cov-3.925836_pt1 | contig 15669 bp, 10 predicted proteins | sample MGYA00580682_ERZ772957 | MGnify/ENA primary metagenome ERZ772957 (study PRJEB29015, sample SAMEA2737921) | human oral metagenome | biome: human oral; feature: human-associated habitat; material: dental | place: China | collected 2025 ...
CGTGCGTGCAGAATGGGATGATCGTCTTCCCGCTCAAGTCCACCGATCTCAAAAATGAAAGAACGGGAGGCGCAAAAGTCCTAAGCCAATTAGGGGAACCTATGAAGATCGTCTCCGCGTCGCCGACGCTCTCCACCCCTCGACGCAGCGGTGGGCAGTATCCCTTTTCAATCTGAGCCCTGACTTCCTTCACCGCCGTGTTGTACGAAAAGGAGTACGGCTCTTCGGGTTCGATCTCTCTCAAGTCCCCGTCCGTAATGAGTGCGATGTCCTCGGCCAGTCCCTTCGTTATACCTGAATACGAGTAATACACGATCAGAGGATTCATGCGGGGAGTCTCCTATCGGTCGATTAGCGCTATGTCGTGCCCACCTGCCTCTTGTACCCTAGGCTCCCGAATGGAATGGTCACTCGAGTGGAATCCCCACATACGGGGGTGCCTTGAGGCGATAGGGGCTCTCCGACACGGATGATGGCAGGGCGAGACATCCAAGACAAGGCGTTGCGTTGCGTCTGGATGCGAGGCCGCCCGGAAAGCTGACGTCAGCTCTGGATGGGGTAGACTCGTATGTTGCATGATCCATGAGGCGTTCCCGCCACATGTGCCGGAGATGGAAGCAGCCCTCCCGTTGGGTGCTCGTGGAGTGCGCTTGCACGCTGTGGCGTCAGTAACCTGCCTCCTGGGTTGTCCCTTCTCCTCACGACGCGCACGCAAAGAAGGGGGAGGCCATGCAAGGATCCCATGTGTCCGTTACCCTTACCGTCTGCCATGATGGGCAGTTCTGAGTGGGGGCGTCCACCAAGGCCCAGCAAGCACCGTCTTGTCAGCTCGAGGCCACGAAGGAGGACCGCAAGGCATCGGCAAGAGAGAGACGCGAGGAGGACAGGCGGGGGTGGCTTGGGCGGCGGACCCAAAAGCGCAAGCGAAGGTATCGCGGACACCGAACGACCCCGAAGGCTCCCAAGCGAGCTCCCCACCCATGAGGCGGAGCGCCCCACCCATGGGGCGCTGACCGAGGCCCCATGCCTCATGCCCTATGGCTGCAACATTTTCTGTAGCAGTGCCTCTGACCTGCGGGGCGCAACCGTTGGGCGCATTGCAAGTTCCGCAAAATGCAGCCGTGGATTGGTGGGATTTTGCTCCTCGCTACCGTAATGTAGTCATTGCCGGGGTACGCAAGACAGCCCCATTCGCACCAGTCTCTGACGATGAAAGGACACAGGATGAGCTTTCGTGACAACCTCCAACACCTGCGTGCCACGCGCAACATGACCCAAGAACAGCTCGCCATGCTCATGGGTGTGAGCCGCCAATCCGTGACAAAGTGGGAGGCCGAAAAGGCCTATCCCGAGATGGACAAGCTACTCAAGCTGCGTGACATCTTTGGGTGCACGCTTGACGAGCTCGTGCAAGGCGACCTTACCACCCGACCGAAGGAGCCCGGCTTGGGTATTGCGGAGGGACCCGCCCAGGACGTGTGCGGCTATGAAGAGCACATGCGCCAGCACGCACGGAACATGGCCGTGGGCATTCCGCTCATCATCCTGGGGATGGCCGGGGCTGCCTTCTTCGGGGAACTGGGTCACAACATGCTCCCTATCGACAACGATGCGCTCTCCGGCTTGGTATTCCTTGCCTTCACCCTCGTCGGGCTCTGCTTCATCATCCCGGCGGGCCTCAGGCACGACGCGTTCGCCAAGGCGCACCCGTACGTAGAGGACTTCTATACCGCAACCCAGAGGGAGGCAGCCAACCGACTCTTTTCCCGCGGCATCGTCGGGGGCATCGTGGCCATCTTCATGGGCCTCATGCTTGCTGTCGGCCTCGACGACAGCGTCTTCTGGACTGGAAGCGCCTTTCTCGCCTGCGTGGCGGTGGGCGTCGCGTTGCTCGTCTACGCGTCACTCATGCATGACCGCATCAACGTGGACGAGTACAACAACGCCGCTTTGGAGAACCTCTCCGATGACGAGATTCGCGAGCTGGGTGCGGGTGACGCCGACGCGCTCGTGATACAAAAGCATCGCAGCGCTCGACTTGGGGCCACCTGTGGCATCATCATGCTCGTTGTCACGGCAATTGCCCTGTCGCTCCTGTTCCTCTCTCCCTACCTTGAGACGGCCAGCGCCGCAGCGTCGTCGTTCTTCTGGCTCCCATGGCTTATCGGTGGCCTGGCCTGCGGCGTTGTCAGCCTCATCTACAACATGAGGGGTTAGGCCTGCGCTGGGTCCCGCAAGCGGACGGTCCTCTTGTTGGACCGTCCGGAGAGCCTCGGGCGGCGTCTCGGCGCACTCGGCCACCTCGCCGTCCGACATGGGTGTGGGTGGGCTGATGCTCAACCCGCTGTTCGCCTCTGAGACCCATGGGTATGATACGACCGACTACTTTCGCATCGACCCCCGCCTCGGCGACGACGCAAGCTTCGACCGCCTCGTCGCCGCCTGCCATGAGCGGGGGTTGCGCGTGATGCTCGACGGCGTGTTCAACCACGTGGGACGCAGCCACCCGCTATTCCAGGACGCCCTCACCGGACGGGGAAACGAGGACCTGTTCTCCATTACGCGCCGACCCGACGGATCTGCCGACTACGCGACGTTCGAGGGTTTCCGAGAGCTCCCGGCGCTCAACCACGACTCTGGGCGGGTCGCTGGCCTCGTGCGAGACGTCATGCTCCATTGGATGCGACGCGGCGTCTCGGCGTGGCGCCTCGACGCGGCGTACGCCGTGCCGCCCGCCTTCTGGGCGTGCGTCCTGCCCGAGCTGCGGAACACGTTTCCCGATGCCTGGTTCGTGGGGGGAGGTGATCCACGGCGACTACGCAAGTATCGTGCGGCAGTCCGGGATGGATGCGGTGACTCAGTACGAGTTGTGGAAGGCCGTCTGGAGCTCGCTCAAGGATGGCAACTTCTTTGAGCTCGACTGGTGCCTCAAGCGACACAAGGGCCTCATGAGGACCTTCGTGCCGCTCACCTTCATAGGCAACTATGACGTCACGCGCATAGCCAGCATGGTCGGCAGTGAGCTGGCCGCCTTGGGGGCGACCATCCTGCTCACCGTGGGCGGCGTTCCGTCCGTCTACTATGGCGACGAGCAGGCGCTGCGCGGCACCAAAAGGAAGGGGCTGGGCGGCGACGATGCGGTGCGTCCCACCTTCCCGGCCGTCCCAGCTTGGATGACGGCGGAGGGGGAGCGGACATACCGCCTATATCATGACCTCATCGACCTGCGCAGGAGGAATCCCTGGCTCGCCCGCGCCACCACACGTCCCACCCGCCTCGCAAATCGCAGCTACTCCTACGATGCGAGTGGCCGTGGGGGAGAGGCCCTGCATGTGGACCTGCGTCTTGACCCGACGCCGCATGCGACGATCAGCTTGGGCGGCAAGGTCATCCTCGAGGTGGGCCACTGAGGCGGGTGGCAGGCAGCTTTCTGGGGATACCCTAAAGCGCCGTGCCCCTCTTCGGGCGCCAGAACCCGTCTCTCATGGCCCCCTCGTGCTCCAGCAGCCTCACCTTCGTGTCGATGCCGCCACCGAAGCCGGTGAGGCTGCCGTTCGACCCTATCACGCGGTGGCATGGCACGATGAGGCAGAGCGGGTTGCGGCCGACCGCCCCGCCCACGGCTCGTGCCGACTGTCGCCTGCCGGTCTCGGCCTCAAGGCGCCTGGCGATTGCTCCGTAGGTGGTCGTCTGCCCGTAGGGTATGTCGAGCATGGCCTCGCGCACGCGCAGCTGGAACTCGGTGGCTCGTGCCGTGAGCGTCAGCTCGCGCGGGTCGGGCGTCTCACCCGCAAAGTAGCGATCGAGCCATTTCCGTGCTTGGTCGAACACAGCCAGGCTGTCGTTGCGCTCCATGCTCTCGTCTACCCCGTAGCCGAAGTAACGGTCATTGCAGAACCAGCAGCCCGTGACGCCCGTGCCGTCGCTTGCGAGTGTGAGCGTGCCTATGGTCGGCGTGCGATATTCCGTGAGGTACATCGCGACTTCCTTTCGCTGATGTCGCAGGTCGCGCCGCCTTTGGCTCGCCTACAGCCCGCGCGCTTTCAGGTCGGCGACGAGCTGCACGTAGAACTCGCGCACGTCGAACCCCGGGATATTCTCTCTGTTGAGGTCGACCACGTCGCCGTGACTGATGCCCCGCCTTCCCTCGACCGTCAGGAAGCGATACGAGTTGCCCCAGGCAAACGATCTCTCGCCCACGAGCCCGTCGTTAGGGCCGTCGAAGCGTCTGGCCAAAAGATAGGTGAAGTTGAGCGGAAACGTGCCCGAGGCAGCTCCGTTCAGCCTCGAGCCGATGCTCGCGCACCACACCCCCTCGATCGTCTGAGGCAGTTCCTTGTTCAGGAGGGCCGTGCCTGATGCGGTGAGGTCACCCACCGCTGCGATGAAGTTGGGAGCCGGATCTCCCAGGGCGTGGGCTGCGGCATTGTAGCTTCGCGCGATCGCTTGCTGCTGCTCGTTTGACATGACGTTAAGCAGGTAGTCCGCGAACTCGCAGCCCCTGTGGGGCGTGTTGATGGTGGTGAGGGACGCTACGTGGGCCTTTACCTGCGGGTCGGCGAGCGCGGCGCGGCAGTCTAGGCCTCCCTTGGAGTGCCCTATGAGGTTGACCTTCTCTGCGCCCGTCCGCTCGCAGACCTCGCGTATGCGCAGCGAGAGCTCCCGTGCGCTCTCGTGGACGGGAAGTGCGGAGGAATGCTCGCCGTAGAAGAGACGCGCGCCGTTGAGCTCGAGTTCGGCGGGGATGCGACCCCAGTAGTTCACGAGCTTAAAGTCGCGGAAGAACACACCATGCACGAGCAGGATGGGGTATCTCGTGGCGCACACGCGTTGCTGGCGGCGGCCCTCGTTGAGACGCTCCCTCTCGTACTCGAAGCGTGCCTCCGCGTCGAGCGTCGAGATGATCTTCAGGAGGAAGTACAGGTGCACGAGGGGCACCATCCCAAATATGCCACCAAGGACACGCAGGCGCAGGCCGAGCTGGACGCTTCTTGCATAGGCTCTGACCATGCCGCACCAGAACACGAGCGTCTCGGTCGCAAGGGCGACGCCGAGGCTCGGCGCCCAGGAGACGGTCTCCCAAAACGTACCCGGCACACCGCCGGGCGCAGGCCAGCACAGGGCGAGACAGCCCGCCACGATGAGGAGCGCGGTGGAGACGAGAAAGACGATGAGCAGCTCGCAGGCATTGCGGCAGGACCTGATGCGGGGTTGTCGCGTCCTCTCCCCATAGGGGGCGGGGCGTATGCAGATGGCCAGCACCCAGCATCCCAAGATGGCGAGGGCAGGTGCGGGCGCGATCGTCGGTACGCAGACGCAGGCTACCAGCGCGCACACGACGAGTGCGTTGACAACGCGGAATATCCATGCAACGGTCCTGTTCATGTCCCCTATTATACGACCCTTCGCGTTTTTGGCCGGTGGCATGGGTTCGCGTGCCACCGGTCGCACCCTGAGCGACTCTTGTCAGACTCCTTGCAGCGGATCCCGGTGCGCGATCGGCGTGGTGGCTTGCCGGTTGAAGATGGGCTCCGAGAGTCTCTCGAATATAGCTTTCTCTATCCCGTTCTTCATCGTCCTCATGTTGTCGTAGTGCGAGGCGCGCGCAACGAACCACGAGAGCATGTCGCTGCCTTCGATGACAGAGCGGTCCTCGTCGTCGAGCCTGTCAACTACCCTCTGGTAGTGACGTGTTGCGATAGTTGCCTTGTTCTCGTCTGACAGATCGGAGAAGGAGACGCAGGCGCTGATGCGCGAGAACATGGCGGAGCCCATCGCGCGGTGGGCGTCGCGCTCGGACTTGAAGTTGGTGGTGAGCAGAAACAGGCTGCCCCTCATGTCGACGTCGTAGTTGGTGTCTATGTACCTGCCCTCGTCGAACAGCTGATAGAACATGTTGTAGAGGGTTGGGCTGACCTTGTCGAACTCGTCGATGAGCACGACGTTCGACTCCCGGCCGAGCAGGTCGCGCGCGAAGCTCGCCTTGGAGTGCTCGGCGCCGAAGAGGTACTCATACGCCTCTTGCGTCTGCATCATGGAGAACTGGATCCTCATGAGCTTTCCACCGAGCGCCCTGCTAAGACAGCGGGCCGTCTCGGTCTTGCCGACGCCGGAGGGTCCGTACAGCAGGATGACGGACGGCCTCCCGTTACCCATGACGGACAGTCTGTACAGGGACGCCACGAGGACCCGCTTGCTCTCCTCCTGTCCGAGAACCTCCTCGCAAACGCTATCATAGATGGCATCGAGGGCGCCCTTCTCGACCTTCTCGTATCGATAGGTGACCTGCTCGACGTTGTCCTCGCCCTGGGTCGAGACGAGGGATTCCAAGGCCCTCCTCGGTGGGTTCTGGACGAAGAGCGTCCCAACCTCGTATGTCTCCTCGAGTATGGTGGCGAAGTTCGCGATGACGTGGCTCAGGACGGAGCCGAAGTCATCGGCGTGGACGACGCAGTTGTCCACGTAGTCTGGGATATCGATCCTCGGTTCATGGGAGGCTAGGTCGCTCGCTCTGATCTTGGCGTTGTAGCTCCTGACGGCGTCGAGATATCCGACCGTGCGGTCCCACTCCCTGACGCGTGAGCTCACCAGCTCGTCGAAGCCCGCTCGTGGCCCAAAGTAGACGATTGCCCTATCTGCCATGTGCCTCTACCTCCGCGAGCTTGATCCCGGGCATGTCCAGCAGCCCTCTTTCCGCCCTACTCCCGGTCACCGGGGCGGGGTGCGAGGGGAGGCGGGCTTGAGCCAAGTCTTGGCCCGCATCCTTCGTGCCCGTTGCTGGTGCAGACGCCTTCGACGTCGTCGCCATCCGAGCCGCAACTCCCCATTCCTGCCATTGCCTGCATTGTAGCGTGTTGCTAGCTGAGAGGCCCGTCACGTGCGTCCCACTGAGGGGGCGGTGCAGGTAACTCCCCTCTCGAAGTGCCCTCTCGAAGTGTAACGTGTGCACCCTCCGTCGACCCCGCCCGCGCGAAGTGAGTGAATCACTCACTTCATATACCTGAAGTGAGTGGATTACTCACTTCGATATTTTATTCAGTAATTCTTCTACCTGCGTATATATAAATTCGACCATATGAGCATGCGCAGGTTTTGGCCCAAAAATCACTCACTTCGCGATGACGATGTGAGTGAACCACTCACATCACGATCCGTACGAGGGGCAAGACGGGCGCCGGGGCGAGGCGGGCGCCGGGGCGAGATGAGCGCCGAGGCGAGGTGAGCGCCGGCTTCCGCCCGGTCTTCAGCTCCCACCCAGACTACGGCTCCGAGGGTCGTTGCGCGCGGGAATGGGTCACTTTGAGGGTGGAAGAGAGGCCCGTATCCCGTATCATAGGTATCTGTGTTTCTCCGCGTCGCCGGCAGGCGCCTTCCTGTCGGCCCACCAAGAAAGGACAGTCATGCAATACAACATTATCGGAGGGTCATTTCCTGTCGTGACCTGTAGTCTCGCTGACGGAGAGTCCATGGTCACCGAGAAGGGATCTATGGTGTGGATGACCCCGAACATGCAGATGGCGACCTCGGGCGGCGGCCTGGGCAAGATGTTCTCCAAGGCGTTTTCCGGGGAGAGCATGTTCCAGAACGTCTACACCGCTCGAGGGGCCGGCATGATCGCGTTCGGCTCGAGCTTCCCCGGCAAGATCGTCGCGGTCCAGGTTCAGCCTGGCCGCAGCTGGGTCCTGCAGAAGAGCGCCTTCCTCGCCTCGGAGATGGGTGTCGAGCTGAGCATCTTCTTCAACAAGAAACTGGGCGCCGGCTTCTTTGGGGGCGAGGGCTTCATTATGCAGAGACTGAGCGGCAGCGGCGTTGCCTTCGCCGAGATAGACGGTGACCTCGCGGAGTACGTGCTCGAGGCGGGTCAGCAGATGATAGTCGATACGGGCTACGTGGCAGGCTTCGAGGAGAGCGTCTCCATCGATATCCAATCGGTCCGGGGCGTGAAGAACGTGGTCTTCGGCGGCGAAGGGCTCTTCAACACCGTGCTCTCGGGTCCTGGGCGCATCTGGCTGCAGACCATGCCCATCTCCGGCGTCGCGGGCGCCATCATCCCGTACCTGCCCGCGAAGGGTTAGGGAAGCACTGACTTGCGGCTTGGGACTGCGCAAGCGGACCGATCCCAGTCAGTCAGAATCAACCAGCCGCTCGTGGCGCGGGGTCATCGCGCCTGCCGCTCGCCCCTACACTGGTAGTGTGTCGATGCGCCGGTGTCAGGAGGACGCATGAGATGAGAAGCAGGCGCGATGATCTGCAGAGGGTCATGGATGAGACCCGTAAGGGCATGGTCCGGAAAGCTAGGCGTCCGCTCGACCTCGAGCACCCCAGCCTTGCGGAGTTCTGCCGAAGGACGGGGTCAGCCTGCCAGAGGGTGAGGACAATCAAGCGCAGCGGATCCGGGCGAAGCCTCACGGGCTTTGCGGCCGGAGTCCGGCGACTATCGTGCCCGGCGGCCACACCGGCTTTGTTGATGACCAGCCCGGGAGGGGCTCGCCAACTCGCAGGTCGTGTTTGACAGGCTGGTCACCCAGGGCCGCGCGAGCGGGCTGGCCACGGCCAAGGCGCGCATCTCACGCCACAGGGATCTCGTTCCCGCCAAAAGGAGGGCAGTCGGAGGGCAGGCGAGTCCCGGGGCGGCTGCAGGCAGCGCTCTCGGGCGCTCCCAGCGAGGCGTACCAGACGGGCCGGGGGGCTGCCTGCGGCCCTCGGCCCGACGGTACCGAGAGCAGATGATCCCAGGCCTTCTGTTGTGGCCGGGGTAATGCTCGACGGTCTTGTGCCTCTGCTTCTCCGAGAACCTTGACTCTCGGATCGTCCTCGCAACGGGAGCTTCGCAGGTAGACTCATGCTCTCCCCGCCACTTGCCCAGGGTATGTCCGTCGGGGCAGCTAAGGAATTGTAAAGAAGCGCTCCCCAGCGTGCCTCATGGTCGCGAGATGCCAGCCCCGCTCTCGCGCCTAGGCCGCCCTTAGGCTGACGTGGCAGGGGGGCTGGGGCCCCGCATGAAAAGGCGCGTACTCCCTAACAGCTCGAGAAGTGCGCCCCTGGCGGGTGGTCGTTTCCGGCGACCTGCGAAAACCCATGTGGGCACCCCGTCAGGGGCGCACTTTTCGCACCACCTTTTGGTATGGAGGCCGGCCGGGGAAGCCGGGGAGGCGCCGGGACGCAGGCCACGTGTACGCGGACCCCCGCGCGTGACAGGATGCGGCCGCGCGGGGCCGATCCGTGTCAGGCGCCTGCGCCGCGTGACAGCCCTCTCGGCGGGCGCGGTCGCGCACCTTCGCCGAGACATCGCCGGCGGGTGGCGCACCTCCATGCCGGGCCCCGCGCGAGGCCCGTCGCCAGGGTCACCCCTAGACGCGAGCTGGGGGCGGGAAGGTATCCGATGCCCTGCGACTATGAAGTGTGTTTGGGGGCATTATGGGGAATTCCCATGCGACAGGAGATCACAAAGCTATGTACCCGCGTGATGGATACACGACTCATAGCGTCGGTCGTGAGGTGCCAATCGGGCGGTGCGTCTCTGTGATGACACATCTGCGACGCCGTGCGGGATGGCGCCGCACCTGCCGGGCCCACGCAGGCAGATGACCCTCTGCCCTCCACGTCGCCATCATAGTCCCACGTCGCGGGTGGTACACTATACGTCGTGCCGAATCGCGGCACACGCGCCCCTTCAACGTCACCCGACACGCGCACCAAGATGGGAGTCACCATGGACAAGACATCCAAGACGCTTCTCAGAGCCGCCGCCACCGTCATCGGCATCGCAGGAGCCGCCGCAGGCTTCGAGGGCGTCTCCCGACTGAAGTGGGGCCGCTCGGGAGTCGCGACGGCATGGGCTGGCTATCAGCGCACCACAGGAACCCGCGCCGCCCTCTTGGGCAGGGATCTCAGACGCTATGAGGACTACGTCGCGCACCATCGGGAGGAGAACGAGCGCGAGTACGTGATCCCCAGGTGGGTTCCCATCAAGTCCCTCATCTTCGAGGAGACCTGCGACGGCATGAAGACCTACCACCTGGGAACCACCGGGATGAACGAGCGTGCGGTGCTCTACCTGCACGGCGGGACCTACATAAGCCAGATCAGCAGCCTACACTGGCTGTTCGCGGACAAGCTCTGCAGAGACACGGGGGCAGAGGTCTGCGTGCCCATCTACCCGCTCGCCCCGGCCCATGACCACGACGAGGCCTACTCGCTTCTGGTCGACCTCTACGAGGGCATGGTCAATCGCTACGGCGCGGACAAGATCACCATCGTGGGCGATTCTTCAGGCGGCGGGCTTGCCGCCGGCATCGTTGAGACCTTCGGTCACTACGACCTGCCACAACCAGCGCAGCTCGTGCTCGTCAGCCCGATGCTGGACATCTCGATGCGTAACCCCCAGATTCATGAGTACTTTGACATCGACCCCGTGCTCGCCCCCTGGGGCATCGCCCAGATAGGCGACCTCTGGGCAGATGGCGATGACGTCACCCTGCCACGCCTGAGTCCCATCAACGGAGACGTGAGCATCCTGCGCAATGTGACGACCTTTGTGGGCACGCGCGAGATCTTCTATCCCGACTGCGTCAAGTGGGACGAGAAGCTCGAGGCCGCTGGCATCAACCATAAGCTAGTGGTCGGGGTGGGCCTCAACCATAACTGGCCCCTCTCCCCCATCCCCGAGGCCCGAGTCGCCCGCAAGCAGATCGCCGGCATCGTCGGCGCGGGTGCCAAAGGAGTCAGATAAGGCGCCATGCCCCGCATGACACCAGGCAACAGACTGTACCTCTACCAGCTCCTCTCGACCAAGATCGGCATCGGCAGGCAGGTTCCCCTCTCGCAGGTCGAGGTGCTGCTTGACAAAGACGGTATCGATATCATGGGCTTGGGTTATGAGGGCGTGCGAGAGTTCGTGGAGGAGCTCGACGACTTCATGCGCCTGACCGTCTTCAAGAAGGGTCGCGTATACGCGACGGTCACGGCGCACGAGGCGTTCGATGCCATACTTGCCCGACTGAACGAGTCTGCTGCCACAAGCGGGAAAGATGCTGGTGGGGGCGCTGCGACCACAGCTGGCAAGCCCACTGGCGCCAGGACCTGGAAACACAGGAAGAGCGGCAAGGATCCCAAGCCCGCCAAGCCTCGCGTACGGATACGAAGGGAAGCAAGAAAAAAGTCCGATCCGGATCCTGAGGCCGTGGTCGAGGCTGCGTCAGAGACCATAGGCGGCGACGCCGAGGGGCCGACTCCCTCGCCAGGATCAGAACCTGGACCAGAGCCACAGGTAGAGCCTGAGCCAGAACCCGAAGGGGACGACAGAAGAGCCCAGGGCCACATCTCGACCGAGGGACACATCTCGATTAGCATCACCTATAACCCCTATGACTATGGGGAGCTGTACCTCGAAGACGAGGGACTTGTCACTGAAAGCGTAGAGGCACAGCCGGAACAGGGAGGGACAGGAGGGGCGGATCCCGTTTCCTGCGCCACGGAGGATTCAGCGCACGCCGCGAAAGACCCACCGCCTGCGGCACCGACCGGTGAGGCCGCAACTAGGAAGCGCTACGAGCTCTTTCAGAGCTTCTCGCATGACGTCTGGTGCAAGGACGAACCGCTTTCCTTGCTCTACCAGGTACTCCCATACGACATCGAGCCGATGTCGGCGCTCGAGGATGACTGGCGCTATGCCCGTTCGACCGGCACATACGAGGGTACGCACAGCAGCATACGCTTTCCGCTGAGCTTTCGGGCATCTGGCAGCGAGCGGCCGATCGTGGCACAGCTGCACCGCTCGGTCAAGATGCATGCGGGCAAGGCCTGGGTACTTGAAGCAATTGATTTGGGGGGCGTCGGTGATGCGGCGCTCCAGGAGGAGGCACTCCCCCTCGTCGGATCTGACACCCGCCCCAACCGCACCACCCAGCTGGAACGCGACCTTGCCAAGCTCTTCATCATCGGCTCCTGGGAGAGCTATCTGGGCGAGCTTGCCAACCTCGCCGCCAAGGAGCGCTGGGGCGCTCGAGACACGTCTGGCCTCACCACGAGCGGTCTTGCCGCGCCAGGCGGCGAAATTCCGCCCGAGCTCTCGATCCTATGCGAGTATCTCGCGCTCACCCTACACCGGGTCCGCGAGGAGGGACAGCTGCTGGTCTCGCACGGCAAGCAGCTGGCGGCCTTCAACACGGGGCTGCTCAGCACAGGGGCCGAGGCCATCTTTGACGTGTTGCTCCCAAATGAAGGCGACATCCGCTGGCGACACGCAGGCTTCTGCACGGCCGGCTCCAAAGAGCTGGGCACGCTCCTCTCGCACAGCCTCGACGAGCCTCCCCGGGCGGCAAGCTACCTTACATCCCTTTACGAGGTGACGCTCCGCCCCTGTGCCCACGTCGAGCTTGGGGAGGAGGTGCGCTCCCAACTCGGAGACAGCGCCAACGATATCGTCGAGAAGTCCGTGCGTAGGGCTCGGTCGAGCTACCGACTGCTCGTCCCGGCCTATGATCCCGCACCGTTGACGCACGTATCCGGATCCGAAGGTGGCGACGTGGTGTCGCTGCTTCCCCTCTGGGGCGAGGACTCCACGCAATCCAAGGAGCCCGGAGAGCCCACAGAAGCACTTCTGCTGCGACGCGCTAAGGTCAAGAGAGCGCTGGACGAGACCGATGGAATGGCAAGCGGTGTCGATGGCACAGCGGACGGTCCTGACGCAGTACACGGTCTTGACGCATCCCCACGCTACGTGGCAGAGGAGCTCCTCCTGCCTGCGCAGGCCTATAGCCGGGCGCGTGCCATCTGCGCCGATCTGCCCAGCTGGCTGACATCGTCGCTCGACGGCGACTAATACAGGAGAAGCGGGGACGTTCTCGTCTCATCTGTCACGATGAAGACAAGTTGAATCTGGGTGTTGTGTTCGACCTATCTTCACTATTGGCCCTCGCGTCGCGCACCGGCCCTCGCGTCGCGTACCCACGATGATTGCAGGCCACGCCCTGCGCCAAAGCCGTCCGCGCAGCGTCCGTTTCTCTTATGCCGCATGTCGCACTGCCACTCGACTGTGAACGCGAGGGGGAGGTACGTTCACCTCCGACCAGCAGTGCGAACCTCACCCAACCCTGCATGACGGGCAACATCAGTGCCCATCGTAAGCCGCGCACATCCACACTCAGAAGATGTGCGTGACGCGAAGCGTGACGCGAACCTACAGCCTCGTCACCACGACCTTGTCAATAAGGGAGTCCACGAGCTCGCGCGGGGCAGCCTGCGTGCCCGACTGCATGACATTGGCAGCGCCCGTCGCCATCGCGAGCCTCATGGTGTCCTCAAGGCCGAGACCCTTGTCTTGCGCGTATGCGAGCGCGGCCACCACGGAGTCGCCAGCACCCACGGTGGAGCCAACGGGCACCTTGACCGGATTCGCCTTGATCGTCACGTCACGGGCAACATAGAGCGCTCCCGCCCCTCCCATCGAGACCATCACACGGTCGAGCCCGCCGTCGATGAGCTCGCGCGCAGCCTCCACGATCTTCTCGTCCGCATCGAGCGTGCGACCCATCATGGCACCGAGTTCGATCTCGTTGGGCTTGATGAGGTCGGGCTTCGCCTCGATGCCACGAACAAGCTTGTCGCCATCGGCATCCAGGTAGACCTTTGCGCCGGTCTTTTTGAGAGCGGCAACCCAGACCTTATAGGTACCTGCGGCGGCGCCGCGCGGAAGCGAGCCCGAGAGCACGACGATGTCCCCGCTGCTCACCTCGCCCACAAGCCCGTCGAGCATCCCTCTCAACTGCTCGTCTGTGACTTCGGGACCAGGCTCGTTGATGTCGGTGTTCGTCTTGAGCGCGGGATCCTTGATCTTGAGGTTGGTGCGCGTCTCGCCCTCGACCTCGAGCACCTTGCACTCGATGCCCAGCTCGGCCAGCATGTTACGCAGCATGGTGCCGGTGTGACCGCCAAGAAGCGCGATGGCCACGGTTTTCGCTCCCAGCTCACGCACGACCTTCGAAACATTGATGCCCTTGCCACCCGGGTCTACGCGCAGCTCGCTGATACGGTTCACGGAATCGAGCCTCAGATTCTCGACAGTTGCCGTCTTGTCGAGGGCGGGATTGAGCGTGACGGTATAGATCATAGGACCACTACCTTCCTCTGGAGAACGACGATGCGTGCCAATATGCGAAGCTACCCCCGATTCTACCAGCACAGGGGGTAGGGAACGCAAGCACGTAAAGCTGTGCGGTACAATCTTGTGGCGGTGTGGCATGGAGACAATCTGCCCAAGAGCATGCCGACGACGAATCGAGGCGACCGTGAAGAGAACGACAGGGCGGCGCCGTGTCGTGGTACTGGTCCTTTGTCGTCGCCGCCACACTGGGCACGGCAGCCTTGGCTTGGCAGCACGGCCTCTACACACCCCACCGTTGTCCTCACGCACGCGGGACGCACAGAGGCTGCATAGAGTAGGTACAGCGAGAAATTACGGAAAAGTGTACCCACGATGCCAAATAAAGTACTTCCCACAGCTGGCCTCACGACACGAAGGCAGCACTGATTACAGGGTAACCGCGTGGTCCTCACGGTTGAGGAGTGACTCGAACGCAGGTCAGACGGGTTTATGACTACACGAAATAGAATATCGATACTATTGGGCGGGAGCAAATATTTTCGTAAAAGTTGACGCATGCGGTGTTTATGACGTATTCTATAGCTGTTGAGAGAGGGCTGCCGCATGGAGATCAGTCGCGAGAAGTATCTGAACGACCTCATCGTCCGCAAGGGCAACGGGATGATCAAGGTCATCACGGGCATCAGGCGCTGCGGAAAGACGTATCTGGTGTTCGAGCTCTTTGTCCGCCATCTCTTGGGAGCAGGGGTCCCCCGGGAACGCATCATCACGCTTGCGCTGGACGACCGTGCCAACGCGTGCTATCGCGACCCCGATGTCCTCTATGAGTATCTGCTCGGGCGGATTGGGGATGGCGGCGAGCCCTGCTACCTTCTCCTCGACGAGATTCAGTACGCGATGAGCGTCAGCGAGCTGAGGGGCAAGGATGAGCCACCGGCGCTGTACGGCGTCTTGAACGGGCTCCTGCGCAGACGGAACGTCGACGTCTACGTGACTGGAAGCAACTCGAGGCTCCTCTCCACTGACGTGATGACCGAGTTCCGCGGCCGGGGAGACGAGGTACGCATCCATCCGCTGTCCTTTGCCGAGTTCATGCGGGGTTTCGAGGGAGACCGATACGAGGGCTGGGCGGAGTACATGACGTACGGGGGCCTTCCGCTCACGCTCTCGATACGATCCCCCGAACAGAAGGCGGCGTATCTCATCGGCCTTTTCAAAGAGGTCTACCTCACTGACGTCGTGGAGCGCAACCACCTCACCAAGTCTCAGGAGCTGGAAGACCTGGTGAGCGTGCTCGCCTCCTCAATCGGGGCGCTGACGAACCCCTCCAAGATCGAGGCGACGTTCAGGAGCGTCCTGCACTCTAGGCTGGATGCCGGGACCATCAAGCGCTACATCGGTCATCTCGAGGAGGCGTTCCTCGTGAGCGAGGCCATGCGCTATGATGTCAAGGGACGCAGGTACATAGGGACCCCCAAGAAGTACTACTTCGAGGACGTTGGCCTCCGCAACGCCCGGCTCGGCTTCCGCCAGGTCGAGGAGACGCACCTCATGGAGAACGTGGT
>ERZ772957.1408-NODE-1408-length-15664-cov-5.004549_pt1 | contig 15664 bp, 10 predicted proteins | sample MGYA00580682_ERZ772957 | MGnify/ENA primary metagenome ERZ772957 (study PRJEB29015, sample SAMEA2737921) | human oral metagenome | biome: human oral; feature: human-associated habitat; material: dental | place: China | collected 2025 ...
ATAAAAGGTGCTTAATTGGACTTCAAAAGGGCGTTAGTAAGGGTCTTAAAGGGCATCTTTTGCAAGCTAATTGGGCGTCTTTTAGAAGCCAAAAGAGCATGTGTTGGTTTTGAACTGCATGAAAATAATTTACAAACTTCATATAGTAAGGGAATACGTTGATAGTAGAAGACAGATAGATATCGCAGCTAATTACGTTTATCATGTAGTTTATTTCCCTTTATAAAACCATCTTATTGGAGGTAATTATACCATGTATGTGGATGAATCTCATTCTATTAACAATCTACGCATTTAACGGAAGAACCATAAAAAATGGGATAGTATCAGCATGAAGCAGATGCAATCCCATTTGATAAGTTAATCAACAGTAAAGAAGCTGGTTTTAGTCTTCCCAGGTATTAGTTGAGTTTTGCTCGGAGAATGGATTCGCCTTGCTTCCTGCAACACCAGGACCACCTGTATCAATATTTTCTTGATTCTTTTCATTTGAACTACCTGTACCTCCAATACTTGCTGAGTCTGTTGTTTTGCTGTTACATATAAACTTCTCAGTAATAACGGCATGAATATCCGTCATTGGTTTTATATATTTTGTTTTCATCATGACTTTTCTTTGTTTAACGAACGATGTACTTCTTTCCATTAACGATGTAAACTCCCTGTGGCAATGCTTTCAGGTTAATTATGCCCTGCTGTACGAGCTGTCCCGTAATGGTATAGACCTTTCCCTGCTGCATGTCGTGTACTGCTGGCATAACAGGAAGCGTGTCAATAGCAGTTGTTTGCCCGTCAATGCTTTCTAAATAATAGCTGACTGATGGCTTCGCATTCGCACCATTGTCCTTATTCATCAAGACGCAAGCCATGTAAGGGGTCCATGTTCCGCTGTTAGATGCTATCCACTTGTAAAAACCATTCTTATAGGTGCTCTCATTATCGCCTGAATAGTAATAATAAGAATACTGCTGCAGGTGCTTGTTCTTGTCATAATTACCAATAAAAGTATAGGTGACGCCATCAGCAGTCTTTACAACCTTTTGAGCATCCAAACTTTCCTGTTTCTCTTCTTGTTTCTTGATACCCACGATGGTTGTTTTCACACCCGTCTGCGTTCCCTTGTGCAGGGAAGGGTGAATCATGTAAGGATGGTGAGCCTTTGTCTCTGTTACAGGCTGCTTAAATTTCAGTGTGACAATCTTGTCATTATTAGGCTTTGTAACAACATTTACATCGGAGAACTCTACAACCTCAACTTTTGAACCGTATGCACTCTTGAGTTGTTGGGATGTCATGTCAAACGGCAGACACATTGTGTACCACTTGCCGTCTACACGTTTGTCGTCATCCCATGTGTCATCTTTTTTGTTCTCACCAACCAAGGCGAAGTTCTTCCAGCCTGCATAGTCACCATGTTGTACAGTGTATTTTCCATCTTCCTTAGTAGGCCAAATTTCACCATTCTCTGCCAGCATACTGTTAGTTGAACCGTCAAGAGTGTGTGAATGCTCGTTTACATAGTCGTTTTTAGCTTCTTTGGGGTAATGCAGCATTGCCAGTGGACTATCAGACCCAGATTTTTTGTAAAACTCTCGCTTCAAAGGTGTTGTGCCACTTGGATTCGTATAACTGAATGATGCAGATGCTTGCTCGTAAAAAGCTTGGTTTTCAGCTTTTGTTTTCGTGCCTAATACATATACATCTGTAAGTGCTTTGTTGTCTTGGAAAGCGTGTGCCTCAATTTTCTCGACACTTGCAGGAATTGTAATTGTCTTCAGTTTCTCGCACACGAAAGCATTTTTCTCAATTACCTTCAGCGTGTTAGGCAGGTGGATGGCTTCAATTGCTGCGCCAGAGAATGCACCATCACGGATATATTCAACTCCTTCTGGTAACACAATATCCTTTAAGGCTGAACAGCCAGTGAAAGCCTGGGTACCAATTTCTTTCCAACCATAGCCGAAGTCAACAGATGTGAGATTTGTACAACCCCCAAATGCTTGTTGCTTTATTTTGCTGTTGCCATTAGGGTTAACTTCACCAAGTTTAATAGTCTTTAGGGATTGTGGAAACGCCTGAACGCCTACATCTACGCTGCGTTCTGCATTGTCAGGAATGATTACATTTTCTATTTTGCATGAACCATCATTAAGGCAAGCTTGTGGTATCTCTTTAGTTGTACGAGGGAAGGTGATAGTCTTCAGCTTGTCCATATACTTCAGCTTGTCCAAATCGTGATCATTCGTGAAGTTTGCGAACTCAAGGTCGAGTGTGTTTAAGTTGGGGAAGTTGTTTTCCTCCTCTGCCATGCCGCAGATACGCTTTAAGTCCTCACTGCTCATAGTTACTCCAGGTTTGGTTACAACTTTCAATTTTGTGGCATTCAAGTAAGGGGTTATTAGGCTTGAAGCCTCATATTGTGCGTAATCTTTCATCGTAAACTCATTGTTAATGTCGCCAGATGCTTCGAGCGTGAAGACCACCGTCCCGTCAGCTTCTTTAGTTACATTTAGCTTTGCCCATGTTGCCTGCAATGTAATGATTGACAGAGCCAACATTAAGATTAATCTTTTCATTTCTTTTGTCTGTTTTTTAATATTTATAGGTTACTTAAATCCAATAAATTATTCCGCAAGTTCCGGTATGAAACTGCAGATTGTTGTTGTTTGATTGGATGTTTGCTGCGAATAGTTGCTTAAAATTAATTTGTAATATGTCTAATTTTCTGCAAAAGTATTATTATTATTTAATATATTGAGTTTTACCCCCTTTATATTTAATATAACTTAACACAAATTACCCTTGATTTTAATAAAAGTAGTAAAAGGTAACAATAAGTCTTTTGAAAAGCTAACAAGAGGCACATTCTGATTTGCGTTTTCATTTTTTTTATGTAAGTTTGCAGACCCGTAGACATTACTACACGATGAAATTGGGAAAGACAAACACCAAGAACCTAAAGTATAACATATCATTATATGAAACCAAACCTAACAAAGACACTTCTGCCCATAGCTGCATTGGCTTGTGGACAAGTTAACGCAATGGCACAGAAACACCAGCAACGCCCTAACATCATCTACATTATGTGCGATGATATGGGCTATGGCGACCTTGGTTGCTATGGTCAGCAGTATATTCTTACACCGAATATTGACCGTATGGCAAAGGAAGGTATGCGTTTTACACAAGCTTATGCAGGTGCACCAGTGAGTGCTCCATCGCGTGCCTGCTTTATGACAGGACAACATTCTGGACATACGGAAGTACGAGGAAACAAGGAATATTGGGCACCAAGTAAGCCTATCTATTATGGTAAAAACCGCGATTTCAGCGTTGTTGGACAACATCCTTACGACCCAGAACATGTCATCCTACCAGAGATAATGAAAGACAACGGCTATCGCACGGGTATGTTTGGTAAGTGGGCTGGCGGTTACGAAGGTTCTACATCAACTCCTGATAAGCGTGGTGTTGACGATTTCTATGGCTATATCTGTCAGTTTCAGGCACATCTTTATTATCCTAACTTTCTCAATGAGTATAGCAGGGAGCGTGGAGACAGTGCGGTAAGGCGTGTTGTGATGCAGAATAATATCGATTATCCGATGTTTGGCGAGCAGTATGCACAACGTAAAGACTACTCAGCCGACCTCATACATCAGCACGCTTTGAATTGGTTGAAGCGTCAGAACAAGGAAAAACCATTCTTTGGTATCTTCACTTATACGCTTCCTCACGCAGAGTTAACACAACCCAACGACTCACTCGTAGCTTTCTATAAAAAGAAGTTCTTTGAAGATAAGACTTGGGGAGGGCAGGAAGGCTCACGTTATAATGCCGTAGAGCATACCCATGCACAGTTTGCTGCGATGATAACTCGCCTTGATGCGTATGTAGGAGAGATCCTTCGTACCTTAGATGAGCAAGGACTTGCTGAAAACACACTCGTCATCTTCACCAGTGACAACGGTCCTCATGAGGAGGGGGGAGCAGACCCAACCTTCTTCAATCGTGATGGTAAGTTACGAGGACTTAAACGCCAGTGTTACGAGGGAGGAATTCGTATTCCGTTTATTGCCCGTTGGAAGGGACGTGTTAAGGAAGGAGTGACCAACGACTTGCCGTTTGCATTCTACGACTTGATGCCAACTTTCTGTGATGTGGCAGGTGTACACAACTTTCCAAAACGTTATATTAATAAGAAAAAGACTATCGATTATTTCGATGGAATCTCTATTTTTCCAACCTTGATGAGCGATGAAAAGGCACAAAAAAGCCACCCACACCTTTATTGGGAGTTTGCTGAAACTAATCAGATAGCCGTGCGTATGGGAGATTGGAAGCTCATTGTTTTCCGTGGTGTACCACAGCTTTACAACCTTGCGACCGACCTTCACGAAGATAAGGACGTTGCAAAGGAGCATCCAGAGATTGTTGATCAGATGGTAAAGATTATCTATCAAGAGCATGTTGACAATCCGCTATTCCCAATCACAATGCCGATAGAAAGGGGAAAATAAGACTTAAACAACTAAAAACTATTCTATATGAATCAAAACATTACAAAGGCAATCTTGCCGTTGGCGGCACTTTCGTGTGTCCACGGTAAGATGCTTGCACAGGATGCGACACGTCCTAACATCCTTTACATCATGTGTGACGACCATGCTATGCAGGCAATTAGTGCATATGGTAGTCCTATCTCGAAGTTAGCTCCTACACCAAACATCGATCGTTTGGCACAACGAGGAATGCTCTTTCGCAACTGTTTCGTGGAAAACTCTTTGTCAACGCCAAGCCGTGCTTGCTTGATGACAGGACTCTACAGCCACCAGAATGGGCAAAGACAGTTGGCTGAGGGTATCGATACAACAAAAACTTTCGTCCCAGAGCTGATGCAGAAGGCAGGTTACGAGACTGGAATCGTAGGCAAATGGCACATGATGTGTCGCCCGAAGGGCTTTGATTACTATTATATCCTCGATGGTCAGGGAAAGTACTATAACCCAAATTTCTGCACAACAGGCAACTACGGCAAGTATAAACAGGAGATGGGTTATGCAACAACACTGACCACACAGCATGCGATAGAGTTCCTTGACCATCGACAGAAGGACAAGCCTTTCTGCTTGTATGTGCATCATAAGGCACCACATCGCAGTTGGTTTGCTGAGCCAAAGCATATCGGCATGTATGATGGGGTAGACTTCCCATTGCCAAAAACCTTCTGGGACAACTACGAGAATCGTGGTTCGGCAGCTAAAACACAGAAGATGAACATTGAAAAGGATATGGAGTTAATCTTAGACTTCAAAATCCCAGAACTTCTCGATACGTCAGATGTGGAGAGTATGGCATCTTATGCAGGTTTGATGGGCGAACTTGGTCGTATGACAGCAGCACAAAGAATGGCTTGGGATAAGTATTATATGCCAAGAAACCGCCGTTTCATCGAGGCGAAACTATCTGGGAAAGAACTTGCCGTGTGGAAGTATCAGAATTATATTCGTGATTATATGTCTGTCATTGCTTCGGTAGATGAGAGTGTCGGTCAGCTGATGGATTATCTTAAAGCACATGACTTGGATAAGAATACAGTGGTTATCTACACCTCAGATCAAGGCTTCTATATGGGCGAACATGGATGGTTTGACAAGCGATTTATGTATGAGGAGTCTTTACACACCCCACTTATCATCAGCTACCCAGGTCATATCAAAGAAGGAGTAGAGAATACTGACATGGTACAGAATATCGACTTTGCACCGACTTTCCTTGCTTATGCCGGTGTACAACAGCCAAAGGAGATGACAGGTAAGCCACTGCAGCCTCTGCTTGCTGGTAATAAGCCAAAGAACTGGCGTAAGGATTTATATTATCACTACTACGATTATCCTACTTATCACCTTGTTCGTAAGCACGATGGTGTACGTAATGATCGCTACAAACTTATCTATTTCTATGGTAAGGGTGGTATGCGTGCCGTGGAGGAGAATAAGTATCAGAAGATACCAGGTACGAGTGAGTATAACTGTCTGAAGTATTTGAATGCAACACACTACTTCAATGACGATGCTGATGTAAGCTATTACGAACTTTACGATCTGCAGAATGACCCTGATGAGTTGAATAATATCTACGGTAAGAAGGGTACGGAGAAGGTAACAAAGCAGCTGATGAAGCGTTTGAACGATTATCGTAAAGAACTGAAAATAGATGAGTATTAATGCTTGGTAGACTCTTTCTGTTTTAGAGTTTTTGTATATAAAGACGTTATAGAGGGTCAAGTCAATTCTTTCCTTAGTATGATTTTAGGGAAAGAGTGACTTGACTCTCTTTTTGATTTGTTTCTATTGGAGGAGAAAATGCAGCCGCCTTTATTGTTTTGTCATAGGAATTAAGGTGTATTTAGCCTGTGGAAGCCTTCTTTTTGGCCGTGAATTAGGGGGAGGGGAATGCTCCGCACCAATGGTGCGGAGGCTTAACACCAATGGTGCGGAGGCTTAGCACCACATGTGCGGAGCATTGATATCTCGAGTATTTATCACCTTCAGTGGAGAAACTAATGGCAAAGAAAAAGGATGCACAGCCTGTGCATCCCTTTGTTATATTGAAGGTAAACAGTTCAGAGACCAATGAGTTAAATAGATTTTACCTTTGTGAAGGATAAGGTGAGAGCAGGTTTAGAAACTCTTTAACCATGCCTTCAAGTCCATCATCATCTCCTCATGATAGCGGAAGCCAATCTTGCTACCCCAACCATGGCCGCCACCAGGATAAACGTGGAGAGAACCACGAACGTCATTGCGGTACAACTCGGTGTAGAAGTTTACACCATTAGCTGGTGGAACAGTATCGTCGTCGTCGCTGAGTGCAATGAAAGTGCGTGGAGTCACACGGCTTACGTTCATGTCAGCACTGTATTTCTTCTCGTCACGCTTGCTTGGATTTTTACCAAGGAAGTTCTGACGACTTCTGTCGTGTCCGTAACCTTCCATCATTGAGATAACTGGATAGAAGAGAATTTGGAAGTTAGGCTTTGCCTCACCCTGACTTCTTGTTGCGATAGTTGCAGCGAGGTGGCCACCAGCAGAGAATCCCATGATACCAACATCATTACGATTAATCTTCCAGCTTGTTGCATTCAAGCGTACAAGTTTCATCGCCTGTTCAGCGTCAGACACTGGAACTTCTGGCTGACCATGTGGCATTCGATACTTCAAAACGATAGCTGCAATACCTTGGTTCTGGAAGAATTCTCCCCAATCGTAGCCCTCTTTCTCCATAGAAAGGGTCTCGTATGCACCACCCGGACAGATAACTACGGCACGGCCAGTAGCTTGTTTCTCCATAGGAAGGAATACGCGAACCTTGGCAGAGTCGTTTGGGTCACCGTTATCGTAAGGTGGACGTCCATTATAAAGTTTAACGTCGAAGACACTTTGAGCCGACATTGTCATAGTGGCAGTGGCCAACCCCATTACGAGGAAAAGTTTTTTAAAATTCATTCTATTCTCAGTTTATTTGTTTTGTTCGTTTATCCCCTCTCTTTTTCTACGATATTTGGGTAGATAATTGATTTACAGAAAACAACACGTTACTGTAATAAGAAGAGGAATAAATCGTGTGATTTTGAACATGTAGTTGCAAAGTTAACAAAAAGATACGATTTCAATAGTAGATGTTTAGAGTTTTTAGTATATTTGCAAGCAGAAATAATAAAAGGTATAGAGTATAAACGAATTTTAATAATTTCGTATGACCGTTAACAACTGCCTTTTAGTTAGCTTTTTAAATGGTTACATCAATGTTCAAGAACAATATACAATCTCAAGATGCACGTATTAGATAAATTTCGGTATTGCCCCGTATGTGGAAGTAAACACTTTGTTGAACAGAATGAAAAAAGCAAACGCTGCGAGAGCTGTGGCTTTGAGTATTTCTTAAATCCAAGTTCTGCAGTAGCAGCATTTATTCTGAATGAGCAAGGAGAACTGCTTGTTACACGTAGGAAGTTTGAGCCTGGACGTGGAACATTGGACCTTCCTGGTGGTTTTTGTGATATTGGAGAGACGATAGGCGAGGCATTGATACGTGAGGTGAAAGAGGAAACGAACCTGACTGTCAAGGAAAAACGTTACTTCTGTTCGCTTCCGAATAAGTATCGTTACAGCGATTTTGATGTTCCAACACTTGACGCCTTTTTTGTTTGTAAGGTAGAAGATGAGACCGTATTAAAGGCTGCTGACGATGTAGAAGAAGCAATGTGGCTTCCTTTGTCAGAGGTTCACACAGAGCAGTTTGGGCTCCGTTCTATCCGTCAGGCACTATATGATTTCCTGCAAATGGAGTCGAAAAACTTAAAAAAGTAGAAATTTTGCCTATTATATAAGGTGTAAGCAAAAAGTTTAAGTACTTTTGCGTCCTTGAAAAAATGTACAAGATTGATTATGCAAGAAAACTTGGTAATAGTAGAGAGCCCGGCAAAGGCTAAGACCATAGAGAAGTTTCTCGGTAAGGATTATAAGGTGATGTCGTCTTATGGACATATCCGTGACTTGAAGAAAAAGGAACTTAGCATTGACCTCGACACGTTAAATCCTGACTACGAAATCCCTGATGAGAAGAAGAAAGTAGTCAGTGAACTGAAGAAGAGTGCAAAAGCTGCCGATAAGGTTTGGTTAGCTTCCGATGAGGACCGCGAGGGAGAGGCTATCAGCTGGCACCTTTGCGAGGTGCTGGGATTGGATGAGGATAAAACGAATCGTATTGTTTTCCATGAGATTACCAAGCCAGCTATATTGAAAGCTATCGAGTCACCACGTCGTTTGGATATGAATCTTGTGAACGCACAGCAGGCTCGTCGTGTACTCGACCGCTTGGTTGGCTTCCGTCTTTCACCAGTGTTGTGGCGCAAAGTAAAGCCTGCTTTGAGTGCAGGACGTGTGCAGAGCGTAGCCGTTAGATTGATTGTTGAGCGTGAACGTGAGATACAAAACTTCAATTCAGAGCCTTACTACCGCTTGAATGCAGTCTTTGCAGTGACCAGTGAGGACGGTTCAAAGAATGAAGTGAAGGCAGAGTTGAGCAAGCGTTTTAAGACACATGAGGAAGCATTAGCGTTCCTTGAACTGTGTAAGACTTCAAAATTCAAGGTTTCATCGATTGCTAAGAAGCCTTTGAAGCGTACTCCAGCTCCTCCATTTACCACCTCAACCCTCCAGCAGGAAGCTGCAAGAAAGCTCGGATTTACCGTAAGTCAGACGATGATGGTTGCCCAGCGATTGTACGAGGCGGGTCGTATAACTTACATGCGTACTGATAGTGTGAATCTTTCAGCATTGGCTATCGAGGGCTGTAAGACAGAGATTGAGCGACTCTATGGCGAAGATTATGGTAAAGTAAGAAAGTATCAGACGCATAGTAAGGGCGCTCAAGAAGCGCATGAGGCTATCCGTCCAACTTATATCGATAATGTTTCTATCGAAGGAACAAGCCAGGAAAAGCGTCTGTATGACCTTATTTGGAAACGTACGATTGCGTCACAGATGGCGGATGCAAAGATAGAAAAGACCACAGTGAATATATCACTTGAGTCAGAAGAAGCCAAGAATACCACCGATTTACAGTTTATTGCGAATGGTGAGGTAGTAGCTTTCGAAGGTTTCTTGAAGGTATATCACGAGTCAACTGACGATGACGAAAACAGTGAGGAGTTCTCACATGCACTCCCTGTAATGCATGAAGGCGAAGAGTTGGAACGTCGTGAAATCGTGTCAACAGAGCGTTATTCACAGGGTCCAAACCGCTATACGGAAGCAAGTCTTGTGCGTAAACTTGAAGAACTTGGTATCGGTCGCCCTTCAACTTACGCCCCAACAATCTCAACGATTCAGCAGCGTGAATACGTGCAGAAGGGAGATCGCAAGGGTGAAGAACGTAAGTATGCTGTTGACTCATTGCTTGGTTTGAAGATTACCTCTAAGACAAAGAAGGAGATGGCAGGTGCTGATAAGGGTAAACTTATCCCAACCGACATCGGTATTGTAGTAAACGACTTCCTTATGGGTAACTTCCCTGACATCATGGATTACAACTTCACGGCTAAGATTGAGCAGGAGTTCGATAAGATTGCAGAGGGAAAAGCAGAGTGGAATAAGGAAATGAAGACCTTCTACCAGAGCTTTGAACCAGAGGTAGAGAAGGTTATGAATGCCCGTTCTGAGCATAAGGCTGGTGAACGCGAACTTGGTCTTGACCCTGCAACAGGCAAACCAGTGTTCGTAAAGATTGGTCGTTTCGGTCCTGTGGTACAGATTGGTAGTGCTGACGATGAGGACAAACCACGCTTCTCACAGCTCCCATCTGATAAGAGTATGGAAACCATTACCCTTGATGAGGCTTTGGAATTGTTTAAGTTACCACGTAACCTTGGACAGTTTGAGGGTACAGATGTCGTAATTGGAGCTGGTCGATTTGGTCCTTATGTGCTTCATGATAAGAAGTACACATCGCTGCCAAAGGAGGAAGATCCACTCACTATCAGTCTTGATGCGGCTATCAACCTTATTCAGAAGAAGCGTCTGCAGGATGCACAGCGTCACTTAAAGACCTTCGAGGAAGATGCTAAGATGGAGGTGATGAATGGTCGTTACGGTCCTTATATCGCTTATGATGGTAAGAATTACCGTATGCCAAAGGCACTTCATGAGAAGGCATCAGAACTTACTTACGAACAGTGTATGGACATCGTAAAGAATGCTCCGGAGCCCAAACGTAAGAAGTAAGTGAATATAGACTCACCTATAAGGGAAAGGAAGACATCCACCACGTAGTCTGATGAAAACAGACTATAGGGTGGATGATAAATATATCGTGAGTATGACAGAGCATACAGAAGAATATAAACCGCTTCGCATTATTCTCATTGGTTATATGGGTGCGGGCAAGACAACCGTAGGCAGAGCCTTGTCAAGGGAGTTGAACATTCCGTTCTACGACTTAGACTGGTACATAGAGAGCCGAATGCGTAAGACGGTGAAGCAAATCTTCGATGAAAGGGGAGAGGATGGCTTCCGTATGATAGAGCAGTCAATGCTTCACGAAGTGGCTGAATTTGAGAATGTCATTATCTCTTGTGGGGGTGGAACTCCATGTTTCTTTGATAATATGGAGTATATGAATGGACAGGCTGAGACGGTCTATTTGAAAGCAGAGACTGATGTTCTGTACAAGCATTTGCTGATGGGGAAGTCCGTACGCCCCCTCTTACTCAATAAGACAGCTGATGAAGTAAACCTGTTTATTCGTGAACAACTGAAGCATCGCGAACCTTTTTACACAAAGGCTAAGCACGTTCTTGACGTGAGTCTTATGGATAGTTACGACAAGATACAGATTTCGGTTAATCAACTTTGCCAACTATTAAAGTTGAATAAAGCCAACAGTCTGAAATAAAATAGCTATTAATAGATAGTTAGAAACCAAATGCTCAAAGCAAATAATTGATTAATTCAAGATTATATATAGGGACAGAAGAATAGAAATGAAAAAGTGGACGATTGAAGATTCTCAAGAGTTGTACAACATCTCAGGGTGGGGTACATCTTACTTTGGTATTAACGAATCGGGTGATGTGTATGTAACACCTTGTAAGGACAATACGCAAGTTGACTTACGTGACGTTATGGACGAACTCGCCCTGCGTGATGTGACACCTCCAGTGTTGCTCCGTTTCCCCGATATTCTCGATAACCGTATCGAGAAAACATCCTCTTGCTTTGAGAAAGCAAGGAAGGAATATGACTTCAAAGCTGAGAACTTCATCATCTATCCTATTAAGGTAAACCAGATGCAGCCGGTAGTTGAGGAGATTATCTCCCATGGACGTAAGTTCAACTTGGGCTTGGAAGCTGGTTCTAAGCCTGAGTTGCACGCTGTGATTGCCGTACAGTGTCAGAGCGATTCGCTCATTATCTGTAACGGATATAAGGACCAGAGCTATATAGAACTGGCTTTGTTAGCACAGAAGATGGGTAAGCGTATCTTCATTGTAGTGGAGAAACTCAATGAAATCGACCTTATCGCACGTGCTGCAAAGAAGTTGAATGTAAAGCCAAACCTCGGTATTCGCATCAAACTTGCATCCAGTGGTTCTGGTAAGTGGGCTGATAGTGGTGGCGACGCTTCTAAGTTTGGTCTTACTTCTTCTGAACTCTTGCAGGCGTTAGAGACGCTTGATAACAAGGGATTGCACGATTGCTTGCATCTTATCCACTTCCATATCGGCTCACAGATTACGAAGATTCGTCGTATTCAGACGGCTCTCAACGAGGCTGCACAGTATTATGTGAACCTCAGAAAGATGGGGTATAACGTTGATTTCGTTGACTGTGGCGGTGGTTTAGGTGTCGACTATGATGGTACCCGTTCTGCAAGTAGCGAGAGTTCTGTCAACTATAGCATTCAAGAATATGTCAACGACTGTGTCTATACCTTTGTTGATGCAGCCAATAAGAATGATATTCCACATCCAAACATCATCACCGAGAGTGGTAGAAGTCTTTCTGCTCATCACTCTGTCCTCGTGATTGATGTGCTTGAAACTGCCTCTCTGCCTGAGATGTCAGAGGATTTTGAGGCAAAGGATACCGACCATCAGTTGGTAAAAGACCTCTACGATATCTGGGATAACCTTGATTCTCGTAACATGTTAGAGGACTGGCACGATGCAGAACAGATTCGTGAGGAGGCGTTAGAGTTGTTCTCTCATGGCTTAGTAGACCTAAAGACACGTGCTGAGATTGAGGCAATGTATTGGAGTGTATGCCATGAAATCAACAATTTGGCAAAGAATATGAAGCATGTGCCTGATGAGTTGCGCAATATGGATAAGCTTCTTGCAGATAAATATTTCTGTAACTTCTCGCTCTTCCAGTCTCTTCCAGACAGTTGGGCGATTGATCAACTCTTCCCAGTAATGCCGATCCAACGACTCAATGAGCGTCCATCACGTAACGCTACATTGCAGGATATCACCTGTGATAGCGACGGTAAGATTTCAAACTTCGTTGCAATGGGTCGCAGTAGTCACGTTCTTCCTATCCACGCATTGAAGAAGAATGAGCCTTATTACCTCGGTGTCTTCCTCGTTGGAGCTTATCAAGAGATTTTAGGTGATATGCACAACCTCTTTGGTGATACCAATGCCGTACATGTTTCAGTAAAGGATGGCAGCTATCATATCGATCAGATCTTTGATGGTGAGACGGTAGAAGAGGTATTGGAGTATGTTCAGTACAATCCAAAGAAGCTTGTTCGTCAACTCGAAATATGGGTGACAAAGAGCGTAAAGCAGGGTAAGATTTCACTTGAGGAGGGTAAAGAATTCCTCAGTAACTACCGCAGTGGACTCTACGGTTACACCTATTTGGAGTAAGCTAAAATCCTCTTAGAAAAGTAGGGTAGCTGAAGTCATATCATAGAATTATCATTGACAATCTGTAGGGGCGCATAGCTCGTGCGTCAATCATGAACATTTCGTTTCGGACGCATGTGCTGTGCGTCCCTACGTTTATTAATACAGAACGTCAAAATATGGTATTTAAACAGACTATAAGGTAAGTCTACTCTGCTGTTTGTCTTCGTTCTTTCTAAAAGAAGCGTACTTTTGCCGAATTATTTTCATGATAATAAATATTTTTCTTCACGAAAATAAATCTTTTTCTTCATGATAATAAATAATTATTTTCATGAAAATAATTCAAAGTAAGTGGACTTCAACGTGAGAGAGAATACTAAATAATGGCTTTATTTACACATGATAGTATCCTTAAAGAGGGTTGTGAGAGTTGATGAATAGCCGAATTAAGGGCTTATCAGTTAAGTGTTTATAGAGCAGTAAAGGTCAATAACAATCAATAATCATAATTCTAACGTAGAGATGAGAACGCCTTTCGAATAATGGTGGGTTAAGGAAGTAAACACAATTACGAGTATGGAGTTATGTATTATGAGTTAAACTAATGGATATACTATCGCAAGACATAATGTATTTACCAGGTGTGGGGCCACATCGTAAGGAGATTCTGGGCAAAGAACTTGGAATCCATACTTATCGTGACCTACTCGAATACTTCCCTTACAAATATGTTGACCGTACAAAGTTATATCTTATTTCAGAGCTTTCACAAGATATGCCGTTTGTGCAAATCAAAGGAAGAATCCTCAGTTTTGAGGAAGCTGAGATGGGAAAACGTAAGAAACGTATCGTTGCACACTTCACCGATGGACATGGCGTCTGTGATATTGTATGGTTTAATGGTACGAAGTATATCTATCAGAACTATCAAGTAAACAAGGAATATATTATCTTTGGCAAGCCTACCTTCTTTAATGGTAGGTTTCAGTTTACGCATCCTGACATTGATGATGCTTCTCAGTTGCAGCTCAATGACATGGGTATGCAACCCTTCTATGTCACAACAGAGAAGATGAAGAAGGCTGGTATCACTTCACGTGCTGTGGAGAAACTGACAAAGATGTTGATTAGTAAGCTTACTGAACCATTAGAAGAGACACTCCCACCCTTCATTACAACCCATTTGCATCTCATCTCACGGGATGCTGCTATGCGCAAGATCCATTACCCAAAGTCGGTTGATGATACTCAGCGCGCCCGTGTACGTCTGAAGTTTGAAGAACTCTTCTACGTACAACTTAACATTCTTCGCTATGCCAGCGACCATCGTCGCAAATATCGAGGGTATATCTTCAACAGAATTGGAGCACAATTCAACTGGTTTTATTCCCATAACCTACCCTTTGAGCTCACTGGAGCACAAAAAAGAGTGATGCACGAGATACGTGCCGACATGGCAAGTGGTCGACAGATGAATCGCTTGTTACAGGGAGATGTCGGCTCTGGTAAGACCCTTGTCGCCCTGATGTCAATGCTTATTGCCATTGACAACGGCTATCAGGCTTGTATGATGGCACCAACGGAGATTCTTGCTGAGCAACATCTACAAACTATCAAAGATTTTCTTAGAGGAATGAACCTACGCATAGAACTGCTTACGGGAATTGTGAAAGGTAAGAAACGAAAAGAAGTTTTAGACGGACTCATTGATGGCTCTATCAATATTGTCGTAGGAACGCACGCCATCATAGAGGAAAAAGTACAGTTTCAGCACCTTGGCATGGCTGTTATCGACGAACAACACCGCTTCGGTGTGGAGCAACGTGCCAAGTTATGGAGCAAGAGCGAGAACCCTCCACACGTGTTGGTAATGACCGCTACGCCTATACCTCGCACCCTTGCAATGACGATTTATGGTGATTTAGATGTTTCTGTTATTGACGAATTGCCACCAGGACGTAAGCCAATACAGACAATCCATAAATATGATGACCAGATGGCAAGTCTTTATAGTGGTATCCGACAACAGATAAAATTGGGACGTCAAGTGTACATTGTCTATCCACTCATCAAGGAAAGTGAACGTATGGATCTCAAAAACCTCGAAGACGGCTTTGAAACTATGCAAAACATCTTCCCTGAATTTCAGTTGAGTAAGATACATGGAAAGATGAAAGATAAGGAAAAAGAGGTTGAGATGCAGAAGTTTGTCAATGGACAAACGCAGATACTCGTTGCCAC
>ERZ772957.1409-NODE-1409-length-15661-cov-13.350442_pt1 | contig 15661 bp, 17 predicted proteins | sample MGYA00580682_ERZ772957 | MGnify/ENA primary metagenome ERZ772957 (study PRJEB29015, sample SAMEA2737921) | human oral metagenome | biome: human oral; feature: human-associated habitat; material: dental | place: China | collected 2025 ...
ATAAAGATATTATGATTATATAAAAAATAAATAAAATTATTAGGAGGAATAAATGAAAAAATTATTAGCAGGATTATTATTAGTAAGTTCAGTATTGTCTTTTGGAGCAACACAAAGAGTGCCAATAGAAAAATTAGTAGGTAATGGAGATGGACAATTATTGTACCTTGAAGGAGAAAATAAACCTTACTCAGGAGAAGTTGAAAGAAAATATCCAAATGGAAAACTTCTTGGAGTTGCTACAATGAAAAATGGAAAATTAGAAGGAAAAGCTTATGAATACTATGAAAATGGAAAAGTAAAAAGGGAAGAAACTTATGTAGATGGAAAAGCTAATGGACCAGCAAAATCATTTTATGAAAATGGAAAAGTAGAATATGAAACAAATTTTAAAAACAGTAAAAGAGAAGGAATAGAAAAAGCTTATTCAAAAACAGGAATTTTATTATCAGAAGTTCCATTTAAAGATGATAATGCAACTGGTCTTGTAAAATTATACAACGAACAAACAGGAAAATTAGAGTATGAAACTAATATAGTTAATGGTGTAAGAAATGGTCTATCTAAAAAATACTATCCAAGTGGGAAATTATTAAGTGAAGTAGTTTTCAAAAATGATAAAGAAGAAGGAATTATGAAAGCTTACTATGAAAATGGAAAACTACAAGGAGAAGCTCCATACAAAAATGGTCAAATAGATGGAGTAGTTAAGATGTATGATGAAAATGGAAAAGTAATAGAACAAGCAACATTTAAAAATGGTCAACAAGTAAAATAGATAAAATATAGAATGGGGAAGTTGAATGAAAAAAATATTATTATCTTTATTATTAGTGGTAAGTTCAGTATTATCTTTTGGAGCACAAAGAGTTCCTTATGAAAAATTAACATTTCCAGATGGATATATATATTATAATAATGAAAAATATACTGGAGAATTTGAAAGAAAAAGTCCAAGAACAGGAAAAATTAATTTGGTAGCCTCTGTTAAAAATGGTGAATTACATGGAATATCCTATGGTTATGCTGAAAATGGAAAAGTAATAGAAGAGACAACATATAAAAAAGGATTAAAAGAAGGACCTAGTAAAACTTATTATGAATCAGGAGTTTTATCAGCTGACTTAAATTATAAGAATGATAAATTTGAAGGTATGCAAAAATATTATCATGAAAATGGGAAATTACAAGCTGAAATTCCAACTAGAAAAGGTGTAATAGATGGAGTATCAAAACTTTATGATGAAAATGGTAAATTACAAGAAGAAGTTTTGTTTAAAAATGGACAAAAAGTAAAATAGAGGCGATAGAATGAAAAAATTATTAGCAGGATTATTTTTAATAAGTTCAATAGTTGCATTTTCAAATGTACAAACAATCCCTTATGAAAAAATGATAACTCGTGGAGATTCAAATATTGTATATATTGAAGGACAAGAAACACCTTTTACAGGAGTAGTTGAAAAGAAATTTCCAAATGGAAAAGTTGAAGCTACAATGAATTTTAAAAATGGAAAGTTACATGGAAAAACAGTAACTTATTATCAAAATGGTAACATGAAATCAGATGAAAATTTTATAGATGGAATTGCCCAAGGAATATCTAAAACATTTTATGAAAATGGAAAAGTAGAATATGAAACAAATTATAAGAATCAAAAAAGAGATGGTTTAGAGAAATCTTATTCTCCAACAGGACAATTACAGACAGAAATGATATATAAAGATGGTAAATTAGAAGGTTTATCAAAAATTTATGGAGCAAATGGTAAACTTGAAGGAGAAGCTTATTTTAAAGATGGGCAACCAGAAGGAATCACAAAAGAATATTATCCAAATGGAATTTTAAGATCAGAAGGAAACTATCTACTTGGTGCAAAACATGGAATCTCTAAAATGTACTATGAAAATGGGAAATTACAAAGTGAAGCTATATTTAAAAATGGTGTATTAGATGGAGTACAAAAGGATTATACAGTAGATGGAAAATTACTTAGAGAATTACCTTTTAAATATAATCAAGTAAATGGACTTGCAAAATTCTATAATGAACAAACAGGTAAATTAGAATATGAAACTGTTTATGTTGATAATATGAGAGAAGGTCTATCTAAAAAATATTATCCAAGTGGAAAATTATTAAGTGAAGTAATTTTCAAAAAAGATAAAGAAGAAGGAATTTTAAAAGCTTATTATGAAAGTGGAAAACCACAAGGTGAAATACCATATAAAAATGGATTAATACATGGAACAGTTAAAAGATATGATGAAACAGGAAAAGTTGTTGAACAAGTAACATATAAAGAAGGAAAGGAAGTAAAGTAGATGAAAAAATTATTAATAGGTTTGTTTTTAGTAAGTTCAGTATTAGCATTCTCAGAAAGAGTAGTAAAAGGTGATAAGGCTTATGCTGATGATAAGGGTATAGTATATGTTGAAGGAGAAAAAACTCCTTATACTGGTGTAATTGAAGGATATGATGCACAAGGTAAATTAGAAGGAAAAGCTACTTATAAAGATGGTAAGATGAATGGTTCTTCAAAATTATATTATCCAAGTGGAAAATTACAAAGTGAAGCAACATTTAAAGATAATGTACAAAATGGAGTACAAAAAGATTACTTTGAAGACGGTAAAGTAAAATTAGAACTTCCATATAAAAATGGTAAACCAGAAGGTACTGCAAAAGAATTTTATCCTAATGGAAAGCTTTTTGTAGAAGCTACTTATCAAAATGGAATAAAAAATGGATATGAAAAAAGTTACTATGATACAGGAGCTTTACAATCTGAAAAAACTATAAAAAATGGAAAAATAGATGGAGTTTCAAAAATATACTACCCAAATGGTAAATTAGGAAGTGAAGCAACATTTAAAAATGATGTACAAATAGGAGTACAAAAAGATTACTATGAAAATGGTAAATTAAAAGCAGAAGTTCCATATAAAAATGGGCAAGTAGACGGAACAGCTAAAGCTTATGATGAAAATGGAAAAGTAATAGAACAAGTAATATTTAAAAATGGTAAAGAAGTAAAATAATATAGAAAAATAGCATCCACAAAAGTGGATGCTGTTTTTTACATAGTAGCAATTTTCTTTGCCATGTTAGTTAATTTTTCTTTTGTTTCAGAATTTGGACTACCTTTACAAGCCATAGGTAATTCAACAATTTTAGCACCTAATTCTTCAACTTGTTTAATCCAAGTCCCCATAAATTTACCAGTTCCCCAACCAAAAGTTCCAAAAAGATAAACTTTTTTATCTTTAAATTTTTCTGCATTTCTTTTCATAAAAGGTTGAAAATAGTTTTTTTCAATTTCTTCTGTTTGGTTTGCTGGAGAAGCTAAAGCTAAAATTTCACAATCAAAAGCTTCAGTATCATCTTTTAATTCAACAACACTATAAGATTTGAAAGGAACATCAGTCTCTTGAAGTCCTTTTTCAAAAGCCTTAACCATTCTTAAAGTATTCCCTGTAAAACTATAATAGACAATATTTACCTTATTCATTTTTTTACCACCTTAATTTACTTTATTTTCTTCACTAATCTATTCTAACATTAAATGGAGATTTTTCAATAGCATATAACACTAATCTATTACTAATGCAATATTTTTATTTAATGACATAATAATTACCTCATCTTTATAGGATAATTATATCATATTTTAATACATTTTCTATAACTGTATAAAGTATTTGAAATCATCTAAATTTTTTATAATTGAGTATTATCTTTAATTTGTTAAGGATTAAATATATCATGTGAAAGATAAATTATTTTTTATAAATCTTTTAAATCTTCATCGGTTAATCTATCTTTTATAGGTTTAGATTTATCAAGAGGATTTAAACAAATTAAGAAATAAGCATAAATTATAGCCACTATTGGATTAACTAATCCTAAAATATGATATCTTCCGTATTGAAAAGCACTCACGCCAAGAGTTGCTAAATAGACAGCCCCACAAGTAGACCAAGGGACAAGTCCTGATGTTAATGTTCCTGCATCTTCAAGAGTTCTTGATAAATTTTCAGGTGCTAAATTTAATTTTTTATAGACTTTCTTGTACATTTGTCCTGGAATAACTATTGACATATATTGATCTGCTGCTGCAAAGTTACATAAGATACACATAAGAACATTTGAAGTAATAATTGACCCTCTTCTTCTTAAATGTTTTAAAACAGTTTCAATTATTGTATCAATGCAACCTATTGATTTTATTGCACCACCAAAAGCTAAGGCACATATAACCAGTGAGATAGTTTCCATCATAAAAAGCATTCCACCTCTATTTAGTAATTTATCAACAATAGCATTTCCAGTTTCTATACTTGGACCTTCATATAATGCTGTAAGTATAGTCTGTAAATCCACACCTTGATAAAAACACATTCCCACACCTGCAAGAGTTCCAATTAACATTCCTGGAACAGGAGGAACTTTTAAAAATATCACAGCTATTATTATAATTGGTGGAATAAATATCAGAGGAGTAATTTTAAAATTATTGGCTAATGTTGATGTTATACTTTCTATTGCTTCACTATTTATATTAGCACTTCCAAAATTTCTACCTAAAAAAGCATATATAAGTAAAGCTATTAAAAAACTGGGGATAGTTGTTTTTAACATGTGTCTTACATGGTCAAATAATCCTGCTTCTGCTGTGGCAGCTGCAAGGTTTGTACTATCAGAAAGAGGAGATAATTTATCTCCAAAAGAAGCACCAGTTACAACAGCACCTGCAACTAATGGTGCAGGAATACCCATTCCTACTCCAATTCCCATAGCAGCTGTTCCCATAGTACCAGCTGTTGTCCATGCACTACCAGTTGACACACTTATTATTGCACACATAACAGGTAGGATAATTAAGAATATTCTAGGTGTAAATAATTTTAATCCATAATATATCATACCTGGAACAACCCCACCTACTATCCAAGAACCAATCAAACAACCTACAATTAACATAATAAAATTAGCTTGTAATCCCATTTTATTGGTTTCTATCATAGAATTTTCAATTTCTTGATAGGAATATCCTAAAAAATGTCCCAATATACAAGTAAATGCTATTCCTAAAATTAAAGGAAGTTGTGCTGGTGCACCATAAACTATATTTCCTATTAGCATAACTACAATTAAAAAAATAAATGGCAATACTGCTACAAAGAGCGACGGTTTAATTTTTTGTTTTGACATATCATACCAACCTCCAAATTATTTTATTAACTTAACTAAATTTTATAACTTATTTAATATTTGTAAAATATATTTATTTTATATCTTTCATAATAAAAATTAATGTTAAGAAATAAAAAAGGGGTTGTTGCGAATCAAATTATTAAAATGTTGGCAATGCTTCAAGGAAAATAATATCTTTTCTATCCTTAGCATCTCCTTCTGCAAGTATAGCAGCTTTTGCCAGAACTTTTCCACCAGCTTTCTCTACTAATCTTTCAAGTGCTTTTAAAGATTGACCAGTTGAGATAACATCATCTACCAATGCTACCCTTTTTCCTTTAATTTTTTTAGCATCTTGGTTGTTCAAATATAATTTTTGGGAGTTAGTAGTTGTTATAGAATTTACTTCAACTTCAATAGGTTCTTCCATATATGCTTTTACACTTTTTCTAGCAACAACATATTCATTTAGATTTAAAACCCGAGAAATTTCATAAGCTAATGGTATTCCCTTTGCCTCAGCAGTTACGATAAAGTCAACTTCTGGTAATTTTTTAGCTATAATAGGAGCAGTCTTTCTAACAATTTCAGTATCTCCTAAGATAACAAAACTGGCTATTGATAAGTCATAAGAAAGTTTTATTATAGGTAATTCTCTCGTTAATCCAGCAACATTTAAAGTGTAAGTTTTCATAATTTTTCCTCCTTATCCTACAAAAACAAAAATATATTTTACAACCAAGCCTACAAGTAAGCCAATAAATGGATCATTAGCAGCAGTAACAGTCATAGCAGTTGCAGCGACAACATAATCTTGTGGTGTTCCCCCTGAAAAAGCAAGAGCAGCATTTGTAGGAACTGTTACAATAGCACCTAAGATAAATAAGAAACCATGAACAGAGTGTCCAGGAATATATTTACTAATCTTAGGTAATAAACCAAAAATTAATATAATAGCCATTATTCCCATCATTAAAACTCCACTACTCAAAGGATTAGGTGCAGCACCAGTTGCAGATATAATAGCTTCAACTGGACCACCACCAAAAATTGAAGAAACTGCATCAGCAAGTCCTGAATAAATAGTTAAATGATCTATATTGGCTTCATATTTTCCAGTCATAGAGGCAGTAATATTACCAAAAGCTATATTAGCTCCAATAGTTAAACAAGCAAGAGCCAAAGCTCCACGAATAACATTCAAATTTATAATAGGTTTTTTTATTTCAATTTTTTTGTAATTTTCAATAATTCCACCACCAAAATTAATTTTAAAAATATTAGCAACTAAACTTGAAAATACAACACAAACTACAATGGTATAGACTAGATTTTGTCCAAAGAAAAAATAAGTTATAAAGGCAGATACAATGGAACTAGCTGTAACAACTCTACTTTCTTTTAAACCAGATAAAGCTATTCTAGTCAACATTATTCCTACTCCTGCCATCATTGCATTAATAATAGTTGAACCAGCAAAATTAACTATTGTGGATAGAGTTCCTGTAAGTCCTAATATAACCATTGCTAAACCAGAAAATAATATTATTGAAAGCCTTTCTCTAATATTCTTTCCTAACATTCCTGCAAGAGCTATTGTTTCGGCTTGAAATGAGATAGGAATAACAGAACCATATAACAAACAAGCCACAGCACCAACAATAAAACCAAAAGCAGTTGGTATTGAAGCAAATCCATAAGTAGCAGCTAAAAGAGCTTGTGGGATACCATTTAATACAACTCCCAAAGCTGCAAGTACATCATTAACTGTCATGATAAAAACTTCCTTTCTATATTTAAAGTATATCATATTTTATGGAAGAAGTTACTAAATGTCAAGAAAACAAAAATGTGTAAAATAAAAAAGTCAGGCATATGTGAGAGTCCTGACTTTCTATTTTGCTTCCACAGTGAGAAACTGGTTACTTTCTCTTGTTACAAATTAATTATAACATATTTATTTATTTGGTGCAATATGTTATAATTAACTGCTTCTTTTCTCTTCTAAAAGGAGGTGAAAAAATGAGAGGCTGGTTACTATTGATAGTGGTTTTAGTTTTACTTATTATTTTACAATATATAGTAATTCTAATTTGGACTCACGCTATCACAAGTTTGTTGGTTTAATTCTTGTAAAAAATTAGAACTAAGAGAGTTAGTAAAGTGTGAGAGCTTGAAAACTCTCTTTTTTTAAAATTAATGATATAATATTTATAATGTTAAGTAGAAATATTAAATTAAAATAAAGTTATTAATTTTGATACTCACTATGGAGGAAAAATGAAAAAGCATAAAAATATAATGATACAAGGAACAGGCTCATCTGTTGGAAAAACTTTAATAGTTGCAGGCTTATGCAGAATATTTGCACAAGATGGATATAGAGTTTCCCCTTTTAAATCTCAAAATATGGCACTTAATTCTTTTGTAGATATTGAAGGGCTGGAATTGAGTAGAGGAACAGTTATTCAGGCAGAGGCAGGATACGAAATACCAAGAGCTTTTATGAATCCAATTCTGTTAAAACCTAATTCTGATAATAATTCACAAGTAATAATAAATGGAAAAGTTGCATATACAGCTGATGCAAAAAACTATTTTTCAAACTCAAAAGAATTAAAAAAAATAGCTTTAGAAACTTATAAAAATAATATAGAAAATAATTTTGATATAGCAGTTTTAGAGGGTGGAGGAAGTCCAGCAGAGATAAATTTAAGAGAATATGATTTGGTAAATATGGGGATGGCAGAACTTGTTGATAGTCCAGTTATATTAGTTGGAAATATAGATATAGGTGGAGTATTTGCTGCTATCTATGGAACAGTAATGTTATTAGATGAGAATGATAGAAAAAGAATAAAAGGCTATATTATCAACAAATTCAGAGGAGATAGTGATTTATTGAAACCTGCTATTGAAATTTTAGATAAAAAATTTAAAGATGAAGGCTTAGATATAAAATTTTTAGGTGTTCTGCCTTATGCAGATTTAAAGATAGAAGAAGAAGATAGCTTATCAGATGAGGATAAAAGAGTTTATTCAGATGACAAAAAATATATAAATATATCTATTATTAAAACTAAAAAAATGTCAAATTTTACTGATTTTCATCCTTTTAAACAATATGATGATGTAAGAGTGAAATATATTTATGATGTTAAAGATTTAGGAGATGAGGATATAATAATTTTCCCTGGAAGTAAAAATACTATAGCAGATTTAGAGGACTTAAAGAAAAGAGGTATTTTTGAAAAAGTAAAGGAATTAAAAGAAAAAGGAAAAATTATCATTGGAATCTGTGGTGGTTTACAGATGTTAGGAAAGAAAATCTATGATCCTAAACATTTAGAAAGTGATATTTTAGAGACAGAGGGTTTTAATTTTTTTGATTATGAAACTACTTTTGATGAGATAAAAAAAACTGAACAAGTTACAAAAAAAATTGAAGTTATAGAAGGAATTTTAAAAGATTTTAATGGCTATGAAATAAAAGGCTATGAGATTCATCAAGGAGTAACAAATATTTTAACTCCTATAATTTGTAAAGATAATGTATTTGCTACATATATTCATGGAATTTTTGACAATTCAAAATTCACCAATGATTTTTTAAATATGATTAGAAGAAAAAAAAATATGCCTGAACAAAAAGAAATTTTATCTTTTAATAAATTTAAAGAAAGAGAATATGATAAATTAGCAAAATTATTGAGAGAAAATTTAGATATAAAAGAAATATATAGAATTTTAGACTAAATCTCTTATATTATATTTTTATACAAAATGATATAAAATTTTAGACAAAAATATTTACTATTTTTGTAAAATATGATATACTATCAACTAATTTAATTAGAAAATAGGGGGCATTAAAAAAATGACAGGTATTTATAAGATTGTTGATAGTGTTAATAATCTGTTATGGGGAAAAAACATATTGGTTTTTATGCTAATAGGAGCAGCCTTATATTTTTCATTCAAAACTAAATTCATGCAATTTAGATTATTTCATAAAATAGTAAAAGTTTTATTTAAAAATGAAAAAGATAAACATGGAATCAGCTCATTGGAAACATTTTTCTTAGGGACAGCTTGTAGAGTTGGGGCAGGGAATATTGCAGGAGTAGTTGCAGCAATATCTGTTGGAGGAGCAGGCTCAATATTTTGGATGTGGCTTGTTGCAATGTTAGGTTCAGCAACAGCTTTTATAGAATCAAGTCTTGCTGTAATATATAGAAAAAAAGAAAAAGATGGTTCTTATACAGGTGGAACACCATTTATCATTGAAAAAAGATTAAATATGAGATGGCTTGGAATTATTTATGCACTAGCCTCAGTGGTGTGTTATTTTGGAGTAACACAAGTAATGTCTAACTCAATAACAGGTTCAATAACAAGTGTCTATATTTGGGGAGCAAACAATAAATTTTTTAATTTACAAAATATTTCATCAATAGCAGTAGCAATTTTAGTTGCTTATATAATATTTTTTAGTAAATCAAAAAAAGATTCTATTATAGCTTCATTAAATAAAATTGTTCCATTTATGGCTATTATATATGTTGTAGCAGTTATATATATTTTAGTTACAAATTTAACAAGTATACCTGCTATGATAGGGAATATTTTTTCACAAGCCTTTGGAACTAAGGAAGTTTTAGGTGGAACATTTGGAGCAGTTGTTATGAATGGAGTTAGAAGAGGGCTATTCTCTAATGAAGCAGGAAGTGGAAACTCTAACTATGCTGCAGCAGCAGTTCATATAGATATACCTGCAAAACAAGGTATGGTACAAGCCTTTGGAGTATTTATAGATACTTTGGTTATATGTAGTGCAACAGCCTTTATAGTTTTGCTTGCACCTAAAAGTACAATATCTGGTTTATCTGGAATGGCACTTTTCCAAGCAGCTATGAGCCACCATTTAGATGGATTTGGAGCATTATTTGTTGTAATTTTAATGTTTTTCTTTTGTATAAGTACAATACTTGCAGTTGCGTTCTATGGAAGAAGTGCAGTAAATTTCATACATGAAAGCAAATATTTGAATATAGCTTACCAAGTTATATTAATTTTGATGATATATATAGGTGGAATAAAACAAGATGTATTTATCTGGTCATTGGCAGATTTTGGGTTAGGTATAATGACAGTTATAAATATTTTGGTTATAATTCCTATTGCTAAACCAGCATTGGATTCTTTAAGAGATTATGAAAAGGCATTAAAGTAAAGAATTAGGTATCTAAGTAAATTAAGAAAATAGTGTTTGTTATGGCAGACACTATTTTTTGAATAAAAAGAGGAGGTAATATGGGAGTAAAAGTTGTTAAAGATTTGGTATATAGTTATATAGAAATAGATGAGATAGTTCAAAAGTTAGTAGATACAGCTTCATTTCAAAGATTAAAAAGAATAAAACAATTATCCAGTTCATATATATTTCCATCAACAAATCATACAAGATACGAACATTCAATAGGTGTTATGCATTTAGCTTGTAATTTTTTTGAAGTTTTAGAAAAGGATTTTAAAAGATATGGCTTAACTGAGGAAAAAATATCTTTTTTAAGATTACATATTAAATTAGCTGGACTTTTACATGATGTAGGGCATCCTCCATTTTCTCACTTAGGAGAAAAATTTTTAGATAAAAATGAGATTATTGCTTGTATAAAAAATGAGTATTCACACTTAGTTGATATAGAAAAAACCTTTTATAATAATGGTGAATTAATGGGTAAGGAGCATGAACTTCTATCTTGTTATTGTATTTTAAGAAAATTCTATAAGATATTAAAAGAAGAAATTGATAAAAATATAGATGTAGCTTTCATTTGTAGATGTATTATAGGGAATACTTATCATGAGGAAGAAAATTGGGATAGAAATATTTGTATTAGAATAATCAGTTCAGATTCAATAGATGTGGATAAGTTAGATTATTTGACAAGAGATAACCATATGACAGGAGAGATAGCACCAAAAATGGATATAAAAAGATTGCTTGCCTGTCTTACAATCACTGAAAATAAGGAATTAAAATATGTAGCAAAGGCTATACCAGCTGTACAAACAGTAGTAGATTCAAGAGATTTATTATATCTTTGGGTATATCAACACCATATTTCTATTTATACAGATTATGTAATAGGTAGAATTTTAAAAAGATGTATGACTTTATATGATGAACATAGAGGACAAGCACTTGAAGAAATGAATAGAGAAGAATATTTTTCTCCAAAGGCAATAACTGATTACTTAATAACAGATGATGATGTATATTCACATTTAAGAAAAATTTATGTTTTATCTTTACAAGGAAAAACGGATGACTTCAATACAATAACTATCAAACAAATATTTGAAAGAGATTTTTTGAAACCTCTTTGGAAAACTATATATGAGTATAAAGATTTTGAAAAAAATCTGGTTGACAAAAAGATAATAAAATCTTATGATGAACTAGAAGATATTTTGAGAAATGAAATGAATATTGAGAATATTACAAATACACTTTTAAAAAAATTAAATTTAAAAGAAGGAGAAGTATTTATAATAACTAAATATAATAAATTCTATAACTCTAATAAAGAAGCTCCAATTACTCTTTTATTAAATGGAGAAGAAAGAAAATTATCTGATTTATTACCACAAAAAGAGTTTGGAAAGTTTCATACTATGGCTTTCTTTGTGTTTGTTCCTAAAAAATATAAGAAAGAAGCCAAAAAAATTGTTATAGAAGAATTAAAGAAAATATCTCAAGCATAATAAATTTACAGGAGGAAGCATGAAAGATAAAATAAAATTAATTGTAGTATTGTTGTTTATAATTATAATTGCAGTATTTTTTATTTTTAAATCAAAAACAAAAATGGAAACAGGTGTGAAAGGAAATTCAGATGTAAAAGTTCCTAATCTTGTTTTGTATGATCAATATGGAAAAGAACATAATTTAGAAGAATATAAAGGAAAAGTTGTTGTGATAAATTTCTGGGCAACTTGGTGTGGATATTGCGTTGAAGAAATGCCAGCATTTGAAAAAGTGTATAAAGAATTTGGTTCAAATGAAAAAGATGTAATATTTTTAGGAGTGGCAGGACCAAAATCTAAAGAAAATTTGAATAATGTTGATGTTGAAAAAGAGGAAGTTATTAAATTTTTAAATGAACATAAAATTACATATCCAAACTTAATGGATGAAACAGGAAAATCATTTAGTGAATATGGAATAAAAGCATTCCCAACAACTTATGTGATAAATAAAAATGGAAGTTTAGAAGGTTTTGTCAGTGGTGCTATTAGTGAGGAACAATTAAGAAAGACTATTGAGGAAACTTTGAAGAAATAGATTGTAAATATTTTAAAAATTTGTTATTATTTAATTATAGTAAAGGAGGGAATGTTTATGTATGCTATTGCTTTTGATTTAAAAATAGATGATTTAAAAAAATATTACGGAGAGCCATATAATAAGGCTTATGATGAAATAAGACAAGAATTAGAAGTTATTGGTTTTGAATGGACACAAGGTAGTGTCTATGTAAATAAAAATAATGAAAATAATTTGACACTTGTTTACAAAGCAATTAATAAACTTTCTAATATTGATTGGTTTAAAAAATCAGTTAGGGATATTAGAGCTTTTAAAGTAGAAGATTGGTCAGATTTTACCGATATTGTAAAAGGAGAATAGTATAGTTTCTAAGAAAAGTCAGGTCTTTACACCTGATTTTTTTACTAGGTATTGTTAAAAATAATGATACCCAAAAAAATACTGATATTAAATATGAAAATAGAAAGGATACCCAAAATGATACCCAAAAAAATAGAATAAAAACTATTATAGAGTTAATAAAAGAAAAGCCTAATATAACTATAAAGGAAATATGTTTGAAATTAAAAGTATCTCGTCCAACTATATATAGAGATATGAAATATTTAAAAGAAAATAATGTTTTGGAATATCAAGGAAGCTCTAAAAAAGGAAAATGGATAATAAAAAAGTAGGAGCAATCCTACTTTTTACATATCTAAATATTTTCCCAATTCCTCAGCTATTTCAAAATCAGCAATCTCATCTTGATGAAAGGGAATAAAGTCCTTTAAAAGTTGAGTGGCAAAGAAGTTTGCTTCCTCCTCATAGATATTAGTTTTAAAACCAGTATATTCTCTAAAAAATCTGACCTGCTCACAATCATGTTCAAGAGCATGAAATAGCTCATGACCTACAACAAAAAGTCTTGCAAAATCGTCAAGTAAATTTTGGATAATAATAAGTTTTGAAGAAAAAACTTCTGTATACAAGCCTTTCATTTCAATATTAGCAGAAACAACATCTATCCCTAATCCATTACAAAGACGAATAGGATTTTTAGTTCCAAATTCAAAGTGTAAATTATTAATCAATTTTAGAATTTCTTTTTTTCTTTTGTCTGTCATTTTCTTCATCAGCTCTCTTTTTAAGCAATGCTTTAACAAAAAATTCTTTCAATATTTTTTCTAATTCTATCTTATCATTTTTAGAAGCAGGACGACCATTAAACATCAAAGTTGATGTAGTCATCTTGATATTTTCATATTCTTTTAATTCATCAGGACTTAACTCATATTCTTCTATTATTGAATCATCTTGATTATTTGTTTCCATTGGAACATCATAACCTGTAAGCCAAGCCTCATTCACATTTAAAATTTTTGAAAATAATTCTATCCTATCTCTTTTGGGTTCGTATTCTTTTGACAAATACTGTGAAATAGTAGATTTGTTAATTCCAGTCAATTCAGATAATTCAGTGGCTTTCATATTTCTAGAATCCAAAGCCATCCGTAGTCTTTCTGCAAAATCACTTATTAATTTCATATTGACACCTCCATTTAAGTTAATAATAGCACATAAATTTGTAATTTACAAATAAATTTTATAAAAAGTTTGTGAAAACATAAAATAAAAAAGAATTTCTAATAATATCAATACTATGATATAATAAATATATATTCATTTTATGGAGATAAATGTATGGTACAATTACAAGGCTTTCATGGAACTAATAAAAGTTCTTTTGAAAAAATAAAAAAAGAAGGTTTTTATATTTGTAAAACTGGTTGGTTTGGTTCAGGTGTATATTTCTATAAAAATAATATAGAAAAAGCTTTAGAATGGAGTAAAAAGAAGTATAAGAGTAATAATTGTGTAATAGAAATTAATTTAAAAATAGAGAATAAATTTGTATTTGATGTTACAAATGTAAATGGAGAAGATGCTAGAATTTTTCATAGAATAAGAAAAGAGCTTATAGAGCAAATGAAAAAAGTGGGAATTTTAGCCATTGTTTCAAAAAAGAATTTTGATAATATAGTTTTTAACTATATTTCTAAAAAGTTAAAAAAACAAGTAATAATTGGTAATAGTTTTACTTATGATGAATATGATATTCCTTCAAGAGTTCCTAATGGGATTGAAATATGTATTATAGATATAAAAATAATAGTTTTAAAAGATTTGAAAGAGGTGAAAAAATGAGAGAAGAACTTTATCAAAAAGAAATTAAAGATTTAACACAAGATGAACTATATGAAATTTTAATGAATTGTGGTATAAGTTCTATTAAAAAAGTAGAGTTTGAACAAGGTGGGATTTTGTTTTTAGATGATTTACGAGAAGAAGATGCTTTTGACTATAAAGTTATAGATAAATTAGATACTTTAGGAAATAATTCAATAACCTATAAAATATCAGATGATATAGAAAAATATGAAACTTATTCAACTTTTATTAACTATAAGGTGGCTTAAAAGATATGGAAGAAAACAAATACTTAAAATTCTATAAATATGAAATAGATAAAATTTTCTATGAAATAAACAAAGATTTTAATGCTTCTAAAAAAGCTGAATTAGTACCTAAATTTGCATTTCATTATGTATTTTCACCCAAAAATATAAAAAAATGTAATGTCATTATTGGAATAAAATATGATAAAGAAGAAAATCACCCATTTTTAATGAATATAGTAATAAGGGGATTTTTTGAAATAAGTGAGAAGAGCTTTTTAATAAATGCTTTTGCTATTTTATTTCCTTATTTACGCTCAATTATAACTGATATAACTAAGGCTTCTTTAATCCCTTTAGTGTTACCTATAATTAATGTTCAAAATTTAATTGATAAAAAATTAGAATATTTGGAGTTAGAGAATAGTAAATACAGAGAATTAATATGAAAAGTAGGAGAAATCCTACTTTTTTATTGCAAAAATATTTTTGATAAATAAAATTTCATTATTAAATCTTATTAACATATATTTTTGTAATTTACAAATAAATTTTATAAAAAGTTTGTAAAAACATAAAATAAAATTTGACAAATAAAAAATATAGAGTTATATTATATTTGTAAAATACAAACTAAAATAAAATAATTTGTAAAACAAAAATAAATATGGAGGTAAAAAATGAAAAATA
>ERZ772957.1411-NODE-1411-length-15650-cov-14.151138_pt1 | contig 15650 bp, 12 predicted proteins | sample MGYA00580682_ERZ772957 | MGnify/ENA primary metagenome ERZ772957 (study PRJEB29015, sample SAMEA2737921) | human oral metagenome | biome: human oral; feature: human-associated habitat; material: dental | place: China | collected 2025 ...
GCCGCCGCGCTTCCCCTCGCGGGAGAAGCCGACGGCGAGGTTCATGCCCTTCATCTCGACATGCGAACCAGTCTCATGGCGCAGAGAGGAGCCGCTAAGCGCGGCAAAGGGGGAAAAGCCGCTCGCCGCTGCCGCTTCGGTGGATGCACTCATCATGCCAGCGCCCGTAAAGAGGTTCGCGCCCGTACCGAGGAACGCCGCCGCGCCCGCCACCGTTTCGGCGAGGGACTTTGCATGGTCCTCGTTCAGTTGGAACGCGCCGCTTCGATCGACGACGAGCTTTTGATCGCTGTCCGCAAGGCGCATCCCGTTCGGCAGTGTGCCCGAGATGCCCTCGTAGACCGTCATCGTCGTTTCGGCATCGGTGATAATCGCGGCACCCGGGGTCTCCATGAGGGTCAGCTTGCTCGCGCTGCTGTTTCCCGGCAGATACGCCTCGATGGCCATACCTTCAAGGTAGGTGCCCCAGGGGTCGGTGACCTTGAGCATCGCGTCGCTCTCGGTCATGCCCGCAGGAGCATAGAAGGTAACTTTCTGGAAGTCATGCACCTCCGATGCTGTGATATTCTTCGCATTGCGCAGGATGAGTGCGTTCCCCTCACTGATCGCTGATGCACCATTGGCAACTCCGCCTTGGAGGATCGGCAGGGAAAGATCCTGTGCGTCCGCAATCTCAAGCGTATTATTGCGGGCGATGGCCGTGTCGGAACCGGCGGTATCTGCATACCCCACATAGATGATCGCCGCTGGATCATAGCTGCCCCCCGTGATGTAGACCGTGTTGTTCTCGGCGATGGCAGTTCGCGTCCCCGTGCTTGAATCGGCAACGGCATTGCCGCCGTAGATCCTGTTCACATAGCTGCCGCCGCTCAGGCGCACGACGTTCCCACGAACGGCGGCGTGCATTTTGCCCGTACTGGGGCCGACTGCAACGGCATTGCCGCCGTACAAATCGCCTGTGATGGTGCCGCCGGTTACGACGACGCTGCTGCCGACGACCTCCATCGTGCCATTCTCAGTGCCAGAGACAATACTCCTCGCGAATCCACCGTAGACCCCCGCCATCGTGCCGCTGTGGACGATCGCCCTGCCGCCCGTCAGCGTAAAGGCGCGATCTGCACCGTCCCCTATGTGATAGTATGAGCCGAAGACATAACTATCCATACTGCCGTCCCAGATGTGCGGCGTCGCACCGCCGCCCGCTGTGCCGACGGTGATCGTCGCGGCGGAGCCGTCGATGCTGCCCGCAACGCCTGCAGGGGCGACCGTATCCTTCGTGACGGCCGAAGTGGCAATGGGAGCGGCGCAGGCATAGGGGATCTCCCCGATGGTGACGGCGCCCACGGCGAGAGCCGCGAGAACGCGCGGGACGAATGTTCGGGGGGGGTAGACGTCTTTTTGCATAAAAAATGATGTTTCATGAGGTTTGGCTCCTTTCTCTCGGAAAACACACGCTCCAATAAGAATTGTAACATCATTAAAATTTTAGCATATCTTCTCGCTGCGTGCAAGCGCGCGAAAAACGCCCGCCACCGTGCTTTCTTGCAACGGGGCGGGCGTTCACTCACAGAAGGCCGCATCGACCTCACCCTACTCATCTTCGTCCTGAGCTCCACCGGCATTGGCCTCACCATCTCCGCCATCGCCGACAACATGCAGCAAGTTTTGGTCTACGTCTTCGTCCTGCTCCTCCCCTTGGCGCTCCTCTCCGGCATCGTCACCCCCATCCGCAACATGCCGGAGGCGCTCCAGATCCTCACCTACGCCGATCCTCTGCGCTTCGCCGTCGAAAGCATCCGCCGCATTTATTTAGAAGGCGCAGGCTTCACGGACATCGCCCCGAACTTTCTCCCCATGCTCGCCGTCTCCGCCGTCACCCTCCCCTTGGCCGGCTGGCTCTTTCGCCATAAGACGACATGAAAAGAACGCTCCGGCAGTGACCCACTGTCGGAGCGTTCTTTGGCTTCTATGTCCATTTCCGATGGCTGTTCCCATCCGGGAACGGGGGGATCAGAACATCCAGGCAAAACCAGCATGGAAGGTGACGCCGCGCTGCTTGCCGAGCCAGCCCTCGACGCTGAGATCGGCGGTGGTGTTGGCGCTCATCGCCGCTTTCCAGCCAAGTTCCAGGCTGCCGGAGAAGCCCTGTAAGGAGGGGGACGGCGAGGTGTAGGACAGCCCGCCTGGGCGATGGTAGGCCGCGCTCGCATCGCCGCCGAACTCGTACTGCACGGACGCGCCGACGCTGAACGCGCCGCCCTTTTGCGGCATCGTCCAGCGTGCGCCCGTCCGCAGGCGATGGCTGTCCACAGCGGAGAAGTCGTAACGTTCGCCCGTGGAGAGCGTCGCGCTCGACCCGTTTTGGCGCGTGTAAAAGTAGCGCAGGTAGATCTCGCGCTTGCTCCCGTTGTCGGCCGTGACCTCTTGTCCCACGCCGAGATGGGCGCCGAGGTAGTTCGCATCCGTATCATAGGAAGCGTGCGTCTTGAGCGAGCCGATTGAGAGGTCGGCCCCGTAGTCCATCTTTGAGCGTCCGAAGCGGAGACTGCCCTCGTAGAACATGCCGTCCTTCTGCTCCTGCCGCACGAATGCACCTGCGCCGATGTAGCGGACGGAGCCGTCGCCGTGCGCCGCGTTCACATAGCTGTCGTAGGTGCCGCGCCCGTATTCGACGATGGGGCCGAAGATCAGTCGGTTGTCGCCACGCGTCACTTCGCGTGAGAAGCCGACGGCGAGGTTCATGCCCTTCATATCGACGTGGGAACCCGTCTCATGCCGCATGGAGGAGCCGCCGATGGCTGCAAATGGGGCAAAGCCCTGCGTGCCCGCAGCCTCCGCAGAGGCGCTCGCCATGCCGCCGCCCGCCATGAGGTCCGCACCTGCGCCGAGGAAGGCTGCCGCGCCTGCCATCGTCTCGACGACGGATTTGCGGTTGTCCTCTGCCTGCCGCTTGAGGGCATCGGGCGTCGGTTTCTTCGGATCACTTGGCTTGCTTGGATCGATGGGTTTTTTCGGATCAACGGGTTTTTCGGGATCAACCGGTTTCTCCGGCTCGATTGGCTTCTCTGGCTCGATCGGCTTCTCCTCGGGCGGTTTCGGCGGCGGTTTCGGCGTCGGCTTATCGCCCTCGTCGATGGCGGAGCCATCGGTCTTGACAATCAGCTCCTTATTATCCTCGGTGATGCCGATCTTCGCCGTAGTGACATCCGAGACGCCCTTCCAGACGGTCATGGTAGTCGTGCTGTCCTTCTGGATCTGCGCTTTCTCTGTGTAGAGGAGGCGCAGGCGCTTCTCGGTCTCATCGCCGCGCAGATGCGCCGTGATGTCCGTGCCCGTGAGGTTGGTATTGCTCGTGGACGAGAGCCAGAGCATGGTGTCGTCCTTCGTCATGCCGGCGGGCAGCCAGAACTCGAGTTTTTGGAATCCATCGATGCTCTTTGCCTTGATGCCCTTGGTCTCCTTGACGACGAGCGCGTTGCCTGCGATGTTCTTCGTCGCGCCCACTGCCTTGTATCCGTAGAGCTGCGCCGCAGAGAGGTTGGGCGTGCCCGTGATGACGATGCGGTTATCCTTGACGGTTGCGACGGAGCCGGCAGCACTGCCCGCGTTCGCTTCGCCGGCATAGATGCTGTGCTGATAGATGCCGCCGCTGATGTTCACAGTGTTCGCGTTTGCCGTCGCCTGTGCCGGCGCGCCATCTGCGGTGGCGTAGCCGCCGATGATCTCCGACGTAAATGTACCGTGTGCGAGGTTCAGCGTGTTCTCGCTTGCCGTCGCCGTCGCAGCCGCCCCCTCCGCGTTGACATTGGCCCTGCCGCCGCGAATCTCCTTCCACGGAGCAGCGGCAGAGAGGGTGACGGTATTCTCTGATGCCGACGCAGTAACGGGGGCATCCTTGCCGACCGCCCCTACTGTGCCGCCGTACACATCGCTTGCCGCCGTCAGCGTGCCGCCCTCGGCGGTGATGCTGTTGCTGTCTGCCGCAGCCGCTGCGCCCGCGCGCTCTGCCGTGCCGGAGGCGGCGCCGCCGATGAGCTCCTGCACTGTGCCGGAGGCGTTCTTCAGCAGCAGCACATTTTCATGTGCCGCAGCGGATGCGGTCTTCCCTGCCGCTTTCGTAATGACCAGGGCATACCCCGTCTGGATGCGGGTGTCATCGAGCTTGGCATTCGTGAGGTTGACCGTGTTCTTCGTGAGGGCGGCGGTCGCTGCGCTCTTCGTTGCGATGAGCTCTGTCCAGCCGCCGTACAGCCTGTTCGCGAATGTACCGCCCGTGCCCGTGACGGCGTTCTCCGTGAGCGTTGCCGCCGCATCGCCCGCATTGTTCACTTTCAGGGAGGCAAGTGCGCCGTAGGCGTCCTTCACCGCGCCGCCCGTGCTCGTGACCGTGTTCTTCGCTATATGCGCCGTGAACGATGCGCCGTCCTCGGAGGAATTTTCCTGTGAGAGATAGGCGCCATACGCGCTGCTTGTCACCACGCCCTTTGCCTCGATGGTGGCGGTGTTCTCGGTCGCCGTGTATGTCGTCGCGCCGCCAAAGGCGTTCGTCGCCGTCATGTTCACGCCGCTCATGGTCTCCGCCGTGCCCTCCACGAGCCGCGCCGTGTTCCCCGTCGCCGTGAGCGCGGTATCGCCCGCCGCCGTGGCGCCGGGATCCCGCCGATAGGTGATGTATGCACCGCGGATGCTTTCCACGGCATTCGCCTTCGTCACGGTCGCTGCGTTCCTCTCGGCGATTACCGCCGCTGTGCCGTCTGTCTGACCGACAGAGGTGTCTATGCCATAGACACCCTCAAGCTTCGTGCCGCTCCCCTCGGCGCTGTTCTCCCGGAAGGTCGCCGTGAGATCCGCCGCCGCCGTCGTATCAAGCTGCGCATAGCTGCCCGCAAGATTCGCGATCTCCTTGCCTGCCGCGCTCGCACGGTTCTTCTCTGCGAGGATCTCCGTCTTGCCGGCGTTCGCGTTTTGCGCGAAGATATGGCTGCCGTAGATTTTGTCCGCGCTGAGATCCGCCCCGCGCGCCGTGATGGTATTCTCCTCGGCGGTGAGCTTCAGATTCCCCGCTGCATTTCGCGCCTCGATGCTGCTGCCGGCGAGGGCTGCGGAGCTAGCGCTCTCGACGTCCGTGAGGGAGGCACTGTTCTTCGCTGCGGTCAGTTCTGCCGCGCCGAACGCCTTGAACAGACGCAAAAAGCCGCCGTAGGCGCTGCCCGCCTTGCCGTTCGTGAGCGTCAGCGTATTCTCCGCGAGCGTCCCCGTGACGGTACGCGTCGTCGCCGCCGTCTGCTCCAATGAGCCATAGGCGCCATCTACCTCTGCAGTGGTGCCGTGCGTGCCGAGCGCCTTGTTCTGCGTGACGGTGAGGCTGACATCGCCTGTCGTGCTCCTCGCCGAGGCGTAGCCGCCGTAGCTCTCCCCGTTCGTGACGGCGGCAGCGGCGAGGTTCAGCGTGTTGCCAGTGGTGACGGCGGCTGCCGTGCCCGGCGTGCCGGATCCCGCACTATCTGTGCGTGCGTAGGAATTGCCGCCGTAGAGCGGTCCCTGGAACGTGCCCGCATCTGCCGTGACCGTATTCCCCTCTGTCCGTGCGGTCGCCGCCGCATTCACGGCAGTGGCATAGGTATCCGCACCGTAGATCTCCTGCCACGGAGCAGCTGCGGAGAGGGTGACGGTGTTCGCCGTCGCCGCCGCTGTGACGGGGGCGTCGCTGCCGACCGCCTCTACTTTGCCGCCGTAGACCTTGTTCGCCGCCGTCAGCGTGCCGCCCTCGGCGGTGACGCTGTTGCTGTCTGCGGCAGCCGTCGCACCACCAAGGTCTGCCTCGACATAGGCGTTGCCGCCGATGAGATTCTGCGCTTTGCCGGAGGCGTTCTTCAGCAGCAGCACGTTTTCATTGGACGCAGCGGATGCGGTCTTCCCTGCCGCCCTTGTACGAGCAACGGCATGGCCCGCGCGGATGGAGGCGTCATCGAGTGCGGCATTTGTGAGATCGACCCTGTTCTTCGTGAGGGTGGCAGTCGCCGTGCCCGTCTCTGCAGCGAGATCTGCCACGCCGCCCCGCACTACGTTCACAAATGTGCCGCCCGTGCCCGTGACGGCGTTCTCCGAGAGTGTCGCCTGAACGTCCCCTGCATGGTCCGCATGCAGCGTCACGGATGCGCCCACCGCGTTCTTTACCGTGCCGCCCGTATTCGCGACCGTGTTCTTTGCGGCGGTCGCCGTGAACGACGCGCCGTCCGCAGAGTTGTTTTCCTGCTTGATCTCTGCACCCGTGACGCTGCTTGTCACCACACCCTTTGCCGCGACGGTGACGGCGTTCTCGGTCGCCGTGTATGCTGCTGCGCCGCCAAAGGCATTGTTGATGCGGATCTCGGTACCAAACAGTTTGGACAGCTTGCCCTCGTTGAGGTCTGCCTTGTTGCTCCCAGCGATGAGCGTCGTATCTCCCGCCGCCGTTGCAGCGCCGTCGCGCTCATAGACGAGCTTTGCCCCCGTGAAGCTGCCGCCGTCAGCGGTCAGCTTCGTCACGGTGACGGTGTTGCCCTCTGCGGTCACCTCTCCCGCGCCGTCTTTCTGCGTTGTCTTGGCAAGCGCACCGTACGCATCGTAGGCAGTGCCGCTCTGCACCTCTGCCGTATTCCCCGTGAGCTTTACCGTGAGGGCGGCATTCTCGGATGAGATGATGTCGGCATAGCTGCCGGCAAGGGTATCGGCATTTTTGCCCCGCATGAGGGCGCGGTTCGTCGTCACCGTGGTCTCTGTCGCGCCCGCATTGCTGTTCCGCAGCTTGACGTGGCTGCCATACATGTCATTGACATCGAGTGCCGCGCCATCTGCCGTGACCGTGTTCTCCTCCGCACGGATCTGCAGACTGCCCTTCGCATCGTGCGCCTCTATGTAGGAGCCGCGGAATGCGGAACTAGACCCGCGCTCACTCGCGGCGTTGGTGAGGACGACACTGTTCTTGGCTGCGTGCAGATCTGCCGCGCCGGCCGCCTTGCTCAGGGTCAGCCGACTGCCGTCCACCTGGTACGCCTTACCGCCTGTGAGCGTGACCGTATTCTCGGCAGCGGATGCCGTGATCGCCTGCCCTCCTGCCGCCGCAAGCTGGTCGAGCTTGCCATCGGCGCCGCATACCACCGACTTAGCGCTCGTGAGCGTCCCGTCGATGCTGTTCTTCTCCGTCGTCAGGCTGAGCTTGCCCGTCTCACTGCTTACGGATGCATCGCCGCCCGTGATGTAGACGGCCGTACCATCCGTCGGAAATGCCGCCGCACCGGCGAGATGCAGCTTGTTCTCGGAAGCGGTCGTCGTCGCCGTTCCCGCCTTTGTCACCGCATTCCCCCAGCCGACCAAAATTTTCCTCTGGAACGTGCCCCCGTTCGCCCATAGCTCGTTGCCGCGCGCCGTCGCCGTGGCAGTACCGGTCGCGTCTTCGGTAATCGCCGATGTCTTGCCGCCGTAGACGGTCTCCTTGAAGGTGCCGCCTGCGATGGTGAGCGTGTTTTCATTTGCCGCAGTGGTGACAGCAGCGGCTTTCTCTGTCCTGAGGGTGTTGTATCCGCCTGCACTTACAAACTTGAACGTGCCGGAGCCCGCCTCTATCTTGACGATGTTCCCGTTCGTCTCTGCCGTGTTCAGCGAAACGCGCGTGGCGCCTGCCTGCTGCTCTCCATAGGCATAGCCGCCGTAGAATTTGTCTGCGCCCGCCTTTGCGGTCAGGTGGTTCTCATTTGCCTGCAGGGAGATGGAGGTCTTTGTCGGGCGCGCATACGCATATCCGCCGTAGACTTCCTGGACGGTATCGCCCGTGGTGAAGGTGAGTTTGTTGCGCAGCGCCTTCGCCTCGCTGCGTGCCTCCGTTTCTGTCACAGCCTTGCCGCCGTAGAGGAACGTCTCTGCGGTAAAGCTGCCGCCCGTGATGGACGCCGTGCTGTCCGTCACCGCTGCCGTGCTGTTGACGCTCTTGGTCTGTGCATAGGCTGCGCCGCCCGCAACGGTGATGTTGCCGCCCTCGGGGACGTCGTAGGTGCCGCCCTCGATGGTGACCTTGCTGTGCGCGACCATTTTATCATTATTCATGGTTTTCTGTAAATATGGAGGGTCATAGGCTGAAAATCTTATAGTTTCCAAAAAAGATGTATTTTCCCGCCTAAAGATCTATGTATTGAAAGAAATTAAAGACGATAGCCTTAGACATTTTCTTTTCCGACGTTGTATCTTGTCGAAAAAATATGATTCATAGTATAATCAAATTGAGGAGGTGGCAATCCGTGAGGAAAACTCGGCGCACATATAAAGGGATACAAAAGGTGCAATGGAACTTATCGTCGAGGTCATCAACATCAATGATGCTGCAGGAAATGAACTCCTCGACAAATGTGCTCCGCTCAAGGCCTACAACACTTTCGTCGCAAAAGTGCGCGAAAGCGTGCATGAAGGATGCACTCTCGATCAAGCCGTGCCGAGGGCGATACAATATTGCATTGCCAACGGCTATTTAACAGAATACTTTACGGAAAAACAGGAAAAGGAGGTCTTTGACATGGTAAGCTTCCAGCGGGATCAAGAACTTGCCTTGGAGGTTCGCGCGGAAGAGGCGCGAGAGGAAGGCATGGAGAAAGGCATGGAGAAGGAACGAGTTTTTTCCATCCGCAGCCTTATGGCGAATCTGCAGCTGACGGCGGAAAAGGCCATGGATGCACTTTCCATTCCCAAGGAGGAGCAGGCGCGATACAAGGCGATGCTGTGAGATACGATACGAAAAAGAGAAGGGGCTGCAGGCAAAGGCGCTGCAGCCTCTTCTCTTTTTTGTATGCAGATGTCACGCCTCCTGCCTCTCGGCAAGCACGACGCGCTCCTCTGCGTCGTGCTCTTCGAGCATGACGCGAATCTCCTCCTTGGAGGAGGTCGGCACGTTCTTTCCCACGAAGTCGGCGCGGATCGGCAGCTCCCTGTGACCTCGGTCGATGAGGACGGCGAGCTGGATGCTCTTCGGACGCCCCATGTCGATCAGGGCGTCGAGCGCCGCGCGGATCGTCCGCCCCGTGTAGAGCACATCGTCGACGAGCACGATGGTCTTTCCCGTGATGTCGACGGGAATCTCCGTCTCGCGCACGACGGGCTGATACGCGAGGGTCGAGAGATCGTCGCGGTACAGCGTGATGTCGAGGACGCCGATGGCAGGCCTCGAACCCTCAATCTTCTCAATCGCCGCCGCGATGCGCTCCGCGAGCGGAATGCCGCGGCTTCGTATGCCGACGAGAACGATTCCCGTCGTGCCCTTGTTCCTCTCCACGATCTCGTGCGAAATGCGCGTGAGTGCGCGGCGGATCGCATCTTCATCCATCAGAACCGTCTTGTCGACCAAGGTCGCCATATCATCCCGCCCCTTTCTGTCCTTCGATGGCGTTTTCGTCCATCAACTGCCTTGCCTTCTCCATGTGTTCAGCCGCTTCAGCGCCCTCGCCGCAAGGCATAAAGGATCGCTTTCATATCCTCGGGCATTTCTGCCGCGAATGTCATGCGCTCTTTCGTGCGCGGATGCGTGAACGAAAGCTCGCAGGAATGAAGCGCCTGCCCCGCTATATCGGGCGTCTTCCTGCCGTATTTCGGATCGCCGAGCAGCGGATGGCCGATATATGCCATGTGGACGCGAATCTGGTGCGTGCGCCCTGTCTTCAAGCGGCACTCGACAAGCGTGTGCGCAGGGAAGCGCTCCACGACGCGAAAGAGCGTCGTCGCTTCCTTGCCGCCCGGCACGACTGCCATCTTCTTGCGCTCTGTCGGATGGCGGCCGATCGGCGCACGAATCTCGCCCCTGTCCTCGGCGATCGTGCCGCAGACGATCGCCCGATAGATGCGCTGCGCCGTCTTCTCCCGAATCTGCTCGGCGAGGTCGACATGCGCCCGATCGTTCTTCGCCGCCATCATGACGCCCGACGTATCCTTGTCGAGCCGATGCACGATGCCCGGCCGTATGACGCCGTTGATGCCCGACAAGTCCTCGCAGTGATGGAGCAGCGCATTGACGAGCGTGCCGTCCGCTGCTCCCGCCGCCGGATGGACGACCATGCCGCGCGCCTTATTGATGACGATGACGTCCGAATCCTCGTAGAGGATGTCCAAGGGGATGTCTTCGGGCAGGATCTCCAACTCCTGCGCTTCGGGAAGTTCCGTCTCCACGGCATCCCCTTCGCGCAGCTTGGCGTTCGCCTTCGCCGTCCTGCCGTTGACGAGGACGCAGCCGCTTTCGATCAGCTTTTGGATATGGGAGCGCGAAACCTCCAGTTCCCTGCCGGCGAGAAAGCGGTCGAGACGTTCTCCCGCAGCCCCTTCGTCGACGATCAGCCGTTCCTTCATGTCAAGCGTCCTCCGCAGGGTGCATCTTGAAGAGGATGGCGTAGATGATGGCCGCGACGCCGACGACGATGGCGATGTCCGCGATATTGAAGACCGGCCATATACGGAAATCAAAGAAGTCGATGACATGCCCGAAGCGCACGCGGTCGATCAGATTGCCCAGGGCGCCGCCGAGCAGGAGTGCCGTGCCGCAGCGAAAGATGCGGCACTGGCGGCGGATGTAGGGCGAGAAAAGGCCGCCCAAGATGACGATGACGATGCCCATGACGATAAAAAAAGAGCGCTGATGGGCGAGGATGCCGAAGGCAGCGCCGGGATTCAAAACGAACGTGATATGAAAGACATCTTGTATGACGGGGATTGACATTCCCGGAAACATCTCATGGGCGACAAGGAATTTCACGACTTGATCCAAGACTACGATGCAAATGCTCAAAAAAATCGGCACGAGAACCGCCTCAGTCCTTTCTCTTAGAGAAACCTCGTTTCGTCATCACAGATAGCGGTGCAGGAGCACGCTGATGCGCCCCTTCTTCGTCTGACCGCGAATCTCCTTCACTTCAAGCCGTCCCCTGCCGCGCATGGAAAGCACATCGCCCTCCTTGACGGCTTGAGAGGCGCTCTTTACGGACTGCCAGTTGAGCTTGAGCTTTTCCGCCGCGATGTCCGCTGCAGCCCGGCTGCGCGACATGCCGAAGCCCGCCGCCGCAATCGAGTCGGCGCGCAGGGAGGCGACCGTCGCGCGAATCTCCTTGCAGCGCTCCTCGCGCGGCAGGAGGGCGGAAAGTTCGCCGAGCGAGCACGTCACATGCGCTGCGCCGAACTGCACGCAGTTCGTCAGCAGGAAATCCGCCATGTTCTCTGCCGTGACGATACGCGCCGCGCCCTGCTGAATCTGGATGTCGCCGATGATCTCGCGCTCGACGCCGAGCCCCATGATCGCGCCGAGAACGTCTCGATGCGAGATGTGCGCGAACGCATCCTTCCATACCGCCTCCACGACGGCGATTTCCCAAGAGGGCGTGCCGCGAAAATCTTCATGCTGAAAGACGGCACGCTGGCGCTCCGCCCCCGCATAGCCGCCGTTGAAAGAGACGGCGAGACCTTCGAAGTTCGCCGCCACGACCTCGGCGATTTCCTGCCCGAAGGGGTCGAGGAACGCCGTCAGGCGGAACTTTTGATTCTTCATCGCCTTTTCTGCGGCATCGACTAATTTCACTGCCGTTTCTTCGCCTTCCGAGCCGCGATAGAAACGCAGGATTTTTTCCCGATTCGACATAGTGCTCCTATTCCCCTAAAGACTTCGATTTTTCCGCCGCGCTCAAGACGGCGTCAAGGAATGCGCCGCGCACGGCACGCTGCTCAAGGACGCGCAGTCCTGCGATGGTCGTGCCCGCAGGCGACGTGACCTGATCGCGCAGCTCATCGGGATGCCTGCCCGTATCGAGCGCCATCTTGGCGGAGCCGAGCAATGTCTGCGCCGCCAAAAGACGCGCGTCCTTGCGCGAAAGCCCCGCCGCCACGCCGCCGTCCGCGAGCGCGTCGATGACGAGGAAGGCGAAGGCCGGTCCGCTGCCCGAAAGCCCCGTGACGGCGTCCATCAAGGACTCCTTGACGCAGACGACCTTTCCCGCCGCCGCGAGAATCGTGCGAATCGCTTCCTCGTGAGCTGCGCCCGCACGCGAGCCGAGCGCGTAGGCAGACATGCCCTCGCCCACGGCGAGCGGCGTATTGGGCATGACGCGGATGACGGGCTGACCGGGAAGCAGCGCTTCGAGCTTAGGAAGCGGCAATCCTGCCACGATGGACACGAGGACGGCATCCGAGCGCAAAGCCCCGCGAATTTCCAAGAGCGCCGCTTCCGCCGCATTCGGCTTGACGGCGAGAATGACGACGTCCATATCGCCGAGGAACGACTGCGCGCTGCAGAACGCCTGCACGCCGTACGTTTCCTTCAATTCCTCGGCGCGCGCCGCCTTGTGCTCGGAGACGAAGACCGCCTCCGCAGGAAGCACTGCTTCGCGCAGGACGCCGGCGATGACGGCCTCCGCCATCATGCCGCCGCCGATCAATGCAAGTTTCATCGCCGCCGCCCTACTTCTTCAGCCACGGCATCTCCGTCGACACCGACTTCTTGTCCTCCGAATAGGAGATATTGACGTTGCTCGGCGCACAGAAGAAGACGTTGTTGCTGACCTTCTTGATCTCGCCGTTCAGCGCGTAGATCGTGCCGCTGATGAAGTCCGTGATGCGCTTGGCGTCCTCCTCGATGGTGTTCTCAAAGTTAATGACGACGGGGCGCTTCTCGCGCAGACAGTTCGCCACCTGCTGCGCATCGTCGAAGGACTTCGGCTCGATGACGACGACCTTCATCTTGTAGGCGGCGACATTGTTCATCGCGGCGTTCGCCGCTGCCGCTTGGAAGTTCACGACGTTCGACGCCGGCGCTTCCTCGCGCTCCATCTCGTCAAACTCTGCAAAATCGTCGTCTTCGTCGCGCAAATCCCTTTTATCGTTGATGTCTTCCGGATCGATCAGGCCGATTTTTCCGCACACCTTATCAATGAAGCCCATCTTGTTCCCTCCTCAATATTGACGTGGCCCGAAAATGGCCGTGCCGACACGAACGATATTGGCGCCTTCTTCCACAGCGATCCGATAATCATGTGTCATACCCATTGACAAATAACTTATATTCGCCGTTTTCCACGGAAAGTCCTTCGTCCTTTGAAAAATTTCATACATGCGGCGAAAGAGCGGCCTCGTCTCCTCGACCTCGTCGTAGTTGGGCGCTATGCACATCAGACCGCGAAGGCGCAGATGCGGCAGTGCGTCGACAGCTTCGAGCAGGGGCTGCAAGTCTTCTTCGTAAATGCCGGACTTCGACGCTTCTTTGGCAAGGTTGACCTGCACGAGGACGTCCTGCCGCTTGCCGATCTTGCCCGCTTCCTTGTCCAATGCCTCGGCAAGCTCCAAGGTGTCAACGGAATGAATGAGGTCGAAGAGCTTCACGGCGTACTTCGCCTTGTTCTTCTGCAAGTGACCGATGAGATGCCATACAGCCGTGCGCTCAAGCGTTTCGAACTTCTCCCGCGCTTCTTGTATGCGGTTTTCGCCGATGTCCGTCACGCCATGCGCGATCGCCTCGCGCATCTCGGCGACGCCGTGATTCTTCGTCACCGCCACGAGGCGGACAGGCTCTTTCGCGTCGGCAATCGTCCTCTTCGCCCTGCTCTCCTCGATGGAGCGCAAAACTTCATGCAGATTCTTTTCGATCAACTTGCTTACCTCCTGCAAACTACTTCAAGGCGATCCACGCGGCGAAGCGTCCCGTCGTCCCGTGCTCTTCGCGATAGGAAAAAAAGAGTTCGGCATTGCACTTCGTGCATACGTCAGCGCTGTCGATGTGCGCGGGAAGGATTCCCGCCGCTTCGAGCTGCAGGCGGTTGGCCGCCCACAGGTCGATCGTCCGCTTTCCCTCGGGCGAGTGCGAAAGAAGCTCAGGCGCTTCAGGAAATGCCGCGCGAAAAGCCGCAGTGACCTCCTCGCCGACCTCGAAGCAGCACGCGCCGATGGAGGGGCCGATGCCCGCGAGGATGTCCTGCGGACGCGAGCCGAACGTCTCGGCCATGCGCTGCACGGTCTTTCGCCCGATCTCGGCGACCGTCCCCTTCCAGCCCGCATGAGCGGCGGCAATGACGCGGCGCACAGGATCGAAGAAGAGGAGCGGCACGCAGTCGGCGAAGCACAGCAGCAAGGGCAGTCCCGCCTCCGCCGTCATCAGGGCGTCGCAGGCGGGCACGGACTCGTCATAGCAGCTCGCGCCCATGCCCGCATCGCTGGCGCGGACAAGGCGCACTTCGTCGCCGTGCACCTGGCGCGGCGTGACGATCCGCGCAGCGTCAAGCCCCAGAGCCTCGGCAAAGAGACAGCGATTCTCCGAGACGTCCGCGGCGCAGTCGCCGACGTGGAGCGCCATGTTCAATGCGGCAAACGGCGGCTTCGAGACGCCGCCCAAGCGCGCGGAAATGCCGTGCGCCAGCCCCTCCTCGGGAAAGAGCGAGAACGAGCCACACCAAAGGCCGCCGCTATGTCTGAGCTGAAACATGTCTCTCCTCCATTGTATCACAAACGCCGCAGCGTGTGCATCCCGAAAAGCAAGGTTTCGTATATTGCAGCGCCGCCGCCCTCTGCAGTTCGCGGTAGAGGTACTGCTTGGGAAATCCCATGTCGAGCGCATCCCACGGGAATACCGCATCTTCTGCGTGCCGCACCTGCAGAAAATCCGCAAAGGAAAGCCCCTCTTCCTTCAGCGCACGCTTGAACGATTTCGCGCCGCCCGCGAGGAAGGCGCGGTGCAGGGCGCGAGCGACGCGGCGGTCGCCGCGCGCGAGCACGCCCTGCACATAGGCGCTCTTGGGCGATTCGGCGATGATGCGGATGCTCCTGTAGGGCGCCAGCCCCTTGCGGATCGTCTTCATCGCATCCTTGACCCATTTTTCGTCCGCCATCGGCAGCCACTGGAAGGGCGTGAACGGCTTGGGGATGAACGGATTGATGCTCAAGGTGATCTGCGCATGCTCCTTCTTCGCCCGGATGTGCTCATGCAGGCGCACGGTCATATCGACGATGGCCTTGATGTCCTCTTCCTCCTCGTAGGGCAGGCCGATCATCAAGTAGAGACGGAACTGGCGGATGCCCGCCTGCAGCGCGAGATCGACCGTATGGCGCAGATGCTCCTCCTCGATGCCCTTGTTGATGATCTTCCTCATGCGCACGCTGCCCGCCTCGGGGGCGAGCGTGATCGTGCGCAGACCGCTCCTCGAAAGGGACGCGACAAGCTCCTCGGTCACGGAATCGGCGCGGAAGGAGGCGACGGACATGCCGAGATTTTCTGCCAGAATGTCGCGGCACAAAGCATCGATCTCGGGATAGTCCGAGATGGCGGCTCCCATGAGTCCGATGCGCTTTTCGTACTTCTTCGCCTCTTGAACTTCCTTTTCCAAAACCTTCAGCGAGCGGTTGCGCGGCTGTCGAAAGCAGTAGCCCGCCATGCAGAAGCGACAGTGCCTGCCGCAGCCGCGCGCCGTCTCGATGAGGTAAAGGTTGAATTCCGTATCGTCGGTGACGACGACGGTGTGCGCGGGAAAATCATCGAGATCGCGCACCCATTGGCGCGTGACGCGCGAAGGAGCGCCCGCCGCAGGGCGAATGGCGCACAGGCGGCCCGACTCATCGTAGTCGTGCGCGTAGAGCGAGGGCACGTAGACGCCCTCGACCTTCGAGAG
>ERZ772957.1413-NODE-1413-length-15645-cov-8.338165_pt1 | contig 15645 bp, 14 predicted proteins | sample MGYA00580682_ERZ772957 | MGnify/ENA primary metagenome ERZ772957 (study PRJEB29015, sample SAMEA2737921) | human oral metagenome | biome: human oral; feature: human-associated habitat; material: dental | place: China | collected 2025 ...
ATAAGCGTATTTTGATTAAACTATCTGGAGAAGCTTTGGCTGGCGAAAAAGGTGTAGGGATCAACATCGCCACTGTCCAAAAGATGGCTGAAGAAATCAAGGAAGTCCATGAACTAGGAATTCAAATTGCCTTGGTTATCGGTGGTGGTAATCTTTGGCGAGGCGAGCCAGCAGCAGAAGCAGGTATGGATCGCGTTCAAGCGGACTATACTGGCATGTTGGGGACAGTCATGAATGCACTTGTAATGGCAGATTCCTTGCAGCAAGTGGGCGTTGACACCCGCGTTCAGACAGCGATTGCGATGCAGCAGGTAGCTGAGCCTTATATTCGTGGACGTGCTCTTCGTCACCTTGAAAAAGGTCGGATCGTTATTTTCGGTGCTGGTATTGGTTCACCATATTTCTCAACAGATACGACAGCTGCTCTGCGGGCTGCGGAAATTGAGGCGGACGCTATCCTCATGGCTAAAAATGGTGTGGATGGGGTCTACAATGCCGATCCAAACAAGGATAAAACAGCTGTGAAGTTTGATGAATTGACCCACCGTGACGTCATCAACAAAGGTTTGCGTATCATGGACTCGACTGCTTCTACCCTTTCTATGGACAATGACATTGACCTAGTCGTCTTTAATATGAATGAACCTGGCAATATCAAACGAGTAGTCTTTGGCGAGCAAATCGGGACAACTGTCTCAAATAATTTATAAAAATCAGGAGAAAAGAAAATGGCAAATGCAATTGTAGAAAAAGCAAAAGAAAGAATGACCCATTCGCACCAAAGTTTGGCGCGTGAATTTGGTAGCATCCGTGCAGGCCGCGCTAATGCTAGCCTTTTGGATCGTATCCATGTGGAATACTATGGAGTAGAGACACCGCTTAACCAACTTTCTTCTATCACGATTCCAGAAGCGCGTGTGCTTTTGGTGACACCTTTTGATAAGTCTTCTATCAAGGATATCGAGCGTGCCATCAATGCCTCTGACTTAGGTATCACACCATCTAGCGACGGATCTGTCATTCGTTTGGTCATTCCAGCTCTGACAGAGGAAACTCGTCGTGAATTGGCTAAGGAAGTAAAAAAAGTCGGTGAAAATGCTAAGATTGCGATTCGTAACATCCGCCGCGACGCTATGGACGAAGCAAAGAAACAGGAAAAGGCTAAAGAAATCACTGAAGATGAATTGAAAGTTCTTGAAAAGGATATCCAAAAAGTCACTGATGATGCAGTGAAGCATATCGATGATATGACAGCGACTAAAGAAAAAGAACTTCTAGAAGTTTAATATTTTAGCAGAATCAAAACTCAGTTGGCCTTGGCTGACTGAGTTGTTTTAACATAAAAATCCTTGCGATTAGAAGAGGCAAGGTAGAAGTAGGACTATATGAACACAAATCTTGCTAGCTTCATCGTGGGGATTATCACTGATGAAAACGATCGTTTTTACTTTGTCCAGAAGGACGGACAAACTTATGCCCTTTCTAAGGAAGAAGGACAACATGAGCTCGGTCAATCTGTCAAGGGCTTTACATACAGCGATATGAAGCAGAAGCTTCGCCTGACGACTCTTGAAGTCACAGCGACCCAAGAGCAGTTTGGCTGGGGAACAGTGACGGAGGTTCGCAAGGATCTGGGCGTCTTTGTCGATACGGGTCTGCCAGATAAGCAAATCGTGGTGTCACTGGATATTTTGCCAGAAATTAAGGAACTTTGGCCTAAGAAGGGCGACCGTCTCTATATTCGTCTCAGTGTGGACAAGAAAGACCGCATCTGGGGACAACTGGCTTATCAGGAGGACTTTCAGCGTCTGGCTCGTCCTGCCTACAATAATATGCAGAACCAAAACTGGCCAGCTATTGTTTATCGGCTTAAGCTTTCTGGTACCTTTGTCTACCTGCCAGAGAATAATATGCTGGGCTTTATCCATCCGAGCGAGCGCTATGCAGAGCCACGTCTGGGGCAGGTCTTGGATGCACGGGTGATTGGCTTCCGTGAAGTAGACCGCACGCTTAACCTCTCCCTCAAGCCTCGCTCCTTTGAAATGCTGGAAAATGATGCCCAGATGATTCTGACCTATCTGGAGAGCAACGGTGGCTTCATGACTTTGAACGATAAATCTTCACCAGACGACATCAAGGCCACTTTTGGCATTTCCAAAGGTCAGTTTAAAAAAGCCCTGGGCGGTCTCATGAAGGCTGGTAAAATCAAGCAGGACCCGACTGGAACGGAGTTGGTGTGAGAAAGAAGATTCTTGTGTCAATCAAAAAAATATTTGATTTTTTCACTAGATAATAATATGAAAATGAAGGGATAGGTATGGTAACGCATTATACGGAAGCTCGTCAGCGAGCAGAATTACATAGAAAGATATGGTCCATAGCTGATGATGTTCGGGGTGCTGTTGATGGCTGGGACTTTAAACAATATGTACTGGGAATTCTTTTTTATCGCTTTATCTCAGAAAATATGTCAGCATATTTTGATAAAGCAGAGCATGAAGCAGGTGATTTAGAATTTCGTTATGCTAACCTGACTGATGAAGAAGCAGAAGAAGATTTCCGTCCTGGAACAGTTGAGGAGAAAGGTTTTTTCATCCTTCCAAGCCAACTTTTTGAAAATGTTGTAAAAAATGCTTCACAAAACCAAGAGTTGAATACTGAATTGGCTAACATTTTCCAAGAAATAGAAAAATCAGCCATTGGCTTCAAATCAGAAGATGATATCAAAGGTTTGTTTGATAACTTGGATACACGAAGCAATATCCTTGGTGGAACTGTTCCAGAAAAAAATAAACGACTTTCTGACATTCTAAATGGTATCAATAGTATTAACTTCGGCAATTTTGAGGAAAATGATATTGATGCCTTTGGGGATGCCTATGAGTTCTTGATTTCCAACTATGCTAGTAATGCAGGAAAAAGTGGGGGTGAATTTTTCACTCCTCAGACAGTATCTAAACTGTTAGCTCGACTAGTCATGGTTGGTAAGGATAAGATTAACAAGGTCTATGACCCAACATGTGGTTCGGGGTCGCTCCTACTTCAAATGAAAAAACAATATGAAGACCATATTCTAGAAGATGGTTTCTTTGGTCAGGAAATCAATATGACCAACTATAACTTGGCTCGTATGAATATGTTCTTACACAATATCAACTACAACAACTTTGATATTAAGCGAGGAGATACCCTTTTAAATCCTCAGCATTTGGAAGAAAAGCCTTTTGATGCTATCGTTTCTAACCCTCCGTATTCTGTCAAATGGGTGGGAGATGGAGATCCAACTCTGATAAACGATGACCGTTTTGCGCCAGCAGGGAAACTAGCTCCTAAGTCAAAAGCTGACTTTGCCTTTATCATGCATAGTCTCAACCACTTGTCTAATAAAGGTCGGGCAGCTATTGTTTGTTTCCCAGGTATTTTCTATCGTGGAGGTGCTGAGAAAACCATTCGTCAGTATCTAGTAGATAACAATTTCGTTGAAGCAGTCATTGCTCTTCCAGATAATCTCTTTTTTGGAACTTCTATTGCGACCACGATCTTAGTTCTGGCGAAGAATAAACTTGAAAATAAAACACTCTTTATTGATGCTAGTAAAGAATTCAAAAAAGAGACCAATAACAATGTTTTGACAGATAGCAATATTGAGCATATTGTTGAATTGTTTACTAATTATCAAAGTGTAGACTATAAAGCAGCTCTTGTTGATAATGAAGTGATTGGCTCAGAGCAAGACTACAATCTATCTGTCTCAACCTATGTCGAACCAGAAGATACACGTGAGAAGATTGATATTGATGTTCTCAATAAAGAAATCGCTGAGACTGTTGCCAAGATTGACCACTTGCGTGCAGAGATAGATAAGATTGTAGAGGAACTTAGTCATGGCAAATGATGTGATTCTCTATAGAACAGATGATAGAGAGTCAGTCCGCTATTGAGCTTCACTTGGATAACGGAACGGTATGGCTGGCCCAACAAGAACTTGCTGAGCTTTTTCAAACTTCTAAGCAAAACATTAGTAAACATATCAAGGCTATCTTTGAAGATGGTGAATTGGATGAAGCAGTGGTTGTCAACTATCAGTTGATAACCACTTGTCACGGTAAAATGGCTGGTAAAACTCAGTCCAAAAAGTTGCCTACTATAATCTCGATATGATTTTGGAGATTGATTGTCGTGTATATTATATTGAAAATAATTTCAAAAAAAGTAAAAAATCCTTGAATTATCTGCTAAAAACGGTATAATAGAGTTAATAGGACCGCCCACCTCTCTTTGATGTGACAAGGCGGACATTTTTTTATACGGAAGTTATTATGAAAATTAAAGAATTTAAAACTTGGGATGAGCAGGTAGCCAAATTAATTGAACACGGTTGTAAGGATATCAAATCAAAGGAGTATGCGATTGATATTTTACAAAAGGTTAATTATTATCGGCTAACTGCTTATTTTTTACCTTTTCGTGATAAATACACACAGAAGTATGATTCTAGTAAGGTTTCTTTGGAGAAAATCTATGGAATTGCTTGTTTTGATGCAGAGTTACGCTTGCTTATTTTCAAGTATTTAGAGGACATTGAGTTGTATTTTAGGACTCAAGTTGCCTATCATCATGGAAACAAATACGGAGCTTTAGCTTATAAAGAAGCGATTACTTTTAATAAATTTCATAAACATAATGAATTTTTAGAAGATATTGAAAAAGAGTTGAGTCATAGGCGGAAAAGCCCGATTTATAAGCATCATCAGCGAAAATATGCTGGAGAATTCCCTATTTGGGTTTTAGTAGAATTTTTTACTTTTGGAATGACTTCGAAATTTTTTGCAGATTCTCCGATAGATATTCAACAAGAAATTGCTAAAAATGTTGGTATAAAGTCTACTCAAGTTAGAACCTATTTAGAAGTTGCAGTGGTTTTAAGAAATTACTGCGCCCATTATAATCGATTATACTACACAAGCTTTACAAAGATCCCTGGTCAACTCCCTGCTTTTATGAATGAAAATAGTAAATTGAAAAATAGACTGATGGCGCAACTTTACGCAGTTAAAAGTCTCTATCCTGATAAGAAAAAATGGAATGAGGGGTTTTTATGTGAATTGTCAGCACTTATTAAACGCTATCAAGCAGTGATTCATCTGCATCATATTGGATTTGTGGAGGAGTGGGAAGAAGTGCTAAAGAAATGAGAGAGTATGAAATGAATATCCTAGAAGAAATCCAAAACTGTTCTGTTGAGTGGAAAGAGTTGGGGGAAGTTTGTGAATTAAAAAATGGGTATACACCTTCGAAAACTAATAAAGAATTTTGGGAAAATGGAACTATACCATGGTTTAGATTAGAAGATATACGTAAAAACGGACGCGTATTATCTAATTCGCTACAGCATGTCTCTAGAAATGCGATTAAAGGTGGTAAAGTTTTTACTGCTAACTCTTTAATTGTTTCCACCACTGCTACTATAGGAGAAGTTGCTTTAATTACAGTTCCTTTTTTATGTAATCAACAGATAACTGCTGTTATGAAAAAACAGAAATATGAGAAAGATTTAGATATTAAGTTTTTATTTTACTACTTACAAATTCTAAGTAGCGACATGAAGAAAGGGATAAATGAGGGGAGCTTTCCAATAGTTTCTTTATCAAAAATGAGGGGTTTCAAAATCCCAATTCCTCCTCTAGAAATTCAAGAAAAAATCGTGCAAATACTTGACAAATTCACTGATTATGTTACAGAATTGACCTCAGAATTGACCTCAGAATTGACCTCACGTAAAAAGCAATATTCTTATTATCGAGAAAAACTCTTATCATTTGAAGATGAGGTTTATCAGGTTGAGTGGGAAGTACTTAAAGATGTTGCTACATTGAAGAATGGGAAAGATTGGAAAACTCTTCCAAATGGAGAAATACCAGTATATGGCAGTGGTGGAGAAATGGGAGAGTTTGTTGCAGATTATTCTTATGACAAACCAACTGTTTTGATTCCTAGAAAAGGTTCTATTTCTAATTTATTCTATTTAGAAAAAGCTTTTTGGAATGTTGATACAATCTACTATACAGAAATTGATGAAAATAAGATTATTCCAAAGTATTTTTATTATTATTTAACGACTGTTAATTTAGAGGAAATGGCAACTAATCCAACAAGACCTAGTTTAACTCAAGCTATTCTTGATAAAATCAAAATTCCAGTACCTTCCCTCGAAATTCAATCTCGCATTGTTCAAGTTCTAGATAACTTTGATACGGTTTGTCATGACCTCAACATCGGACTTCCCAAGGAGATTGAACTTCGTCAAAAACAGTATGAATATTTTAGAGAAAAACTCTTGACATTTGTCGCCGAAGGCGAGTACACTGAGAGTAGAGTAGAGGAGTGGGACAACTCCGCTATTATCAAACTTTTACAGTGGGTATTTGGTCCGATTCGAGTGGAGTTGGGGGCTATAGCCCGTTATAGCAAGGAAAGGATAGAGGCAACAAAATTGACTTCTGAGAATTATGTTGGAGTAGACAACTTGTTGCAAGATAGAAATGGAAAAACAATTGCCACATATTTGCCTAAACAAGGCAGTTTCACAGCATATAACCAAAGTGATATTTTGATTGGGAATATTAGACCATATCTTAAGAAAATATGGTATGCTAATCAATCTGGTGGAACTAATGGGGATGTACTAGTTATTCAAAATCTAGTTCCTTCTTGTTTGGAAAGCCATTATCTTTATTATGTTTTATCAGATGATTGTTTCTTTTGCTACGATATGCAACATGCAAAGGGGTCAAAGATGCCTCGTGGAGATAAGACAGCTATTATGCAGTATGAATTTATCCTCCCGTCCCTTACTGAACAAGAAAGAATTGTCTCCATTCTTGACAACTTCAATACCCTAACCACTTCTATTTCAGAAGGTCTTCCAAAGGAAATTGAACTAAGACAGAAACAGTACGAATATTGGCGAGAACAATTATTAAACTTTACTAGATAAACTCTTTAATCATTTTGAGAAAGAATCTCAATTAAAACAAAAAAGGAACATACTATGGTTGATTATTCAAAAGTGCATGAAGTAATTGCGGAAACAAATGAAGGGATTCTCTTGGCTGAGTATCAACCAGAGTATCGCACGGATAGAGAGTATCAGTCAGAGGCTGATTTAGAAAATCAGTTGATTTCTGATTTAGTAAATCATCTCAACTACGAACGCTTGGATATTCATACACCTGCAGAGCTCTTAGCAAATGCTAAGGTTCAGATTGAAAAGCTAAATAAGGTAACCTTTACGGAGGCTGAGTGGAGTCGCTTTGTAGTGGAGTATCTGGACTGTCCCAATGAAGGGTTGGTTGAAAAAACAAGAAAAATACAAGAAAATCATATCTACGACTTTGTCTTTGATGATGGAAGGATTAAAAATATTTTTATCCTTGATAAGAAAAACATTCACAACAACAGTATGCAGGTCATCAACCAAGTAACGCAGGTGGGTAGTCATACCAACCGTTATGATGTGACCATCCTAGTAAACGGCCTTCCTCTAGTTCAGATTGAATTGAAGAAGCGTGGAGTTAGTCTGCAAGAGGCCTTTAATCAGGTTCACCGTTATAGCAAGGAAAGCTTTAATAGCGAGAATTCTTTATACAAATACATTCAGATTTTTGTTATTTCTAATGGAACTTATACACGCTATTTTGCAAATACGACGGCTCAAAATAAAAATCACTATGAGTTCACCTGTGAATGGGCAGACCGTAAAAATAAAACAATCCACGACCTAGAAGACTTTACGGTCACTTTCTTGAGCAAGCGAGTCCTCTTAGAAGTTTTGACTAAGTATTGTGTTTTTGACGCTGATAATACCTTGCTCATCATGCGGCCTTATCAGATAGCAGCTACTGAGAGTATTTTGCGTAAGATTCATTCATCTAATGAAATGAAGAACTTTGGTACGATTAACGCCTGCGGTTATATCTGGCATACGACGGGTTCAGGGAAAACCTTGACCAGCTTTAAAGCAGCTCGTTTGGCGACAGAGTTGGACTATATTGACAAAGTGATATTCGTCGTAGACAGAAAAGACCTTGACTATCAAACCATGAAGGAATATCAAAAATTCCAACCAAATTCAGTCAATGGTAGCAATAATACAAAAGAACTCCAACGAAGTATTGAAGAAAATGATGGAAAAATTGTTGTCACAACCATTCAAAAGCTAAACAAATTTATAACAGCAAATCCAATTCACGAAATCTATGATAAGAAATGTATTTTGATCTTTGACGAATGCCACCGTTCTCAGTTTGGTAAAGCGCAGAAGCGCATAAAAAAAGCTTTTAAACAGTATGCCTTATTTGGATTTACAGGGACACCAATCTTCCCAGAAAATAGCTTGACGGGTGAAACGACACAAGAAGTTTTTGGAGAACAACTTCATAATTACGTTATCACGGATGCTATTCGAGATAAAAAAGTGTTGAAGTTCAAGGTTGATTACAACTATATTAAGCCTGAAATCAATAAGTATAGAGAAGCAGAGGAAGCAGTTGGCCGAGAGATTGATGAGAAGAAACTCAAAAAGATGGAGAAAGAACTTCTCCTACACCCAGAGCGGATAGCAACCATCACAGAATACCTGCTTCGAGTGTATAATACAAAAACACACCGAAATCAATACTATACCCATAAACAAAAACAACTAGCAGGATTTAACGCTATGTTGGCTGTACAAAGTATTGAAGCAGCAAAATTATACTATGAAGAACTCCAGCGACAACAAGCAGCTTTACCAGAAGCTAAACGCTTGAAAATTGCAACCATCTTTAGCTTTGCGCCAAACGAAGAACAGTCAGCCTATGGTGAAATTCAAGACGAAGATCTAGAACCCCAAGATACAGCTATGCCTCTATCTTCTAAAGAGTTCCTTTCTAGAGCAATTGACGACTATAATCACATGTTCAAGACCAACTTCTCAACCGATGGAAAAGAGTTTCAAAATTACTATCGTGATCTTTCTAAACGAGTTAAGTCCAAGGAAGTGGACCTTCTAATTGTAGTGGGAATGTTCTTGACGGGATTTGATGCTCCAACTATGAATACTCTCTTTGTCGACAAAAATCTACGTTATCATGGTTTGATTCAAGCATTCTCGAGAACTAATCGAATTTTTAATAAGGTTAAACCTTTTGGGAATATCGTTTGTTTCCGTGATTTAGAAAAGGCTACGCAAGAAGCTATTAAGACTTTTGGAGACACCAATAAGCTTGAAATTATCTTAGAAAAAAGTTTTAGTGAATACATGGATGGTTTTGTGGATCAGGTAACTGGTATCGAGGTCAAAGGATATACAGCAGTCTGTCAGGAAATTCTTGAGAAATTCCCGAATCCACAAGAAATTGAAACAGATCATGAGAAAAAAGAGTTTGTTAAGTTATTTGGTGAGTTGCTGAAACTTGATAATGTTCTTCGAAATTATGATGAATTCCAAGAGATAGACAAGCCTATCTCAGAAGGTTATCTTCAAGATTTGAAGAGCGCCTATGTGGAAATTCGAGATGAATTCTTAAACCTTAAAAACTATGAAAAGAGCAAAGATTTAGAGGTTGACCTTTCAGATGTTGAATTTGAAATTGAACTCTTAAAAACAGATGAGATTAATCTGGATTATATCCTTGCATTGATTGTTGAGAAATCGAAGAATTCTGAGTCTAAAGAAGATTTGAAGGTTGAAGTTAGCCGTGTGATTCGCTCAAGTATTGATATTCGTGCTAAGGAGGATTTGGTATTGAATTTTATCAATTATACGGATTTATCTCAATTACAGAATAATGAATCTATTTTAACTTCCTTTTATACTTATGCTAAAAAAGAAAAAGAAGATTCCATTCAAAAACTAGCTGATGATGAAAAGCTTGGGAAAGGTTATCGTTTATTTATTGATAAAGCGATACAAAAAGGATATGCGGAAAGTGGTGGGACGGATCTAGATGATATTATTCCGCCAACTTCTCGACGTAAGGGCGCTCGAGAGTTGAAGAAGCAGCAAATTCTTGCCAAACTTCAGAAATTGGTAGAAATTTACCGAGGTATATAATTATGATTTAGAAAGGTACTTATGAGAAAATCTTTTTACAGCTGGCTGATGACGGAGCGAAATCCCAAAAGTAATAAGCCCAAAGCTATTTTGGCGGACTTGGTTTTTCAGGATACTGCCTTTCCCAAGCATACGGATGATTTTGATGAGGTCAGTCGTTTTCTGGAAGAGCATGCAAATTTTTCCTTTAACTTGGGCGAGTTCGATGCGATTTGGGAAGAGTATCAGGCTCATTAAGTGGATAATGGCTAGGGATAGTCATTTTCTGCTTGCTTTGATATAATAAATGTAATTCATTCAATAAATTAAAATAGAGAGGTTCTTTGTTTGCAGGAACATTCAGTAGAATTGAAACTGGGCCATCCAGATGATGCCTTTCATCTCTTTGGCTCTAATGAACGCCATCTGCGCTTGATGGAGCAAGAATTGAAGGTCACCATTCATGCCCGAACCGAGATTGTGCAGATTCTGGGTACGGAGGCCGCCTGTGAGGAAACTCGTCAGGTCATTCAGGCTCTCTTGGTCTTGGTCAATCGTGGCATGACCATCGGTACACCCGATGTTGTGACAGCTATTACTATGGTCAAAAATGACGAGATTGATAAGTTTGTAGCTCTTTACGAAGAAGAGATTATCAAGGACAGCTATGGCAAGCCCATTCGGGTCAAGACACTTGGCCAGAAAATCTATGTAGACAGTGTTAAAAATCACGATATAGTCTTTGGAATCGGACCAGCTGGGACAGGAAAGACCTTTCTAGCGGTGACCTTGGCGGTGACGGCTCTCAAGCGTGGGCAGGTTAAGCGAATCATTCTGACACGGCCAGCTGTGGAAGCTGGTGAGAGTTTGGGTTTTCTGCCTGGTGACCTTAAGGAAAAGGTGGATCCATATCTGCGACCGGTCTATGATGCCCTGTATCAGATTTTGGGCAAGGACCAGACGACGCGCCTCATGGAGCGAGAAATCATTGAGATTGCACCCCTAGCTTATATGCGGGGGCGGACGCTGGATGATGCCTTTGTCATTCTGGATGAAGCTCAGAATACCACCATCATGCAGATGAAGATGTTTCTGACACGTCTCGGCTTCCAGTCCAAGATGATTGTCAATGGAGATATCAGTCAGATCGACCTGCCTCGTAATGTCAAATCTGGCCTCATCGATGCTCAAGAGAAATTGAAAAATATCTCCCAGATTGATTTTGTGCATTTCTCAGCCAAGGATGTGGTTCGCCATCCAGTGGTGGCGCAGATTATCCGTGCCTATGAACCGCCAGCTCCTAAGAAAGAGGATAGTGAAGTAGCTGAGGACGAAAGCACTAGCTGATGATAAATGATAAAAAACGACTAACTTGATGAGCAAGTTAGTCGTTTTCTAGTGTCTGCAAATTATTTGCTTAAACCGTAGTTGTAGTCATCATCTTGCATGGCTTCAACTTCACCAAGAAGGTAACCATTTCCGACTTGAGAGAAGAAGTCGTGGTTGGAGGTACCGGTTGAGATACCATTCATGACGATAGGATTGACATCGTCTGCCGAGTCTGGGAAGAGTGGATCTTGTCCTAGATTCATCAGAGCCTTGTTGGCATTGTAGCGTAGGAAGGTCTTGACCTCTTCGGTCCATCCAACTGTGTCATAGAGGCTTTCAGTGTAGCCTTCTTCATTTTCATAGAGGGTGTAGAGCAGGTCGTACATCCATTCTTTGAGTTTTTCTTGCTCGTCTTCTGGCAGCTCGTTAAAGGCTAGTTGGAACTTGTAGCCGATATAGGTTCCATGGACAGACTCGTCACGGATAATCAGCTTGATAATTTCAGCAACGTTAGCCAGTTTATTATTACCCAGATAGTAAAGTGGAGTGAAGAAACCAGAGTAGAAGAGGAAAGTTTCCAAGAAAACGCTGGCTATTTTCTTTTCCAGAGCTGTACCGTTCAGGTAAATCTCATTGATAATCTCAGCTTTCTTTTGCAGGTATGGATTGGTGTTGGTCCAGGCAAAGATTTCATCAATTTCTGACTTGGTGTTGAGCGTAGAAAAGATAGAAGAGTAAGACTTGGCGTGAACGGACTCCATAAATTGGATGTTGTTGAAGACAGCTTCTTCGTGAGCTGTGCGGACATCCTTGCGCAGGGCATCCACACCAGATTCAGACTGGAGGGTATCCAGCAGAGTCAGGCCACCGAAGACCTTGCCGACCAAGTCTTTTTCCTTGTGGGACAGCTTTCTCCAGTCATCCAGGTCATTGGATAGGGGAATCCGCGTATCCAGCCAGAATTGCTCAGTCAGTTTTTCCCAGGTGGACTTATCGATAACATCTTCGATAGCGTTCCAGTTAATGGCTTTGTAGTAAGTTTGCATTCTTTCTCCTTTAGTAGATGGTACGACCTGATGGGGTATCAGCTATCACTTCTTGGATACTGTCCCAATACTCAACGATTTTACCTTCCTGTCCATGATGAGGAAGGTAAAATTGTGACATGGTCGAATTTCCTTTTCTTTTTCTAAAATCTCTTGTTAGATCACACAGCTTTCACAATGGTTTGCACCTACTTCGCCCCCATCATCAGTGAAGGTGCGGACGTAGTAGATGGACTTGATACCTTTGTTGAAGGCATAGTTACGCAGGATAGAAAGGTCGCGGGTTGTTTGCTTGCTTTCTTTTTTCCACTCGTAGAGGCCTTTAGGAATATCACTGCGCATAAAGAGAGTCAGGGAAAGACCTTGGTCCACGTGCTCAGTTGCGGCTGCATAGACATCAATAACCTTACGCATGTCCATATCATAAGCACTGGTATAGTAAGGAATAGTCTCAGTTGACAGACCAGCAGCAGGATAGTAGATCTTACCGATTTTCTTTTCTTGACGTTCTTCAATACGTTGAGTAATTGGGTGAATTGACGCAGAAACATCATTGATGTAGCTGATAGAGCCATTTGGTGCAACGGCTAGGCGGTTTTGGTGGTAGAGGCCATCAGCCTTGACCTTGTCGCGCAACTCTGCCCAATCTTCTGCAGACGGGATAAAGATACCTGCGAAGAGTTCTTTGACACGGTCAGACTTAGGTACAAATTCACCCGTCAGGTATTTGTTGAAGTAAGTGCCGTTAGCATAGTCAGATTTTTCAAAGTTATGGAAGGTTACGCCACGCTCGCGAGCGATATTGTTAGACTCAACTAGAGTCCAGTAGTTCATGAGCATAAAGTAGATGCTGGTGAACTCTACAGCTTCTGCTGATCCATAGTCAATCAACTGCTGAGCCAAATAGCTGTGCAGTCCCATAGCTCCCAAACCAAAGGTGTGCGCCAGACTGTTACCATTGTCGATAGATGGCACAGCTGTGATGTGCGAGCTGTCTGTGACAAAGGTCAGGGCGCGTGTCATAGTCCGAATGGATTTTCCAAAGTCAGGGGAAGTCATCATGTTGACAACGTTGGTAGACCCTAAGTTACATGACACATCTGTTCCTAAGTGAAGATACTCTTGCGCATCATTCAAGAGACTAGGTTCTTGTACTTGCAGGATTTCTGAGCAAAGGTTGCTCATGATGATTTTACCGTCAATTGGATTTGAACGGTTAGCTGTATCGATATTTACGACATACGGATAGCCAGACTCTTGTTGCAATTTAGAAATCTCTGTTTCCAAATCACGGGCCTTGATCTTGGTCTTGGTGATCTTAGGATTGGCAACTAGCTCATCGTATTTCTCTGTGATATCGATATAGGCAAATGGTACACCGTATTCACGTTCGATTGAGTAAGGGCTGAAGAGGTACATATCTTCATTTTTACGCGCCAACTCGTAGAACTTATCCGGAATCACAACACCGAGTGAGAGGGTTTTAACCCGAACTTTTTCGTCGGCATTTTCTTTTTTAGTAGAAAGGAAGGCGATGATATCTGGGTGGAAGACGTTGAGGTAGACGACCCCTGCTCCCTGACGTTGCCCAAGTTGGTTTGAGTAAGAGAAGCTGTCTTCAAAGAGCTTCATAACAGGCACAACACCAGACGCAGCTCCTTCATAACCCTTGATAGGGGCGCCAGCTTCCCGCAGATTGCTGAGGGAAATACCGACCCCGCCACCGATACGAGAGAGTTGCAAGGCTGAGTTGATGGAGCGACCGATGGAGTTCATGTCATCTGTTACTTGGATGAGGAAACAAGACACCAATTCACCACGACGAGCACGACCAGCATTGAGGAAGCTTGGTGTAGCCGGTTGATAGCGCTGGTGGATGATTTCATTTGCGATATTCTTGGCAATGGCTTCATCTCCGTTGGCAAAGTAGAGGGCATTAAAGAGCACCCGATCTTCCATGCTTTCCAGATAGTATTCACCATCATTTGTCTTCAGCGCATACTGGTTGTAAAACTTATAAGCTGCCATGAAAGATTTGAACTTGAAATCTTGAGCATGGATAAAAGCTGCTAATTCTTCAATATATTCAGGAGAATAGAGTTGGATAAATTCTTTTTCCAAGTAGTTCTCTTCGATTAAATATTGAATTTTTTCAGTAATAGAAGCAAACTTCATCGTGTTTGGTTCAACATTTTCTTTAAAGAAGGCTTCCAAGGCTTCTTTGTCTTTATGAAGCATGATTTGCCCATTGACTGGACGATTGATTTCGTTATTTAGACGGAAGTAAGTCACATCTTCTAAGTGTTTGAGTCCCATAATTTTCCTTTTTCTAAAATGTCTTTTGCTTTTACAAAATAAACGGCTCCTACGAATGATAGGAGCGGCAACAAAGCTCTAAATACTGGTGAGATTATGATAATTTTTTAAGTTTACCAGGCTGGAAACCAGAAAATGCTTCAGTTGGCGTTTGAATAACAGGCGCTGCATTGAAACCGAGGCTTTTAACATGGTCGATGTATTCTGGTTGCTCATCAAGGTTGATTTCGCGATATTCCACATTGTTGGTATCAAGAAAACGCTTGGTCATCTTGCATTGAACACAATCGTTTTTAGAGTAAATAGTTACCATTAGATGATTCCTCTATACTTTCATTTTCTTAAATTTAAATCTGAAACTAGTATATCTAAAAGCGAATTCGATGTCAACAGTTTTGAACTAAATATTGTATGATATTTTCTTATAGCAACTATTGAGATACAATATATAGTGTGTAAAACATCAAAACAAAGAGAAATAACCACAAGGAGTCACAGCGCTTACTGTACTTTAAGCGAAGCTAGACCAAGAAGAATTCATTATAAGGAAGAAAGCCTTGAAACTATTTAGAAAAGAAAGGGAGCTGACGATTTAATTTACTATTTTAAAACAGAATTCATTTTCAAACTCTAACGAAATATTTTGTAAGCGGGCTATAAAATTCTTGAAAAAGATTTCAAAAAGTGATATAATATCAATTTGTAAGGGTTATCACTTTAACTCAAAAAGAATTATTTTAAAGGAGAGTCTAACTATGGCTTCTAAAGATTTCCACATTGTGGCAGAAACAGGTATTCACGCGCGTCCAGCAACATTGTTGGTACAAACAGCTAGCAAATTTGCTTCAGATATCACTCTTGAGTACAAAGGTAAATCAG
>ERZ772957.1420-NODE-1420-length-15601-cov-5.731249_pt1 | contig 15601 bp, 14 predicted proteins | sample MGYA00580682_ERZ772957 | MGnify/ENA primary metagenome ERZ772957 (study PRJEB29015, sample SAMEA2737921) | human oral metagenome | biome: human oral; feature: human-associated habitat; material: dental | place: China | collected 2025 ...
CCCGAGGCCTCCGCCGCCGCGAGCGCGGCGGAGTCGTGGGAGCCGGTGCGCAGACTCCGGGCCGTCTCCCGGGCGGCGGTCATCGCGACCTCGTTGCCGTACCACGACAGCGCGACCTGGACGGTGACCAGGATGATCAGCAGGAGGAGCGGGAAGAAGACCAGGAGTTCGAGGGACGACGCCCCGGCCTCGGGACGGGTCCCCTTCCGCAGGCGTCGCGGTGGCATCGGGCGACTCCGCGCGGCCTGGGTCTCACGGCACCGAGGGCACATCGAGCTTGCCGGTCGCGTCCTGCACCAGTCCGTAGATGGCCTTGCCGACGACGGCGGCCAGCACGATGAGGAACCCGGTGATGATGACCCACTCGACGGTCGAGGCCCCCTCCTCGTCGTGGAGGCGGTCGGCGACCCGGTCGCGGAGTCGACCTGTGGCGATCTGAAGCGTGCACAGCAAGGACAGCATTGCGGACATGGTGTCTCCTTCTGATTCAGGGTTGTTGGATTGAGACAGGATCGGTCGAGATCAACTCAGGGCCGGTTCAGGGCCGGTTCAGGGCTGGTTCAGAGCTGGTTCATGGCTGTTCCGCGATCGGTCGGTGACTGATGGCTGACTAGTGGCCGGTTGATGGTCGCGACGGATGAGCGGCGCTCACATGCCGCCCATGATCCCGGTGAGCGCCGGATAGACGAGGAAGACGATGAATCCCATGGCGATGACGAGCTGGGCGACGAGCATGACCAAGCCAAGCTGCCACGCAAAGCTCCCCGTGAAGGCCACCATGACCACCAGCATGAGCGCCGCGATGCAAACGGGCGATATCGTATGTGCGAAGAAGACCTCGAGTAGCTCTATGTCAGAGGTCAGCGTGGAGATGAGGCTACCCCGGTCAACACCTGACAGCCGTGCGGGAGCCAGGCGACGTAGGCTGGCAAAGACCTCGCTCCTGATGTGGGCGAGCAGCTTAAAGGCGATGTAATGGTTACAAATTTGCTCTGCATAACGCAAGATGCCGCGCAGCAGGGCCATCAGCGCCAACGTGCCGAGGCAGACGCCGAGCGAGAGGGGCGGTTCCTGGCGAAGCACGATGGAGCAGGCCTCCCAAACCGCAAGCACCGGCAAAAAGGTGGCGCAGCAGAAGCCCGCAACGCCACAGAGGACCGAGATGACCATGAAGCCCGAAAGTGGTCTCACAAGCCCCAGCATGCGCCATATGACACGGGCGTTACTCCGACTTTGCATCATCGGCCTCCCTAGCATTGCTATCGGCAATGGACGTGACGGGTACGTCTTTGGCATCGACATCAGCAGGCTCAGGCATGTCAACCACCTCGGTTTCGGTGGGTGCGGCGCTCACCTCTGCTGTGGGAGCTTCGTCTGCAGCGTCCTTTGCGACGGGCTCGGTACCTGCATCGTCAGTGTCGCTAAGGGCGTCAGCGTCACCTGTGCCGCCAGTGGCGTCAGAGCTCGCGTCCCCAGCACCACCGGCATCGGCCGTTCCACCCACCCCACCCGCTTCTGCAGCGTCCACACCCCCTGATGAGGCCTGCTCATCATCATCGATCTCGTCATCAAAGGGCGCGTCAAGCGTGGTGGGCTCAAAGGCCTCGAGCGCCTGCTGACCCTCCCAAAGTCGTCGATAGGTCGTGTTTTCAAGCAGGAGTCGCGCATGATCACCCTCGCCGACCACCCGGCCGTGCTCGAGCACATAGATCCTGCGAGCGGCCGTGACGTTTGCCAGGCGATGACTGATCAAGATCACGGCCTTGTAGCGAGCGATTCCGCGCACGGCCGTCATGATCGCCCTCTCGCTCTCGACGTCGATGTTGCTCGTAGCCTCGTCCAGGATATAAACGGGCGAGTTGTGCAGGAAGGCCCGAGCCAGGGCCAGACGCTGCCTCTGGCCACCGGAGAGGTTCTCTCCCCTCTTCTCGATCTTGGTGTCCAGACCATCCTGCGCGCGTAGGAAGGCCGCAAGGTCAACGCCCTCAAGAACCGACCACATATCCTCCTCAGAGGCGCGGGGATGCCCCATCAGGAGGTTATCTTTGACAGTACCCGCAAAGAGGTAACTTGCCGCAGGCACCGTCGTCACGTAACGTGCGAGGGCCTTGCGATCGAAGTGCGCGAGCGGTCTGCCACCAAGAAGGAGCTTGCCCTCATAACCCTCCGCGCGCCCTGCCAGAAGCGCGGCTATCGTTGACTTGCCCGATCCTGACTCGCCAACGATGGCGGTGAGCCCGACGGAGGGAATGTCGACCGAGACGTCGTGCAGCACCTCGCGCCCACCGTCCCATGAGAAGCTCACGTGACTCATGAGCAGGTGATCTCCCTGCGCCGGGACCTGAGTGCCACCCTCGGTGGGCTCCTTAAGGTCGAGCAGGTTGAAGATCCTGTCGGATGCCGCCATGCCGCTCATGGCGACATGGAAGTATGAGCCCAAACGTCGCAGGGGACGGAAGAAGTCGACCGAGAGCAAGGCCACCAACAGGGCCTCCGTGAAGTCGATAGATCCCACCGAGAGAAGCCACAGCGCCATGCCCATACCTGCCGCAGCCCCGCCAAAGGCTCCGACATCCATGAACACGATGGAGTTGAGCTGGGTGCGCAGGACCCTCATCGTGACGGCTCGGAAACGCTCCGCCTCCTCGTCCATGACCTCGTGTCGGGCCTTGTCCGCCTGGTAGATCTTGAGGGTCGTGAGTCCCTGGAGACTCTCAAGGAATGAGTCTCCAAGACTCGTGTACTCATCCCAGTAGGAGGACAACACACCCTTGGCCGTCCGCCGCACCAAGACGATGACCAAGGGGATGAGCGGCACGAAGACAAGAAGCACGAGCGCTGCGGGCCAGGCTGCGGGTGCCATGAGGAGGAGGGCGACAAACAGGGTGATCGGTGCGAGGATTGCGCTGAAGAGCTGAGGCAGGTACTGGCCAAAGTAGGTCTCGAGCTGCTCGCAGCCCTCGACGGAAAGTTGCACGACCTCGGCTGTGGGGACCCTCTTGTTGTAGCTTGGACCCAAGCGCAAGAGCTTCTCGTAGATCCTGTGGCGCAGCACGCGCTTGACGTCTACGGCGGCAGCAAAGCTCTCGCGTGATGCCAGCTTGGTAGAGATGGCCTTGAGCGCAAGCGCGACAAGGCCGACTACGAGCGCCCGCCGCATGCCGCCAACATCCAGGGCGCCCTCCAGAGCGAGTGTGAGCGTCGAGCACACCACCCACACGAAGGCGATGTTCGAGACGAGTCCCAACCACCGCAGAGCGACCGTCAGAAACACATGCCACGGCGCCCCCGGCACAAGCTCGAACAGCCTTTTTCTTATCATGTGAGCCCCACCACACCTCGCGCTGCCAACGCGGCACCGTCCGTCGCCAAACGTTACCAACATGCACTCGTTTACTCGTTTGCCCTCATAGGATAGCAAATTATGTAGAATGATGGGACCCGACACGGCTGTCCTCTCGCAAAAGCGAGTGATTTTCTAAAGGGATCAGATACGCAAGCTTGTGTGACGGTCTATAGTCACGCAGGTCAGGTGCGTAGCCTGGAGTCGAGACTGGGCGATTCGCTCACACCGGGAGCCACCCAGCCCAAAGGAAGCCGGCGCGAGGATAGGAGTCTTCATGCCAAACTCGTCCTACAAGGCAAAGCAGCTGATCGTCATGAGACGCGACCTCAAGATGCGCAAGGGAAAGGTCGCGGCCCAGGCGGGACACGCCTGCGTCGAGGCAACCCTAGCGGCACTCGTCCGGGAGGGGCGCCAAGACCAGCTGCGCGTGGCACCGGACGGCAGTCGAGTCTACCTCGACGACGAGAACGGGATACCGACGGCACTCTCCGACTGGTTCGACGCCGGCATCGCCAAGGTCTGCGTTTACGTGGATTCCGAGGATGAGCTGCTCGACATCGCGGCACAGGGACGCGAGCGCAACTTCATCGTCGCACTCATCCGCGACGCGGGCCTCACGGAGTTCCACGGTAAGCCCACACATACCTGCCTTGCCTTCGAACCTCTGCACGCCGATGAGATCGACCCCATCACTGGCGAGCTCCCGCTATACTAAAGAGGCTCTGCGAAACTGCATCCTGGTCCCATCGCACGAGGCATTGTCACGTCGCCGACCGATGGCGCAACTCGCGGTTCTCTCGCCGACGGGCACCCAAAAAGGTGCTGTAATAGGGATGGTCTTCGGGTGACGGCCGCCATGGGGGCGGAGGCCCGAGCATATGGAACGAGAGACGCGCGTTCCAAGAAGAAAGGAGCCATCATGGCCGAGAATGACGGGCGCATGCAACTGGTGATCGTACGCCACGGCGAGAGCGAGTGGAACCTCAAGAACCTCTTCACCGGCTGGACTGACGTCGACCTCACCGATACGGGCCGCGAGGAGGCGGCCGCAGGCGGCAAGGCGCTTCGCGAGGCAGGCTTCGACTTCGACGTATGCTACACCTCGCTGCTAAAGCGTGCCATTCACACCCTTGACATCGTGCTCGACGAGCTTGACCGCGCATGGCTTCCCGTCCACAAGACCTGGCGCCTCAACGAGCGCCACTACGGGGCCCTGCAGGGCCTCAACAAGGCCGACGCAGCTGCTGAGCACGGCGAGGACCAAGTCCTCATCTGGCGTCGCTCCTTTGACGTCCAGCCTCCCGCACTCAAGCCAGGCGACAAGCGCGATCCCCACATCCAGGCACAGTTTCGCGAGGTGCCGCAGGAGGACCTCCCCTACACCGAGTGCCTCAAGGACACCATCGCCCGTGCCTGGCCCTACTTCGAGCAGCACATCAAGCCCGAGCTCGAGGCCAAAAAGCGCGTTCTCATCGCCGCTCATGGCAACAGCCTGCGTGCGCTCGTGATGGAGTTCGAGCACCTCACGCCCGACGAGATCCTGAAGGTCAACATCCCCACCGGCGTACCCTGCTCCTATACCTTCGATAGCGACTGGAACATCACCGACAAGCACTACATCGGCGATCCCGAGACCATCGCAAAGAAGATCGAGGCCGTCGCCAACCAGGGCAAGGTGAAGAAGTAGCCGCCAGTCTGGCCTGAGATTGCTGTCCGTTGGCATCCGATCGGCGGCACTAAAGCGCCTGGTCCCTCATATGGGACCAGGCGCGCTGCTTAGGCTTGAATGACGCCTCGTAATTTGCTAGAATGCCGCATCGGACTTACTCACTGGGGTGAGCAATTGCGAAGTCGCCCAGGGCCTCCTGGACATCGTGTCGTGGGGAGATGGCATCATGGGATATCGGGAGGGCAGCTCGCTGCTGCGCATCGTATCGGTGATCTGGATGGTGATCTGCGTTCTGTGCATCATCATGCTGATGTGGTTAAGCTCCTTGGGACAGAGTGTGGAGCAGTACCGTGCCGACTTTGGCTCGGACACAGTGGATTACGTCAGGTTCATGCAGAAAAACGCGGGCATCCTGTACCTCGATTACCTGTTTCAGATCTTCGTGGGCGTGGTCGGTTACCGCGCGGGACAGCGTAACGGTGAGAACACCCTCGCGTTTGTCCTCGGTAGGATATTCTTGGTCATACGCCTCTTGTCACTGCTCTCTGATTTTACCATCCTTACCTTCTTCTTCGCCTTTCTTGCCGCACTTTACGTCTATGGCGTCTACGAGACGAGGCAAAATAACGGATACCGGGCTGGCGGCTGGTAGCGCAAGTAGCTCACGACCAAGGACAGATGGCCATGGGGACCCTCAGCGTCACATGGCCTCGCAGAGGAGGATGGCCTGGTGACAGACTATGGAGATGGGGTCTTCATGCAGGACGAGGGAAGCGCACTGCTGCGACGGGTATCGCTCGCATTGAGCATATTTTGGGGCGTAGGCCTCGTAAGCATGGTCTGCACAAGCGCGATACTACAGAACAGCTCGCTGCACTCACAGATTGACCCACAGGTATACCAACAGGCCGTTGACTCCCTGCATGGTCGAACGTCTATCCCGCTTTCTATGCTCGCCCTTGCTGCGTTTGAAGTCGTCACGGGCATCGTCGGCTATCGTGCGGGAAAGCATGATGGCAAGAACACTCCAGCCCTCGTTCTGGGTATCGTCTCTGTGGCCATACCTGCCATACAGCTCGTCGCACACTTGCCTCAGCTGAACGTGGGCAACCTCATTGCTCTTGTCCTGTCCATCCTCTATGTGTATGGGGTCATCCAGACGAACCAGCACTACGCAGGTACCCTTTGCGCGACTATTACACCGGGTAAGGGAGATCGTCTCCTGCTGCGCAGGATGTCAATCACTCTGATGGCGTGGTCCACGTTTGATCTCGTCTGCGTTCTGTTGTTGGGACTGCCGCAAACGCCGCTCATGTGCACGTACATGATCGTGCGCCTCCTGATTGGCATCATCGGCCATCAGGCGAGCACCCACGACGGCCCTTCGGACACCCGTCGCATCCTTCTGATGGGCATCTTCCTGAGCGCGGCCGACGCCGTGTTCACCGCGCGGGACTGCTATCGTCTGATCGTGGATACATCCTTTGGCTTTCCTTTGGGAAATGCCATAGACCTCTTCATGTCCGTCCTCTTCCTGCTTGGTGCCATCCGGCTGCGCAAGGGTGCGGCTGCAGGCGGGGCGTACGAGACAGGTGGTATGAACGACAACTGGGAAGGCATCAATGGCAGCAGGCTTGGTTGGTAGGACGGCCGAGCAGAGCTCCTTTCGCCTTGCCGGGCTGACGCACTCCCTCCTCGATGCCCCGCAGACCCTGGAGCACCGAGGAACCTACCGAGGCACCCACCAGAACTGAGGTGAGACACACCAGAGCCCGGCGGCCCTACTCGCTCCTGAGCGCCTCGACCGGATCACGACGAGCCGCGCTCATGGCGGGCATGGTACCGGCGACGAGCGTGAGCACGACCGAGACCGCTATCAGCGCCAAGGCATTCTGCGGCGTGAGCGCCATGATGTTCGAAACCTTCTGCGTCTGCTCGACGATGCTGTTGACCGGTACGGACACCACGTACACCACAGCCATGGCAAGAACTCCCGAGAAGAGTCCCTCTATCACGGTCTCGGCGTTGAAGATGTTGGCGATGCCGAGCTTCGAGGCACCCATCGCGCGGAGGATGCCTATCTCCTTCCTGCGCTCGAGCACCGAGATATGCGTGATGATACCGATCATGATGGAACTCACCACGAGCGAGATCGACACGAAGGCGATCAGGACAAGGGACACCATGTCCACGATACTCGTGACCGAGCTCATGAGCGTCCCCGCGATGTCGGTGTATTGGATGGTCTGGCTATCGTCGCCCGCGCCACTCACCTTCCTGTTATAGCCGTCGATGATGTCAAGAACACCCTGCTTGGCCTTGAAGTCCTTGGGGTAGATCCTGATGGACTCCGGGCTGGCGACGTCAGCGTAGCCAAGCTTCTTGAGGTCGCTCTCGTAGCTCAGGTCCTTGGCATTCATGAAGTTGGTGAGCAGGGACGTCAGGTCATCCTGGCTCACGTTGAGCCTGATGGCACTCGCGAAGGCCGTCGGGTCTACGCTGAATCCATCCTGCATGGCACTCGTAAGTGTTGCCATCTGCTTCTGGAGCTGCCCCGAGATGGCGCTCGAAAGCTGCGTGCCCAACTGACCCGTCGCCGCCGCCATCTGCTGCTGCATCTGGAGGGCGAGCTGCGTCGCCATCGCCTGGGCCGCCTCTGACATGAGGGAGCCTAGGGCCTCGGAGAAGTACGGCACGAACTGCTTGGTCAGGTAGTCCTGCATGGCCCCTTCCACGAGCCTCGAGGCCTCCTCCCCAAGCAGACCCCGCAGCTCCGCAAGCACCTCCTTGGCTGTCTCATCGTTTGAGAGGTACTCCCGCAGGTACGCGACGTAGCCCGATACACGGCCGCCATCAGCTGCAGGTCCGCTGGGGGTATCGCCTGATGCGCCTGCGGCATTCGCGGCCCTCGATCCCGCTGCCGGGCCAGGCCCCGCCCAAGGACCTAACTCCCCCGGATGGTTCTTCTCCATCCATGCGATGAAGCCGCTCGCGAGCTTGTTGGCAGCTTGGGTGATACGCTTGGCCTGCTCGTCGGTGAGTCCCGAACCAAGGTCCGCAAGCCCGCTTCTTACCAAGTCGAACTTGGGTGCGTTGCCCAGGATCTTTGACATCGTGTCCGCGTCGAAGATCGAGGCGAGTGCGCTGGTGTCAAGGCTCATCGAACTCATGTCGAAGCCCGATGGGTCAAGGCTCACCCCCGAGAGGTCGAGCTCGCCCATGTCGGCCGCCGACCTGCCAAGCGCACTCGAGTCGAAGGAGAAGGCCCTCTTGAGCGCGCCCTGGTCGATCGTGAACATCGAGCTCATGTCAAAGGCCCTGCCTTGGCTGTCCCGAAGTTCCTCGAAGGTCTTACCTGTGAAGACGTCCACGTCGGGGTTGGCGAGCTGCTCTCGCACTATCTGGGAGTCAGACGACTCCTGGATGAGCCTACGGGTGAGCGCCGAAGTGTAGGAGATGCCCTCGCGCACGCTCGTGGAGCCCGCAGCGTCAGAGGGCCTCACGACACCCACGACCCTGAGCGTGATGCCCTCGTCGAGCCTCTCCCTCATGTAGCCCTCGTCGTCGGACATGTCTGTCCACGTACCCTGCGCCTCGTTTTTCTGGTAGAGGGCACTCGCGGGTATCACCTTGAAGGTCATGCCCATGGCGTCGTCGTAGGTGAACGCCCGGGTGTTATCGGGCATCCTCACCTCCTCGCCGTTCAGCATCTGCTGTGTCATCTGGCGCATGACGTCGGGATCATAGAACCCCAGGCTATAGAGGGTGTAATCACTGATGCACCCATCCTTGTCGAGTGTGAGCACCGCCTCGTCAGCCGCCTCGGGCCAGCGGCCCCTGACCACGCGCAGCTGACTTTCGAGCAACCTGCGGTCATCCACGAGCTCACTGAAGGACGAGTTCGTGGAGCCGCCCGTGAGGGCCGAACCCATGGCCCCACTGGCCATCTTCCTGCCCGTCTCGGAGGGATTGAGCCTCACGATGCCCTTGGAGCTGTCGCTCTCGAAGACCTGTGGGGCGATGCCATAGCCATACTGGACGTCGGCCGCGTATCGACCGATGTCTGACGCGTCGCCTTCCAGGTAGCGCTTAAACGATGCGAGGTCATTAGACTTGACCTTGGCGAACATGTCTGCGGCGAGCCTCGTCTGCCTGATCTCGCCAGATCCGTCCACGCCGGCCTGGTCAGACTCGCTCGACTCCGAGCTGCCCTTACTACCCGTCCCCATCGCGGACGAGAGCAGGGTTGCGACGTCTAGGCTACTCTTGTTGATCGTGAGTGGGTAGCTTGAGAGCGCGTCCTCTTCCGTCTTGGTGATGTAGTGGTTGACACCGTTGGAGAGGGCGAGGATGGCCGCGATGCCGATGATGCCTATGGAACCTGCGAAGGCCGTGAGCGCCGTTCGCCCCTTCTTGGTCATGAGGTTGTTGAACGAGAGCGAGAGTGCAGTGAGAAATCCCATCGAGGCACGCCGGCTCCGTCGCTTGTCGAGTCTGCTCGTACCCACAGGCGGCATGACGCCGGTCACGTCTGCGTCAGGCTCTCCCCTCCCGTCTGAGGCCCCCGCAGGCGACCCACCAAACACAGGGGTCTGCGCCGCCGCACCATCGATCGCGGACTTGGCCATGCCGGAAGTCCCCACGGCCAGGGCCGCGTCGCCCGAGAGCGGATCCGTGTCTCCGTCTATGCGCCCATCCTGCACGCGGATGATGCGCGTCGCATAGCCCTCGGCAAGCTCGGGGTTGTGCGTCACCATCACGACCAGGCGGTCATCGGCCACCCGCTTGAGGATGTCCATGACCTGGATACCGGTCTCGCTGTCAAGGGCACCGGTCGGTTCGTCGGCGAGCACAATGTCGGGGTCGTTCACGAGGGCGCGGGCAATCGCCACGCGCTGCATCTGGCCACCCGAGAGCTGGCTCGGCCTCTTGTGGACGTGCTCCGCAAGCCCCACCTCCGTGAGAGCCTCGACGGCACGACGGCGTCTCTCGGCGCGCCCCACACCCGAGAGCGTGAGGGCAAGCTCCACGTTGGAGAGTATCGACTGGTGTGGTATGAGGTTGTAGCTCTGGAAGACAAAGCCCACACGGTGGTTGCGGTAGTTATCCCAATCCCTGGGACGATAGCTCTTGGTCGAGACACCGTTGATGATGATGTCGCCCGAGTCAGCCCGGTCAAGGCCACCAAGGATGTTGAGCAGCGTGGTCTTGCCCGAGCCAGAGGGACCAAGCACGGCCACGAACTCATTGTCACGCAGACAGACCGAAACCGCATCGAGTGCGACCTGGGTGAAGGAGCCAGTCCTGTACGCCTTCGAGACATCCCTGAGCTGAAGCATGCGCGCCTACCTTGTCGCCGGACGTTTGCGGCCCCCGACCCTGAAGGCCCCTGGTCGCATTGAAGCCTCGCACGCAGCCGGCATAGTTTGAAAGATTACTCACTAACTTTTGAAAGAATACTCGCTTGCTTGGCCGGCGACACCTGTGCAATCTGAGTCCACATCGTACACACAGTCGGGACCCGTCTCGCGACCGCGCTCAGCGATCCGCCTCGAGCAACCCCCTCTTGTACTCGTAGGCGGCCGCGATGATCTCGCAGCAGCCCTGCCTTCCGAACACCGAGCGGTCCACGATGAGGTCCTTGTCGGTGTACATGTCCCACTTGCCTGCGGAGTACCGGGTATAGAATCGCTCGCGACGGTGCTGCATGCGCCTCACGAGCACGAGCGCGTCGTGCGTGGAGAGGCCCCTCTTGTCACCCACGATCCTGACGCGGCACTCAAGCGGCGCCGTCACGAGCACCGAGATCAGGTTGGGGTTGTCACGCAGAATGTAGTCAGAGAGGCGCCCCTCGATGATGCAGCTCTTGCTGCTTCCAAGGTCGAGTATGACCTGCTTCATGGCCTTAAAAAGCTTGTCGGCACCCGTACGCTGGTCCGTCGAGTCGGGCAGGAAGGCCAGAGGGCCACGCTGGGTGCGCTCGTCGTAGGCAGCCGCCTCGTCCACATCCACGCCCATACGCCGGGCGGAGCGCACGAGCAGCTCGTTGTCGTACAGGGGAAGCCCCAGGCGTACGGAGAGGAGCTTGCCCACCTCATGGCCCTCGGCCCCGTAGTCACGGGCGATTGAGATGACGATGGGGTCCCTGTCGCCGTGACCTCCGGCGACATCTGTACTGTGACGTGCGTCGATGTAGCTGTCGCTCATGTCGTTCCCTTCGAAGACAGACGCGTTGGTAGAGGACTTCGCCTTGGGTCAGGCGGCAACAATACGTCGCTGGTAGGCACGGACAGCCAGCGAGATGGCAAAGTTCAAGACGAAGTAGGTGAGAAGGACGAAGCCATAGAGCAGAAGGATCTGCTGGAGCGTGGAGGCCTGGCCCATGACGACGGCCGAGTTCCTCATGAACTCATGGACGTCGATGCCACGCAGGTACGAGGTGTCCTTAATGACGGTCGTGCACTGGCTGAACAGCGCCGGCACGATCATCTTGAACACCTGGGGAAGCACAATGAGGCGCATCGTGGCAAAGAAGCCAAAGCCCTGGGACTGGGCGGCCTCAAACTGCCCCTTGGGCAGGGCGTTGAGCCCCCCGCGCACGATCTCGGCCATGACGGCCGAGGTGAACACCGTAAAGGCGAGGATCGATATGAGGACGTTGTCCCCCTGTATCGTGAAGCGGAATATCAGGATCCAGAGCAGGTTGGGTGTACAGCGGAAGAGCTCTATGTAGGCGCTCACGATCCAGCTGAGCCAGCGGAGCCTGCCTGTGCAATACGTCTTCATAAGTGCGAGGATCGTGCCAAAGATGATAGAGAGTCCTATGGAGGCGAGTGAGATGACGATGGTGTTGAACAGGCCTTGGAGCATGAAGCTCACGTTGCTGGCGGTGAAGATCTCCATCTCTACACCCCCTTGGTGCCCGTGGCAGCGACGGACGCGCGTCCCTTGGCTTGCTTGCTCGCCCTGGGCGTCTGCTTGCTGCGAGCCTCGAGCCACGTGATGAGCATGGCAATGGGAAAGCAGATGAGGAAGTACAGGACGCAGCACACGACGTAGCCCTGCAAATATCCCGTGTCGGCGACGATGATGTCTGACTGGTACATGAGGTCGCCCCCGGCTATCAGCGCGAGCACCGAGGTATTCTTCACGAGGTTCAGCGCCTGGTTTGCCAAGGGCGGCAGGATGATGCGGAAGGTCTGGGGCAAGATGATGTAGCGGTACGCCTGCACCCGCGAGAAGCCCTGGGACTGGGCGCCCTCCATCTGCCCGCGCGGTATCGCCTCGATGCCGGTACGGATGACCTCGGCCACGTACGCGCCGTGATAGAGACCGACGCACACGACCACGAGCAGGAAGGGAGCTATCCTTACCACATGCTCGGCGCCCATGGCAGCCTGCAGTATCATGGGACCTGCGGTGTAGACGAAGAACACCTGCACCACGATTGGCGTGTTCTGGAAGAACTCGACGTAGACGCGGGCGATGGCACGCAGCGCCCCCGAGCGCGTGGTCGAGAGGACGCCCAGCAGCGTCCCCACCACGAGCGAGAGGACAAGCCCCAGAAGCGAGACCCCCACCGTAAAGAGGAACCCCTGCCACAGGAGGTCCGCGTTGGCGAGCGTCGCAGCCCACCTGTCAGCGTTGGCAAGTTCCATGCTGTCAGCCCCTTCCTAAAGCAGGCCGTAACGCTCGGCGAGCGCATCGATGCTGCCGTCTGAGACCATGCGGGCGACCACCTCATCGCAGAGGTCCGAGAGCTCCGTCGCTTGCTTGTTGGTACAGACGCCGTAGCGCTGCTCCCCAAAGACAAGGTCGGGCTCGAGGAGCTCGTTGCTGTCGTTGAAGTAGCCCCCCAGGATGGAACGGTCGATGGCGAACACGTCGATGTTGCCCGAGGCAAGAGCTGCGGCGAGCGTGGGATAGTCGAGATACTGCGGGTAGCTCACACTGATGTCACCAAGGCCCTGGTCCTTGAGCATCTGTTGCATGAGCTTCTTCGTGTTGGCGCCCTCGCCAACGCCGACGACCCTACCATCGAGGTCGGCGAGGGTCTTGAGGCCCGAGGACTTGAGGACGAGCATGCCAATGGAGTCCGTGTAATAGGGATCGGTGAAGTTCCAGGACCTCTTGCGCTCCTCTGTGATCGTGTAGGTTGCGCACACAAGGTCCACCTGGCCCGAATCGACGAGCGGGCCTCTGGTCTTGGCTGTGACGCCCGTGAAGTCAACGAGGCCCCTCTCTTGCGCCTCGACCGCCGTCACGGAGAAGAGGCGCGCCGCGATCTCGTAGCAGATGTCTATCTCCATCCCACGAAAGGTACCCGTGGCGGGGTCCTGGTAGCCATATCCCGGAACATCAGTCTTGACACCACACTTGAGACGACCACGGGCCCTCACGGCAGACACGCCGTCGGCGGCGCTGAGCGAGCCCGGGCCGGCACAGCCCATAAGCGAGAGACCCGCCGAGGCCACAGCCAGTATCGCGCCCACGAAGGAGCGCCTCGTAAGGGTTGGTGGACATATGGCGTCACGCCCCGTGCCGCCCTTGCCACCTGCAAGGCCCACGATGCCCATGATCCCGAAGCCGCCTTGCTCTCGACTGTTCTGCCTCATGTCCCCTGTGCCTCCTCTTACTTGAGGATCTTGTCGAGAAACTCCTGGCAACGTGGGTTGTCAGGATGGGTGAAGAAATGCTCGGGCGTACCCGTCTCGAGGATCTGGCCGTCATCCATGAACACCACGCGGTCAGCCACCTGACGCGCAAAACCCATCTCGTGCGTCACGCAGATCATCGTGATGTTCTCTTGGGCCAGCTCGACCATCACGTTGAGGACCTCGTTGACCATCTCGGGGTCTAGCGCACTCGTGGGCTCATCGAGCAGCATCACGGGCTGCTTCGTGCAGAGCGCCCGTGCGATGGCGACGCGCTGCTGCTGGCCACCCGAGAGGCGATCCGGGTACTCCTTCGCCTTGTCCTTCAAGCCGATGCGGTCCAACAGCTCCATGCCGCGCTCGTGTGCGCGTTCCTTCTCCCAGCCGTGTACCTTGCGGGCGGCCAGGGTCACGTTGTCCAGCACAGACATGTGCGGGAACAGGTTGTAGTGCTGGAACACGACGCCAATGCGCGCGCGGATCTGATCCGCGTTCGCGCGCGGGTCTGTGATGTCCTCGCCGGCCAAGAAGATCTGGCCGTCGTCGACCCGCTCCAGCAGGTTCGCGCAGCGCAGCAGCGTCGACTTACCCGAGCCCGACGCGCCCAGGAGGACCACGACCTCGTGCGCCGCGACGTCCAGGTCCAGGCCGCGCAGGACGACGTTGTCGCCGAAGCGCTTGACGACGCCGACGGCGCTCAGAACCGGGGTCGTGTTGTCCGAGGCAGGGGAGGCCTCGTTCATCGTGGGAACCGACATCAGACGGTGCCTCCCATCTGCTCGCGCTTACGCAGTCGGGCCGTGTACCAGTCCGACAGGCGAATGAAGGGGAACGACAAGATGATGAACAGCAGGCCGGCGACGACGTAGGACGTCATGTTGTAGGTCTTAGCCTGGACCATCTGTGCCGAACGGATCGCGTCGACCGCACCCAGGACCGAGATCAGGCCGACGTCCTTCTGCATGGAAATGAAGTCGTTCATCAGGGCGGGGGTCACCTTGCGGATCGCCTGCGGAACGATGATCATGCGCAGCGTCTGCCCGTGAGACAGGCCCAGCGAGCGCGCTGCGTAACGCTGGGAGGGGTGCACGGAGTCCAGGCCTGCGCGCAGCACCTCGGCGACGTACGAGGAGTACGTGAGGATCAGCGCGACCGTGCCCAGGAACGCGGTCGGGATGCGCGTCGTCGGGTTGAGCGCCGGGATACCGAAGCCGATCAGGTAGAGGACGACCAGGAAGGGGACGCCTCGGAAAATATCCGTGTACGCGGCCGCCAGGAAGCGGATCGGGAAGAACACGGGACCGGCCAGTGTGCGCGCGGCCGCCAGCAGGGTTGCGAAGACGGCGACGCCCAACACCGAGATCAGCAGGATCCGGATGTTGAGCCACAGGCCGGCCAGGACCTGGGGGAAGGCTTCGATGAAGTACTTGCCGTTGAAGAAGGTGTTGCGGGTGGCCTCCCACCCGTCGGAGTGGACGACCACGGCGATGAGGACTCCCGCGACCACGATCGTGGAAGCCAGGGAGATGAGAATCGACCGGACCGTCTGCTTGCGCCGATAAGCGCGGCGGCCACGCTCCACCGCCGAAACGGGGGGCGTGGCCAGCGCGTCATTCGAGTGCTCACTCATGAATGAGGCCTCACTTGAGGGTGGGCACGTTCTGTGCCTCGTTCAGCCACTTTTCCTGCAGCTCGGCGAGCTTGCCGGACGAGGCCAGACGATCGACCGCAGCTGAGACCGTCGGGGTCAGCTTGGAGCCCTTGGGCAGGACGATGCCGTATTGCTCGCCGCCCGTGGTGTCGTCGAACTGGCCGATGATGACGCCGTCATCGATCTGCGCGGAGACCATGTAGAACGCGGTTGGCAGGTCGACGACGATCGCGTCCACGCGGCCCGTCTGCAGGGCCAGGACCGTGTCGTCGGAGGAGTTG
>ERZ772957.1422-NODE-1422-length-15587-cov-17.097669_pt1 | contig 15587 bp, 14 predicted proteins | sample MGYA00580682_ERZ772957 | MGnify/ENA primary metagenome ERZ772957 (study PRJEB29015, sample SAMEA2737921) | human oral metagenome | biome: human oral; feature: human-associated habitat; material: dental | place: China | collected 2025 ...
TGGTTTAGAGTGCCGGTTGCCTCGCTGGGCTTCGCGCTCGATGGGTGGACCATTCATCGAGCCCAAAACCTGTTGGGTGGGGCGCTCGCCAGGAATATGCTGATCGCTAACCAGCGGGTGACCGCCAGCCAGGCCGCCGCCGTGGGGTTTATCATCCCGGTGAAAAACCCAGCCCAGGCTGAGGAATTCGCCTACGAGGTGTCCCGCTTGGCGCCGCTGGCCATGCAGCAGCTCAAGACGGCGCTCAATGCGCAGGACGCGACCTATCAGCTCAGCGCTGACGCCCAGGCGCTTTTCGACGCCTGCTGGTCCAGCACCGACATCAAGGAAGCGAAACAGGCCCGCGCCGAGCGGCGCGCCCCCATCTTCCACGGCAGATGACCCAAACCCAGCAAGCCACAGCCATGACCGCACATCCGGTGACGCCCCACGGCTGTGGCCACGCAAGGTTAGCCGCAACAATCACCGCCCAAAAACACGCAAGCGGCATCTTGATGCGGGAAAGCACTGGTTCATGGGCGGGAAACAGGAGGAACCCCAGGCCCAAAGGCAAGAGGATTCCCACCTCCCAAAACACCACCCTCGACAGCTGATGCATTGGGGATATGCAGACAGTGGCAATGGGAATGATTATCGACAATCCCACCCACCACCAGGTAGAACCAACCCGATAATCCGGGGCCACCGGGGCGTCGACACGTGGGGCCTGTCGACCAACAATGAGTATCCTGCCGTAACTCGTGGCGCAAAGGCTGAAAAATACCATGGCCAGCGCATAATGGCAAGCTGTTGGGCTAATCCTAAAAAACGCACTCAAGGGGGCAACCATTGGGTGGGTGTAGTCCTCATAAAAATTAGCGTCCGGCAGAAACCACACCTGCATGACAACACCAAACCAAAAACACCCGAAGGGAACCCGAATATCCCGCCATATGGTAGGCGAAGCACTAGGAAACACGTAAAGAACCACACCAAGCAGCATGAGGATCGGCACCATAATGATGGACCCAACCACCAGGAGCATGAAAATAAGCGCATCCAAATATGGTGTGACTAATCGCAACCCCAGTCCTAAACCATAGGCGTAACCCGAGAGGACCAGCCAATATACCATGACAAGTGAGCGGGAGGCCGGGGTTATCTTCATGCTTGCATGATAAATGATGCCGAAGAGAAATATAACTCAAACATAACCACGCTTTTTTCACGGTGGGGCGCTAGAATTTAGCGCATGCCCAGTAGATCTGCGAGTAGTTATTCCCGAGCCGTCACCACCGCGGTGGTGTGTAGCGCACTACTGGTCACGGGCTGTGGCAGATCGATCACCACCGACATCACGAACGTGGTGCTGAAATCCCCCGAAGAGCTTGCCGACGTCGACCGCACACCCGGCCTGTCGCTTCAGGGCTTTGAATACAAAAAACAGGCGAAACGCACCTTCGACCACCTGCCGTACCAATACACCTACGTGAATTTGCGGACGGGCAAACACGTGGGCTCCACCAATGAACGCAATTCCCGCCGCGCCCAAGGCATAGTCAGACTATATATTGGACACTACGCGTTCACGAAGGGCGGGGAAAAAGAACGGGAACAAGCCCGGCGCATGCTGCTTCATGATGATAATGCCATCACCGACGAACTCTATTCGGTGTTCCCCAATTCCATCTCGTGGGTGGCAGACAAATACCAGTTAGACGCCACAACCGCCAATAACTACTGGGCGTATTCGCAAACCAGTTCGTATGATGTGGCGTATTTCCTTGGTCAACTACTTGACCGGGAACCCGACGCCACGCTGTTGGCCGTCATGCGGGAACGACAAAGCCTCAACCCGCAACAAAACTACGGCAGCGGCGTATTGCCGAACATCATCGGCAGCCAGACCGCTGAAAGCGACGAAAACAAGGAATACTTTTCGGCCGGTTACGGGTCTGATTTCGTGGCCGTGGGTGCGGTGAATACGTCGAAAACCACGCTCACCGACATGATGAAATACCAGGTTTTGGGTGAGGGCAAACCATACCCGACCGAAACCGAAAAACCATCGGCGTCGGAAACCACGTCCGCAACCTCAACATCCGCCACCTCGACGAGCCGCGCGGCTTCTGGAACCGCTAACACAAAAACCGCGGCCGTGACCAAAACAGCCACAACCACGGCGACGAAAGAGCCCACCGATTACTAGTCGGCGGGCTGCCGGTTAACTCGACGACTTGGCGATCTGCAAAATCATATTGATCTGCTCTTCCGAAGGCAGAACGATTTGCTGCCCAACCGGCAGCTTGCTGGAAATACTATTTACCGAATTACCTAGCTGCCGGATGGTTTTAGCATCCAGGTTCTTGCCGGCCAACGTTTGCGGAAGGGTAGCACTTGACTGATTATTTTTCGCATTCCCGCTCGCACCCGAAGGCAGTTTCACATTGCCACTATTGGCAGTGGTCTGCCCACTGGGGGTGGGGGTATCTGCTTGGCCGGGCGTCCACTGGCCCCAGTCTTCCGCATACACATCGTTGACATCAACCTCAATGCCATCGAGGTTTTCGGTTTCGCCAGCCACCTGATGCAGCGTGACCCGCGGGTGAATCTGCCCGTTAGAACCCCAGTCATGCTGCCAGAAATAGGAGCCAAGGCCATCCTGGATTGCCCAATCAATAGTGCCGTAGTTGGCATACACGCCCATGGTGTAGCCCTGACTCTTGAGGATTTCATCGAAGGCCTTGAGGTAGGGGCGGATCTGATTATCGTATTCTTCCCGGGACGGATTGTCGTCGATAGCTACATAGATGGGCCGGCCCTTGGGGCCACCGGCGGCAGCATGCAGCTGGATGGCCTGGGGGGCGTGCACTGCGGCACCCGCGGCACCTTGTTTCCAGTCGGCGGTTTCGTCCTTGCCGAACTGGTATATGGAGGCGACCTTGAGGCCGTTGGCGGCCTGGTCTTTGGTTTCCTCTATGGTGACGGGCTTGCCGAGCATCCATTCCGCGCCGGGGCGGCGTTGGGATACGTATCGGACAGAGCCGAGGTGGCCGGCTTCTTTGATGGTGCTGCCGTCTGGTACGCCGGCGGCGTAGTCGATGACGGTTCCCAGGACAGGCCCGAGAGCGAATGCTTGTGGCGCGGTAATACCGGCGGCGGCGAAGGCAAAGCTGCTGGCGATGGTCAGTGCGGCGGTTTGGAGAAATCGGCGGCGCGACAGGGCGGAAAATATGGACATGGGTCTCCCTACTTGTGTTGCATTGCGACGGGTGATGGTGCGGAACGTCGTCGCAAAGCTTACAAAGCTATTAAATCTTCACTTATGTAACACTAGTCAACAACAATAACATTAGTTTCGAATCTTAGGAAGTCCTCAGCGAAGTCGCAGGAGTTTCCGCTGGTTGAATCATATTCGCTATAAACGGGAAGATGAGTACCGTTACCGAACCGGCAGCTACCAGCAGTGACGCATTCTCCTCCGACAATAATTGCGATTCCACCGCCACTTCGGTGACCGCCGCAATGATCGGAAGCGCCGTTGCCGCATAGAGGCTCAGCTGGATCTTCTCCCGCACATTTGTTAATTGGGACCCAGTGGTAAAGAACAACTCCCGAATGAGCACCGGTAGCCCCCGAACCACATAAATCAACGGCACTAAAATGCACAACAACCAGGGTTTATCGACCACAGCCCGGGGGTCGATCGTCATTCCCGAACACACAAAAAACACCGGAATCAGCAACGAATACCCAACAATGTCGAGCCGCTGCTCCACGGCCTCGCCGAATTTCTCCGGGACGAGACGACGCAAAATAAACCCAGCCGCAAATGCACCCAACACCACATCCAATTCGAACACCGCTGCGACAGCCATGAGCACACCCAGCATCCACAGCACCAACCGCATTACCGTTTGGTTCGTCGCCCCGGCATTGAGAACCATGGCCCGCGCGGTCCACGGCAAGAGAAACCGTACCGTCCGTGGAATGGCTGCCACCACGAGGGCAACCACAAAGAACGCAGCCAAAACAATCGCCGTTACCCACGTGCTGCGTGCCGACAATAATAACGCCATTGCAAAAATGGGGAAGATCTCGCCAATCGCACCATGCACCAACAACGATCGCCCCACCGGAGTGTGCAGCACCTGCTGCTGCTTCATGATGGGCATGAGCGTGCCCACGGCCGTGGACGTAAATGCGATGGCCAGCACCACCGCCGTTGACGTGTTATGGGGGTGCAGAAGCGCACACGCCCCCGCGAAACTCAGCCCCATGCACACCAACCAGGTGGTTGCGCTCGTGCGGCCCTCTCTGCTGCGGATCATGGCAGGGTTAATCTCATAGCCGGCCAAGAGAAAGAGCATCCCCAACCCCAACTGTTTTAATAACCCCACGCCACCCTCGGTGGACGCCAACCCCAGCCAGTGCGGGCCTATAAGAATGCCCGCCCCAATGAGCAGTACCACAGCCGGTACGCGTTTTCCCGTCGCCCAGGAAATCAGCGGCGCCGTCACTGCGGCAGCCATGATCCAGGCAAACGACACCAAGGGATTCGATTCGACATTGCCCGCAGCTAAAACAACATGTGACTCGGGCATCATTGCGGTAACCATGGCACTATAGTGTAGCTACCGCGGAAAACCCGACGAACTCAATCATTGTTGGGGCTCTGATGACCCTTCCCCACGCTGCTCTATCCGTTGCTCTATTTGGGGAGCCATAAGCTCCGGGTGATCGGGGTTGGAAAGCACAGGAGTGGCGTCATCGCCCGGGTTCGACACCGAATCGACGCAATGGGCGGTATAGAGCAGTGTTCCATCGCACATGAGCGTGGCACCTGAACCCCAGTCGGGTAAACACTCGCAGATCGGTACCCCACCCTGCGATGCTGTGGCATCCGCAAGTCGCTGCGCGTTCGGGTCATCGTAAGAAATCTCCGCCAGCGAACCATCTGCTAGCGGAGTAACCATCCTACTTGTGGTAGGGGAGGATTCGGCCGTCGACCTTCGTGCCGCGGACATGACCGCCCCAGATATATCCGGTTCCACCAACTGCAACGTATACGTTAACCAGGCGAAATACGGGAGCATCACAACTAATGCGACACTCACTGCAACGGTCATAGTGAACCGTGAGAGTGGCAGTATCATGGCGCGGCTCCTTTCTGCTCAATCCAACGACGGGGCAACGTCAAAGTAATTAGAATCTACTATTAAAAAAGGTCCGTGAGGGGTCGCTCAGCGCGAGAAATGGACCGAGTGACCGAAACCCTGAACCTTGAGTTTAGACCTTTTTGGGAAAATGTCGATTCTCGGCGGGAACCGGAAAAATAATCTAAATGTCTATCACGGTAGCATTATTAAAATATTTTAATATTTATCAGCGAGCTTCTTTGGTTATTTTCGCTGCTTTACGACGTTTTTACCTACGGCACTCGTTGGCTATTGCATTAAATACTTAAAATTATGAGAAATAAATGGGGGATATTTTCTTTTCTAAATTTTATCCAAATTTTTGGATAAAGCCCAGGGAAAGTACATGAAACATCAGCCTAACTGACCCCATTAGTAACATCCAGTCACACCGGTAACAGAAAAATCCCCTGGATGTAGCAAAATTACAGCCAGGGGATGGGTGGTTTTCTATCAGTATAACTTATCGTTCGCAGGCGACGCCGTCTTGGTCACGATCCAATCCGGCTCGGTAACCCGGCTCACCTTGATAGAGTGGCGCCGCACCTGCGGCCTTTGCCGCCTTACAGTTCGGGTAATAAACATTCTGCGCTGGGGCGGTTTCCGGCTCCGGCGCAGGTGCGGGTGGGTACTCCGGTTCCGGCACGATCACGGGTGCCGGTTCGGGGTCTCGCACATAGTGGTCTGTGTGATTGTCGGACACAACTTGCTCCTGGGATACGATGGTGCTGGTCGTGGGCGACGCCGATGTTGTTGTAGTGGTGGTTCGACTCGTTGTGGTGGGCCGAGAGGTGGTGGTTTTCTTTGTCGTGGTTGGGGTGCTTGAGCTGCTAGGTGTGGCCATGACCGCGGCCGCCGGCTGCTCTGGCTGAACTTTCGGAGCGGCGCCGATTGCGGCGAAAAACAACAACAGGGCTAATGGGGCGACGACCTTCCATTGGCGTTGCCCCGGCTTGGTCACGAACCACCACACGCCTGGTCCAAGAAACGCCAACCCCATGAGGACCGGCCAGCCAGAACCGTCGAAGAGCCCGAAGAGGATGAAGAGACCGCCAAAGGCGATACCGACAATAGCCAGGATGATTTTTATGATTTGAAACATCATGTTGATTACCACGATGATGCCCCCATCATGATGCCGAACTGTGGGGTGGACATGAGCGGTGTCACAGGGCCAATGGGGGCTATAACTAGTTGTCGGTGCCTGTCGAAGTGCAGGGCACCCTGAGGGGAGAACCGGGGCATGAGCCAATGCATCCTTATGCGTGAACGGAAATCAGTGATGAGCGGATTTCCCATGAAGCTGAAAACAACCTCATAGAAATCATGGGAAATCTCAAAGCTGAGTATAAGACTGATTCTTAAGAAAGCACAATGGTGTGCACTGTGATAATCGGCCTTGGCCTGCCAGAAACTCCTACCGAAGTGGGTTATTCTCCGCCCCAGGAAGCGAAGGCATAATCATGGGGGCCTGCTGTTGCTGTTGGCCATTACCAGGGGTCTGTTGTTGCTCCGGGGTTTGCTGCTGTGGTGCATTATTTGTTGGTTGCCCACCGCCACCTTGCTGCAATAAGTCATTGAGGCCCTGAAGTAAATCATTATTTTGCGTAGGGGCTGCTGGTGGCGCCACCGTTGTCTGCGGCACGTTCGGCACCTCCACCGGGGCCGGTGCGGGTGCTGGGGCCTGCTGCTGTTGATTCTGCGTATTCGTATCTGGTGCCGCTGGCGTATTATTCGCACCCATGTCGGGTGCTGGTGCGGGTGTCGCCGGGGTGGTGCTTGTGGTCGTTGACGAGGTGGATGATGATTCGCTGGCGAAATACAAAATGGCGCCCAGAAGAATTGCTAACACCGCGGCAGGGCCAGCTACCAGCCACCTGCGGGCACCAGGCTTCGACACAAACCACCAAATACCCACACTCAGCAAGGCCAGCGCAATAAGGGTGAGGCCAAACGAAAAACCGGTGATGAACTGGCCAAAAAGTCCCGCCACACCGACAAAAATGGCCACAAGCGCCAATATCCGCTGCCATGGCCGAGGCGCTGGCGGCTCCTGGTAGCCGCCATAGTATTCATCATCGTAGCCGTCGTCATAACCATCGTCGTAGTCGCGGTTATCGCGCCCACCGCGCCGGCCCCGCTTGCCACGGCTATAACGGTCACGGTCATCGTAATCATCCTGGTAGCCGTCGTCGGCGTAACCACTATTTTGATAGCCGTCATCATAATCGTCGTAGCCGTCATCGTACCCATTATCATATTCCTCGCCCTGGGCCGGAATATATTGGGTAGGGGCACTTTGCGGTGTGGGTGGCATTTGCTGCTGCGGGTGGGCCTCCGATTGGCGGGCTGGGCGGGCTGGCGGCTCGGGGCGGCGTAGCTGCTGTGTTTCTTGCGGCTGCTGCTGCGGTTGTTGCTGTTGCGGCCGTCGAGTGGGCATTTGTTGCGGATGATATGGCGGATCATCGACCCGAGGCATGATAATCGTCGAATCTGCATCGTCAGCATTTGCTGGCACGGGCTCATCCATCATTTGGGTGTCGTCCGTGGGGAACATCATAGTCTCGGGCGACTGGTCGTCGTTAGGTTTACGGGAAAACGGATTGGGCCGGGGCATGATAATCGTATCCTTGATGTTAGGCGAATAAAGCTCGTGAAGAACGTAAGAAATTATGAGTCTTTATTGTAAAACTTGGTTCGAACTATCCCGCAACCATTCTAAAGCGTGGCGCCTAATATAGGGGGTGCCGCGCGGTCCCACCGGGAGGTCGTCGACAGACGAGACAATAAAAAACCGCCCACCGAACGGGGTGGGCAATGAAGTAGCAGGCTAGCAGGCGTTATTTGTCTTCCTCATTGGCGAGCTCGACACGATCATGGGGAGTTAAATGACCGGAGAACTGGGCAAAGTTCCGGGCAATACTGCGCTTGAGGAATGCCTCACATGCCTCACTGAGGCGCTTGGCGTCATAAACGTTGAGTTCCAGAATCTGGGAGGTGGATTCCCCGTCGGCATTAATTGTTTCAATGCTGAGGTACTCGAACCCGACCTCTTCCACAATCTTTGCCACAACCTTGCGCTGCTTAACATCGGTGAACGTTGGTTTTAATTCAGACATAATTACCCCTACATAGGCGATGGACAACTATTTAAAAACTTTAACCAAGATGATGCCACCGCTTGATGCACTTGCGTCGATTAACCCGGATCGGGGGTAGTGAACAGTAGTAGTACTTCTGATTCCATCCTCCCTGTTTGGGGGGTAAATTACTGCTTTAGGGTACTAATTCACAGCTAGTTATGGGGTATTCGTTCGTGTGTTCCCATGTAAGGTGGATGGTGGTTAATTTGTTCTACGCAGATTGTCCGGTACGCTAACGTTCGCAAGTGTGTTGACATTTGTTTGCCCCAGTAGCTCAGTGGATAGAGCACGGCTCTCCTAAAGCCGGTGTCGGAGGTTCGAATCCTCTCTGGGGCACCGCTGTAGCCCTGCTACCAGGTAGAACCTGCGATAGTGGGGCTTGATTTTATTTCTATGCACTGTCATTGATGTTTGAGTTAGGGGATGACATGTGCGATTTCCATGGCCGGGATGACTAGCGGAAAAATCGACGTGACCACTTTGGATATCAATTATTAATAATCCGGTTGAAATATTAAAAATAGCACGCTTGTTCTAAAAATTTGTTGGCTGGGTTCGGCTAAAATCCCTGATAGATGGTTTACACTGGCATCAAAGAACTATTTGAAAGGGGCATCATGCGGCGCATCGCTATCATCGGTATCGGTTCCGGAAATCCACAACACCTCACCGTTGAGGGGGTAGCTACATTACAACAAGCAGACGTGGTTATAGCCATAGATAAAGGTGAGGAAAAACACGATTTATTAGAGTTACGCAAAGAAATACTCGCCACGCATAGCCCCGACGTGCCGTTGGTGACCGTCCTCGATCCACCACGCGACCGGAAACCCGTCGACTACCAGGCTGAAGTGCAACGTTGGCATCAGGCCCGTGCGGAAGTCGTCGAGCGTGCCGTCGTAGAAAACACCCCTGAGGACGGCACCGCGGCCATACTCGTCTGGGGGGACCCATCGCTGTATGATTCGACGCTCCGAGTCATTGAACGCTTTACGACGCCCGTAGATGTTGTTGTTATCCCCGGCATTACCGCGGTCCAAGCGCTTACCGCTGCCCACCGCATTGTCTTAAACCGTATTGGAGAAGAAATCGTCATCACCACCGGCCGCCAGCTCATGGACGGGGCCCGCCACCGCAATTGCGTGGTCATGCTCGATGGCGGCGCTGCCTGGCTTACCGCCTACACACCCTACACCTACATGTGGTGGGGCGCCTACCTTGGCACCGATAAGGAAGTACTCCGCAGTGGCTATGCCCATGATATTGGTGCCGAAGTTGCCGCACTGAAAACCCGGCTTCGGAAAGAACACGGTTGGATCATGGACATTTACCTCCTGCGCGAATTGAACTAGCTCACGCCTTGGCGGCCGCCAGGCGGGCGTATTTCCGTGCCACCACCTTCGCCGGCGGATTGGTAGCATGCGTCCCATCCGAATACAACACTGTGGGCACCACCCGATTGCCATTATTGACGGATTCCACCCACCGGGCGGCCTCGGCATCATGGTCAACATCAATGGCAGCATATGGCACGGCAGCGTCGTCAAGCGCGCTTATGAGTCGCTGGCAGAACGGGCACCACGACGTCACGTATAAGGTAACAAGATCATTAGTCATGTCAGGTATAACAAAAACCATGGGATAAAGATTCCCGGTTACCCCGATATATTTTTCGTCCAGGTCTCAAACTTATAGCGCAGCCCAGACGATGACTTCAACCACTTACTATGCTGCACTAACTGGAAATCCGGCGGAATGGTCGGCGCGAACACCGCCCGATCTCCCAATTCGAAGAGGTTCGTCGGAGCGTCGATAAGCGTGCGATGAATCTCCTGCACCTTGTCGATCGTGGCTGCATACACCACCCCGCCCCCAATCACCCAGCCGGACTCCGGCACACTAGCGATCACGCTTGCCCCATTCGACCACTTACCCGGCGTGCGGCGAGACAACACCAAATTCTTCCGGCCAGGTAGCGGCCGCACCGGCAACGACTCCCATGTGCGTCGCCCCATGATAATCGGCGACCCCAATGTGAGCTTCTTAAAATGCTGCAAATCCTCCGGCACATGCCACGGCATAGACTTACCATCACCAATAAGCCCCATAAGATTCTGCGCCCAAATCGCCCGCAACATCATTACACCGAAACCCGGGCCGGAATCCTCGGGTGCGGATCATAACCACGCACCACCACATCGGAAAACGTGTAGCTAAACAAATCCGCGGCCTTCCGCAACTCCAACTGGGGATACGGTCGAGGATCCCGCGTTAACTGCAACGCCACCTGCTCACGGTGATTATCATAAATATGGCAATCACCCCCCGTCCAAATAAACTCGCCCACACGAAGCCCAGCCTGCTGCGCCAACATATGGGTCAAAAGCGAATACGACGCAATGTTAAACGGCACGCCTAAAAACATGTCCGCACTCCGCTGATACACCTGGCACGACAGCCTATTATCGGCCACATATAGCTGGAATAATAAATGGCACGGTGGCAACGCCATCTTCGGTAACTCGCCCACATTCCACGCTGACACTATATTCCGCCGCGAATCAGGATCTGTCCGCAGCATTGCTAACGACGCGGAAATCTGGTCCACATACCCCCCATCAGGTGTTGGCCAACTCCGCCACTGCACCCCATACACCGGCCCTAACTCACCCCGGTCATCCGCCCATTCGTTCCAAATCCGAATCCCATTTTCCTGCAACCACGCCACATTTGACGACCCCGACAAAAACCACAACAATTCCCCCACAACCGAATGAAAATGCACCTGCTTTGTCGTGATCAACGGAAACGATTCCGCCAAATCAAACCGCAACTGTTGGGCAAACAAACTCGTTGTTCCCGTACCCGTGCGATCATTTTTATGCGTACCTTCGGCCAGAATCTTCCGCAGCAAATCCTCATACGGAGTGGCAATCGTTACAGTGTTGTTATCAGGCATGGTTCACAGTGTAACGCTAAACCGGACATATATAATGACCACACACAAAACCCCACCAAACCTTCAGGAAACCCGCACATGCATGCGTGCAACATCCATGTGTGGTCCAGCCCGAACAGGTTAAGGTGGGGAAATGAGGTGGCCTCGTAGGTGGAGCAAAAACACGAACCCCACCTTAAGGATTCATATTGAAAACTAGTAAGAACCGTTTTCCTGTCGGAACGTCGCCGCCATCTCTAAAATGTCGTCCGCCAACTCGGGGCGACAAATCAAAATGTCTGGCATATACGTGTCCTTATTGTTGTACAGCAATTCGCTGCCATCCAGCCGGGAGCAATGCAGCCCAGCGGCCTTGCACACGCCCACCGGTGCCGCCGAATCCCACTCATATTGGCCCCCCGCATGGATATAGGCGTCATAATCGCCGATCAACACATGCATGGCCTTAGCGCCAGCCGACCCCAGCGGGGAAGTCACAAAGCCCAGCTTCTCCGCCACATGATGTGCCACCGCCGGTGCCCGATTATGCGACACCACAATCCGTTTCGCATACGGGCCCGACACCGCGCGGGCATCCGACGACAAAAACACCACCCCCAAATCCGGTAATCCCACAGCCGCATGGGTCGGCACACCATTCTCCACTAACGCAATGTGAATGGCCCAGTCCTGCCGGCCTGTAGCATATTCTCTGGTGCCATCGAGGGGGTCAATAATCCACACCCGGTCTTTCCCTAACCGTTCTGGATTATCCGCGGCTTCTTCCGACAAGAACCCATCATCGGGGCGATGTTGCTCAAGCACTCGCGCAATCCAGTTCTGGGCTAAATCATCACCAGCATCACCCAAAGCCCGATCCCGTAACGCACCCACGTTACGTATCCCCTTTAATAGATCGGCGGTACTCTGGGCAAGATGGTGAGTCAAAGTGGCATCATCTAAATGAGCAGTCATACTAATAAAGTTTAGTTGTTTGATTGAATGGAAGCATGCCCACCAACCCCATCCCAGAACCAGAAGACCACATTTTAGACAAATTCTCCCCCCACATTGCCACCTGGTTTCGGGATGTATTCGCCCACCCAACCCCCGTGCAGACCGCTGCCTGGTCTGCCATTTCCGCAGGTGAAAACGCATTAGTCGTGGCTCCCACCGGATCTGGGAAAACCCTTGCCGCCTTTTTATGGGCACTCAACACCCTCGCCACCGCACCCGGCCAAACCCGCCTACCTGTGGTCAATCCCACTACAAAAACTTCACTGCAAGAAACCCTCACAGCCGAAAGTGACGGCAATATCACCGAAAAACCCCGCCCGCATCCCACTACATCTAACATGATTGAGACGGCTGGCGTGCCCGCCCACGCGCCGAGCGGTGGGGCGACTCACTCGCAAATCAACACACAGGCCAACACACAGACTGATGCTCCCGCAGGCGTGAAAATCCTCTACATTTCCCCGCTCAAAGCCCTAGGCACCGATGTGGAACTCAACCTTCGCGCACCTCTCACCGGCATCAACCACACCGCCGCCAGGCTCGGGATCCACCACCCCGATATCACCGTGGCCGTCCGCAGCGGCGACACCACTGCTGCGGAACGAGCCGCCCACATTCGCAACCCACCCGACATTCTCATCACCACCCCGGAATCCGCCTACCTCATGCTCACTTCCAAGGCGGCCACTATCCTCAGCACCGTCACCACCATCATCGTTGACGAAATCCACGCCATTGCTGGCACGAAACGCGGAGTGCACCTCGCCCTCACCCTGGAACGGCTCGAACATTTAGTCGAAAAACCCCTCCAGCGCATTGGACTTTCCGCCACCGTCCGACCCCATGAAACCATTGCCCGGTTCCTGGGCGGCCGTCACCCCGTCACGATCATCGACCCACCAGCAACCAAAACCTGGGACCTTTCCGTGGTCGTCCCCGTCCCCGACATGAGTGATCTTCCCGCCCCCGAACTGGGTTCCACCATTGGTGACTACACCATTGATGACCCGCTGGGATTAGCCAGCCCACTTGTTGCTGATGCAGCCGACGATTCGGAGGCGTTAGATGGCTCGGCGTTGGGTAGTTCGGAAATGTTGGGTGGTTCGGAAACATCGAATGCGGTCGTGGGGCCAGACGCCGGCATGATATCGGATCCCCCCGTGGCCTCGGGTGCGACCTCGGCTTTGGGTGCCGCGATCCTGGATGTTCCCGTGGCTTCGGATACCACCACCTCTATCTGGCCGCACATCGAACAACACCTCTACGCCACCATCATGGCCCACCAATCCACGCTGGTGTTCGTCAACTCCCGCAGGATCGCCGAAAAACTCACCGCCAAGCTCAACGAACTCCACGCCCACGCCTGTGCCCATGATCGTGCCCGTGCAGCCGGGGTCGGGGTGCAGGGAGGCGATGATACCGACGGGGCCGATGCCCGGTCGGCACAGCAGGCGCCGCCGATACCGCCAGCTGCGAGTCGCAGACGGCCCCCGGCAGACATGATGAAGCCCTCGGACGAAATCGTTACCACACCCCGCGATATCGCCCGCGCCCACCACGGTTCTGTTGCTCAAGAAGAACGAGCCCGCACCGAAACCCTCCTCAAAGAAGGCCTAATCAAAGCCGTTGTCGCCACCAGCTCCCTCGAACTAGGGATCGACATGGGGGCCATCGACCTTGTCGTCCAGATCGAATCCCCGCCATCCGCCGCCAGCGGCCTCCAGCGCGTTGGTCGGGCCGGACACATCGTCGGCGCCGCATCCACCGGAATTTTCTACCCCAAGCACCGAGCCGACCTCGTGAACACCGCGGTCACCGTCCAACGCATGCAGGCCGGGCTCATCGAGGAAATCCGCATCCCCACCAACGCGCTTGACGTGCTACTCCAACACACCATTGCCGCCGTCTCCGTCGCCGACTGGGATGTAGAACAATGGTTCGAAACAGTCACCAGAGCCTACCCCTACCACAATCTTGATCGGGAAGTTTTTGATGCCGTAATAAACCTGGCTAGCGGCAGTTATCCCTCCACCGACTTTGCCGAACTCCGCCCCCGCATCATCTACGATCGCATCACCGGAACCCTCTCGGCCAGGCCCGGTGCCCAGCGCATCGCGGTCACAAGCGGCGGCACCATTGCCGACCGTGGCATGTTCGGGGTCTTTCTCCTGGGTGGCGGCGAAGGGGCGCGCCGGGTGGGCGAACTTGATGAGGAAATGGTGTATGAATCCCGGGTAGGAGACGTCTTTACCCTCGGGGCATCGAGCTGGCGCATCGAGGAAATCACCCGAGATCAAGTGCTTGTGACGCCTGCGCCAGGTTCGTCCGGCCGGCTGCCGTTTTGGTTGGGGGATCAGGTGGGTCGACCGGCGGAACTCGGCAGGGCGGTGGGGGAGTTTCGCCGCGCTGTGGCGCAGTCCCTAGCGGCGGAGTCAGTAGAGGATGCTGCCGAAAAACCCAACGCGGAATCTGAACACATATTCGATGGGTTGGATGGGTGGGCTTCCAATAACATTCGACGTTTCATTTCGGAACAGCGGGATGCGACGGGCATTGTGCCAGATGAGAAAACCCTACTTGTAGAGCGTTTTCGTGACGAAGTGGGGGATTGGCGTGTAGTGCTGCATTCCCCCTATGGGCGGGGAGTGAATGCTGCTTGGGCGCTCGCCGTGGGTGCGAAAATCAGTTCGGATATGGGGATTGATGCGCAACCCGTGAGCGGTGACGATGGCATCGTGCTTCGGCTGCCCGAGTCGGATGTGGTGCCGGGTGCCGGTCTTTTCCAGATTGACCCTGATGATATTGCCGATATTGTGGCGGAGCAGGTGGGGAATTCGGCGCTATTTGCCGCCCGATTTCGGGAATGTGCCGCTCGGGGATTATTGTTGCCGCGCCATAACCCCGGTAAGCGTGCCCCACTGTGGCAGCAACGTCAGCGCGCCGCCCAACTTTTGGATGTGGCGCGGAAATACCCCAACTTTCCCATCATTCTTGAGGCGGTCCGCGAGTGTCTGCAAGACGTGTATGATCTGCCGGCATTGGTGCAACTTTGCGAGGACATAAAGGGCATGCGTGTCCGAATTGCGGAGGTGGAAACCATGCAACCTTCACCCTTCGCGGTCGCCATGCTCTTCACCTACACCAGTGCTTTTATATACGAAACCGACTCGCCATTGGCGGAAAAACGTGCCGCCGCTCTTGCCCTCGACCCGAAACTATTGGCGAAACTTTTGGGTTCGGTTGAGCTCCGGGATCTGCTTGACCCCGATATCATCACCGACGTCGACGCCCGCCTGCGTCGCATAGCCCCCG
>ERZ772957.1424-NODE-1424-length-15574-cov-5.971841_pt1 | contig 15574 bp, 13 predicted proteins | sample MGYA00580682_ERZ772957 | MGnify/ENA primary metagenome ERZ772957 (study PRJEB29015, sample SAMEA2737921) | human oral metagenome | biome: human oral; feature: human-associated habitat; material: dental | place: China | collected 2025 ...
GAGGTACTCCACCGCTTCAGCTAATCCCGCAACCTTTCCTACGCGATGTACGACCGTAAGTTCTTCGTTGGTTGCGTTTTGCAAAGCAATACCGGCAGAATCATACCCACGGTATTCGAGACGTCTCAGACCCTCGATGAGGGTATCTTTTGCGCTTTGGTGTCCAGTAAAACCAACGATGCCGCACATATATAAGCTCCAATCGTGTGCTTCTGAGAGTGTCCCAGAAACGATTAGTTTTAATCAACCCACTCTATTTTAGCGAGTTATATAGGCAAACTTGTATGGTATTAAAAAGGCAGTTGGCAAATACTTATCAGAAAGCGAATAGTAGCCATGTGATTCAAACGGGACATAATGATACAAATGGGCTATTGACTGAGTTTCTGTGTGTCTATCCTTTATAAGTTAGATAGAGCTAACCGAAAGGAGACGCATTATGTCTGAAACACCCTCAGTCAAGAAAAAAGGGTTGCAACCGAAGGACCTTATAAACATCGGTATCTTCACCGCTCTCTACTTCATAATCATCATGGCTGTGGCAATGCTGGGCTACGTTCCTATATTCATTCCATTGCTCTCCGTCATCTGCCCGCTTATCGGAGGCATTCCGTACATGCTCTACATCACAAAAGTGAGGCATTTCGGAATGGTTTTCATCATGGGAACCATCCTCGGCCTCCTTATGGGTCTCGGTGGCATGGGTGTATATGCCTTTATTACAGGGCCAGTATGTGGTCTTCTCGCCGACCTTGTCCTCAGAAGCGGCAACTATAACAGTACAGGTCGCGCCATAATTTCACATGGAGTACTGAGCGTTTGGTTGATAGGCAACTATATTCCCATCGTCATGAATCGCGCGAGCTACTTCGCAGGTATCGCCTCTGGCTACGGACAAGAATATGCCGACGCGCTCTCCAGCTACATTCCTGACTGGAGTCTCCTACCTCTTGCTTTTGCTGCATTTATCGCAGGGTGTATCGGAGCCGTCATCGGCAAAAAACTCCTCCACAAGCACTTTGAGCGAGCCGGCATCGCATAATGAAAAAGGGGCTGTTCCTCTCAACTGCCAATAACCGAGGGCTCGTGCTTGATCCCCGCACTAAAGTACTTGCCACACTTGTCGTCTCAACAATTATGCTTGGGTCTTATAACGTGGGGCCTCTCCTTGTGGTTAAGCCGCTGCTTATTGCAACACCTTTTATCATGCTAGCCCTCTCTCACCGTTTCCGCTCAGCAATCACATACCTCACGTTATACGGGGCTGCAAGCGCTGTAGCAGCAATCGCGGAATCATGCCTCACTGGAGTTGCTCTCTTTGCCACGCTGGGCATCTCAGGAATCGTAAGGCAGTTTGCTCCAGGTATTGCCATGGGAACCTGGCTAGTCACAACCACGTCAGTGAGTGAGTTCATGGCAGCATGCGACCGTATGCACATGCCTCAGGCAGTAGAAATTCCCTTTGTCGTAATGCTTCGATACTTCCCGGCAATAGCCGACGACTACCGTCAGATAGCTGCTGCTATACGCATGCACAGCAGCGAGACGTTCAGAAACCCTATCTCCGCCATCGAAAGTTGCCTGGTACCTTTACTTGTCTCGGCAGTGCGAGGCGGTGAAGACCTCTCTGCTTCGGCGCTTGTGCGAGGGCTCGGTGGACCAACGGCTCGCACAAACATAAACGAAGCGCGCATGCGTGTACGAGACTGGATAGTAATCGCCTTTCTCGCCATAGCCACTATCTGCGCGGTAATCACGCCATTGCTCTACTACTAGGATTGAAATGATCGAGATAAAAAATGCATGCTACTGCTATCAGGCAAGCGAGAAAAACAGTCTCTCCGAGGTCAACCTTAACGTAGCCCCTGGTGAAGTAGTCTGCCTGACGGGTGCCTCAGGATCTGGAAAGACAACCCTAACAAGGCTCGTCAATGGCCTCATCCCCCATTATTATGAGGGGAAACTATCGGGGAAGATTGAGGTCTGTGGTCTTACACCTTCCAACCACGAGCTTTGGGAACTAGCGCCAAAGGTCGGATCAGTCTTCCAGAATCCTAAGACCCAATTTTTCTGTTTGGATACAACCGGTGAACTTGCATTTGCATGTGAGAACCAAGGAATAACACCTGACAAGATACGCACACGCTTAAAGGACGTCGCCAACGCGCTTGAGCTCACAGATCTTATCGACCGCAACTGCCTCTCACTTTCTGGTGGAGAAAAACAACGCGTTGCCTGTGGCTCGGCCACTATGCTTGACCCAGATGTTCTCGTCCTTGACGAACCATCCTCCAACCTTGACTTCTCTTCCATAGGACTTCTCCGAAAGATTGTTGCAAAATGGAAAGCTGAGGGCCGCACTGTGCTCATCTCCGAGCATCGACTCCATTGGTTGGAGGGCATCGCCGATCGCATTATTGTGATGCGCTCAGGCAGCGTGGAACGCGAGATTGACTCCAAGCAATTCTATGCATCCACTGCTGCCGAAGCGCGAGCGCTTGGTCTGCGTGCACCAACCTTTGCAGCCATTGCAGCTGAACAGTGCTGCGCACGATGCGAGAAGAACGAGTTTGTAGAAATACGGGATATGAGCTATCACTACCCGCAGTCGAGCCGCAGCATCAACGTTTCTCGCATCGCTTTCAGGCGAGGAGGTGTCACTGCCATCATCGGAAGCAATGGTGCTGGAAAGTCTACCTTCGCACGCTGTATCTGCGGTCTTGTAAGCGGTTGCAAAGGGACCAAAGATGTTGGAGAAGGTCCTAGCCCATTCTCAAGCAAACCAAGGAACGGCTACTTGGTTATGCAGGACGTGAGCCATCAGCTCTTCCGAGAGAGCGTATTTGATGAGGTACTCGACTCCACGGGACGTGCTGACGAGCACCTTACCCGTACTATACTTGCATCGTTGGACTTAACTGAACTGGCACAACGCCATCCGCTGTCGCTTTCAGGAGGCCAAATGCAACGTGTTGCCCTCGCTACGGCACTTGCATCAGGTCGTGACCTACTCGTGCTTGACGAACCTACCAGTGGACTTGACCTTGCCCATATGGAACAGGTTGCTGCGAGCGTTACCGCAGCAGCGGCGGAAGGACGAGCTGTCGTGGTTGTAACACACGATCCTGAGTTCATCAGAGCATGTTGCACCGACTTTGCCCGCATGAAAGACGGATCGTTTGTAGACCAAGGCGCGCTCGACGATGCGGGCTGGTCAAAGGTGCTGTCATTTTTTGAGAACACTCTTCAGAGAAACGAAGAGGATTGGAGACACGATGGACATTGCTAACTATGCTGACATGGGTGGCAACGTCCGTCGCGTGACGCACGATACAGATCATTCTGTATGGAGGGCGGAAGGTACTGACGGACAGGGCATCATGACAATGCACGACGTCATGCCTGGAATTACCCTCATGTTCAATGACTTCACAAGCGTATGGAACCTTGAGTCGGGCTTTAAACTTACCCCAGGATCACGCATGCTCTGCCTGAACTATTGTCGAGAAGGAAGAATTGAGTGGGAGTCCGGGACTGACTCATGCCTGTACCTTGACGTAGGTGATCTTGGCATTGACGATCACGCAAGACATGAAAGTCTCTTTCGGTTTCCGTTTGGACACTATCGTGGTGTCACCGTCTGTCTTGATCCCGACATAGCAGATAAATCGCTGCAATCAATGTTTCCCGAGGGCTTTCCTGTAAGTGTTAAGCAGCTCTACGAGAGGTTCTGTTCAAGCGATGAACCAAGTGTGCTCCGTAGCGGACCGTCGGTCGAGCATATTTTCTGCGAGATATATAACGCTCATGACCGCTTTAGAGATGCTTACCTAAAACTTAAGATTATGGAGCTTCTCTTGTTTCTCGGCAGTAATATTCCTGAAGGCGGACGCATTGGACAGTACGGTCTCACGCGCGCACAGGTTGATAAGGTAAAGGAAATAGAACGAGCTATAACCTCTGATCTTTCTTCCCATAAGACACTCAAAGAGCTCTCACAAGAGTTCGAGTTTCCCTATGCCAGCATGCAACGGTGGTTCAAAGAGGTTTATGGCACCAGTGTGCACGTATACCTCACACGCTATCGCATGGCACAAGCTGCAACCCTCCTCCGGACAACCTTCAAGCCAATTGGTGAGGTGGCATTTGAAGTCGGATATACCAATGCCTCAAAATTTGCTTCCACATTCCGTAGTGTCGTTGGCATGGCACCTGGCGATTACCGTGAAAGTGCTGGGCAAGAAAGATAATCCAACCGCATAGATACACTTGGAGCTTGCCGCGACAATCGGGCTTTTCTCATTCAACGAGCTATGAATACAATTTGCTCATACTCGTCGTTTGGGAGGACCCATGGACCCTAGCAAAAAGAAAAAGAGCAGTTGGATACAGCGGCTTGCTTCATTTACACGCGGACAGCGTCTAAAACTTGGAGCCTCGCTGTTATTTGCTGTGACAGGTGTTGTTGGAGGCATTGTTCCCTTTTTTGCCGCCTACAAGTTGATTGCGCTTTCAATATCAGGCACCCTTGCCATCAGTGAAGTTGGATACTGGGCACTCATTGCCCTTCTCGGAGTGGCAGTTCAGACAATAGGCTATCTAGCCTCAACATCGACATCACACAGCGTTGCCTACCATACGCTTGAAAACTTGCGAAACGCCGCTTGCAAACATCTTGCTGCATGCTCCCTAGGCGATGTTCAATCAGCGCCCTCTGGAGCACTTAAGAAAATAATCATTGACGATATTGAGCAAATGGAGCTGCCCATTGCCCACGTTATCCCGGAATTTACCAGCAATGTACTTCTTCTCATCTTGTGCTTTGCAATCGTGTGCTCAATTGATATCCGGCTCGCTCTCTCTATGCTCATCGCACCAGCCTTGTCAATTGTGCCCCTTTCGCTCCTTTTTAAAAACTTTGAACGAGACTATGCAGCGTACTGGACAGCAAGTGAGCGCGTTAACTCAACACTCGTCGAATACATCGATGGAATCGAAGTCATCAAGACTTTCAACCAAGCCGACTCCTCGTATGCTCGCTTTCGTAACGACATCTCTGAATTTGAGAAACTAACACTTGCCTGGTATAGGTCTGCTCGTGTCCCCATGAACGCCATGTTTGCAATACTGCCAACGCTTCTTCTGGGTGTTGTACCAGTTGGATGCATTCTTGTAGCTTCGGGCAGTATCGACGTAGCTCAGATGGCTCTTGCATGTATGTTGTCAATCGGCGTCATTGGTCCTCTCACTAAAATTACGCAGTACACCAATATGTTCAAGGAAATCGAGAAGGTAATGGACAGCGTTAGTAAGCTGTTAGAGATGAAACCCTTGCCCGAAGTCTCCTCTCCCGCAATCATCACGTCCCACGATGTCTCATTCAAGAACGTCCGATTCTCATATTCCAACGAAGAAGTACTCCACGGTATCTCTCTTGAAGTGCCTGAAGGTACTTCGTGTGCTCTGGTGGGACCAAGTGGTTCTGGAAAGTCAACAATGGCTAAGCTCATTGCTCGATTCTGGGACGCAGGATCAGGAACAATTTGTATTGGAAAAACTGACGTGCGCGATATACCACTTGATCAGCTAGCTGGTCTTGTAAGCTTTGTGACTCAAGACAATTTCCTCTTTGATCGAACAATCTTTGAGAACGTAAGACTCGGACGTGAGGGCGCAACTGACGCCGAGGTAGAGCGCGCACTTGCCGCTGCACACTGTGAAGAGTTGGCAGATAAGCTTGCAAATGGATTTGAGACCCTTTCCGGAGAAGCTGGAGGAGCTCTTTCGGGTGGAGAACGCCAGCGCATCTCTATCGCACGCGCCTATTTGAAAGATGCACCGATTCTTGTGCTCGATGAGGCAACTGCGTTCATAGACCCCGAGAGTGAGGAGCTCATTCAACAGGCACTCTCAGAACTTGCACGTGGAAAAACGCTGATTGTAATTGCGCACAGAATCTCAACGGTGCGTAATTTTGACAAGATAGTAGTCATGGATTCCGGAAACATCGTCGCTGAGGGAACACATGCGAACCTCCTTGGTTCAAGTGATCTCTATCACCGCATGTGGGAAGCACATATCTCCAATGGAACTCATGAAGTGAAAAAGGAGCAGCGTAATGTTTAGTGCGCTTATGAAAGTGGTCCGTTGGACGGGCAACAAGAAAACGCGAATTCTCTGTGGCTTTGCATACTCTTTTCTTATCTCACTTGTTTCTGCAGCACCCATCGCTATTGCCGCCTGGGCCATGTGCGGGTTTCTCGGCTTATCAAATGGCGAGAAACCCGATCTTAAAATTGCACTTACGGCTGGACTGGCCATTATTGCTTCGATTGCGCTACGCGCAGCACTTATGTGGTTGAGAGCACGAGCCGAGGAAACCGTAGCTGCAGAACGTTCCAACGAGGTGCGTTTACGTATCGGAGAAGCGCTGAAACGCGTCCCTCTTGGTTACTTTGACAATCACCCATCAGGAGAAATTCTCTCGGCACTCACAACCGAGTTGTCATTTGTGGAAATCCACGGTATGCGCATGGTAGACATGCTTGGCAACGGATACATAACCGCAGCTGCAATGGTGGCGTTTCTCGCCTTCATGGATCTGCGGGCCTGCATCCTTGCATTGGCTGCGATTGCGGTAGCAACGGTGGTACTGGAGCTGATGTTCAAAAATTCCGCGCTTTTGTCGCCCGCGCAAAATGACGCACGCGAGGATATGGCTCAAGCAACATTGGAATACATCCACGGTATGCCCGTTGTTAAGAGTTACCGGCAGGTAGATGCTGCTGTTTCAGCAGTACGCTCCGCATACGCACGTTCTAGAAATGTAAATCTCAAAACCGAGCTTGCTTTCCAACCCTTCAACGCCTTGCTTCTATTTGTGACACGCAGTGCATCGATTGGCGTCATTGTTATCGTATGTATCTCTTTCCTAAACGGCACGATATCTCTTCTTAACTTCTGCACGCTAGTGATGTTCTCCTTTATGCTGTTCCAATCAATCGAGGCTTGTGGCGATGCTGCCTACGTAATTGGACACATCGGAGAAGTTATCGACCGTCTTGACGCTATCGAATCCGCACCCGCAATCGATGACAATTGCAAAGCTGTAAAACTTGAGCATCACAACCTTGAGATGCATGACGTCTCATTCGCTTACGGAGATGGACCTCTTGTACTCAACGGAATGCATTTGTCCATTCCCGAGGGAACAACTGCAGCTCTTGTTGGAGGAAGTGGTTCAGGTAAGACAACTGTTGCCAAGTTGTTTGCACGTTTCTACGATGCAACAGACGGCTCCGTACGCATAGGAGGCCACGATGTACGCGAGCTTTCATGTGACAGTATTCTTGCGGACTTCTCCATGGTCTTCCAAGACGTCTATCTTATGGATGACACGATTGAGCGTAATATTGCCCTAAGCAGGCCTGATGCACAGTTTGAAGAGATTGTAGAAGCGGCAAAGGCCGCACGCTGCGATGAGTTCATAAAAGCTCTGCCCGAAGGCTATAAGACAAAAGTTGGAGAAGGTGGAGCTCGACTATCTGGAGGCGAGAGACAACGCATCTCAATTGCTCGCGCAATTTTGAAAGATGCGCCTCTTGTTGTTCTCGATGAGGCAACAGCAAGTGTTGACCCAGAAAACGAAGCAGAGATTCAAGCAGCCCTTGCCCAACTCTGTAAGGGAAAAACTGTACTTGAAATTGCGCATCGCCTCTCAACAATTGAGGAAGCTGACCAGATTTTCTTCCTTAGAGATGGATGTGTTGCAGAACAGGGCACCCATGAGGAGCTTATCTCGCACAGCGGTCCCTACCATGACTTTGTTGAAGCTCGCTCGCGTATTGAAGGCTGGCAGATTTCTAAGTAATAGGCATGCTATATGCGAAGTTTTGGGACGCAGTTCATCCGCGGGTGGCTTTGTGTTTCGCGCGTTACACGCGCTCAACAGGCTAAAGCCTTGAAAAAAGCTCCTCGCATTGTACACGAGGAGCTAATGCAAAACTATACATTCCCGAATCAACGGTTGATTCGGACGGAAAAGAATAATTGCACCCTTACTGGGAAAACACACCTTTCGGACTTGATTGTTCCCCGAAACCCCAGCGGGAATAATAATAGGTGGTTTGGAAGCGGCCTGATGACTGTGAATCAAACATTCGAGCTGAGGCAGGTACTAACGCCGCGGTACCGCCAGGAGGCACAGGATGCGAACACCGCATCAGACCCTGGACGAACTAGAACCTGTTGATGTAGAGCTTGAAGATGTCGTCGGAGAACCTCGCCGCCAGCTGGTACCTGCCCTTGATGCTCGGACCGTCTATCCCGTAGTAACCCAGCATGTAGTGTCTCCTCGAGGCGAGCCTCGCCTTGTCGGACCTGCCCTCCAGCTCGCGGGCATGTCCACAGGTAATGTGACTGAAACAGAAAAAGATTAGATTAGCGGAACACGCGCGATCTCAATTTATCGTATGGCGACGAGAGCCCCCAATGCTCTTTGGGTTATCAGCAGCCATGGGGCTATCCTGTCCCATCTCTCGCTTTTCTTGTTGCGAGGCGTCCCTTAGACAATCCCCGCCTTCTCAAAATGCTTCCTCATGATCTTTAGCGAGACGAACGCACCGACAAGGCTCATTACCGTCGTAAGGACAACCATTCCGACGTACATGGAACCCGAGAACATCGCGACGAACTGCGCCATGGTCTCATCGGTGAGTCGCAGTATTTCTTGGCGCTCGGAAAGATACTGAGCAGCTGAAAGGTATATGGGAAGGGTGTAGAGCGCCGACTGCAGTGTGCAACCGACAACGTAAGCCGCAACGAGACCTTTCCTGTTCGAGTACCCGATCCGCGTGGCAACCACTTCCGCAAGAGCCCAGCCCGCGATACTCCCGATGACACCGAAGACGTTGGCCGCCATCAGGCCGGGCAGCACGTTTATGGTTCCCATGATGAGAAAGGTCCCGGGCTTTTTGACCTTTGCGGCGAGGAGCAGGTAGACTATCGATGTGAAGAAGCAGACTATGGGTATGTTAGCGACCGTCCCCACGACAGTAAGACCAGCAATACCTCCCACTACGAAGAAGATTAGGAGAGACAGCGCTCCGAAGACACCAATGGATACGAGATCTCGAGCCCCTATGGCCGAGGTTCCGCCTTTTTTCATAATGAGTCCTTTCTTCCGTTCTGGTTTAAGACATACAAATTTGACGAGACAAGTCTCATCCTGAGTCCCTCTATCGCGGTCCAAATTGAAGCCACACAAGCACTCCGGTTGCCAGGAGGGTTAAAGCGGCCGCCACGGCGTCCTTTCTTCCAAAAGACAGGGGCTGCAGCACCGTTGCTTGGGTCTCGCCGTCTAAGCCGCGGGCAAGCGCGGATGCCGCCAGCTCGTCAGATACCCTTACGCTCCTCATGAGGAGCGGAACTATCAGAAGCTCGCATGTGAGAGCTGGGTGTCGGAATGCGAACCCTCCTCCTGCGAGCACTCGCCGCGTCTTTAGGCTTTCCATGAGATGCGAGGCGTCCCTGCGTATAGTTGGGAAGAACCGCAGAATGACCGTGCATGGAATGAGAACTACCTGCGGAGTTCCCATAGACTGCAGCGCTGCGAGAAGATCCTGCATCGAGGCCAGTTTAGAAAGGGAGACGCCCAGGAGAGTCAGAACTACAAACTTTTGGGCCATGTAACTCAGCATGACCACAGCGGTCATAAGCGTTGTGTTTCCGGCTCCCTCGGCAGTTGCCATCACGGCGGCTATGAGGCCATAGGCAGCAGATAGGGCGATGCACGGCCGCCATGCCCCGGAGACGAGCGCGCATAGGGCCCCGATAGCGCATGCCGCATGAGCTGCCTCCGGCCGGTTGGATATCACTGCGGCAATGCCCAGAAGGCAGGTTGCGAGCAGAGCCGTCCGCGGGTCTATGCGTCTGCATGAGCGCCCCATTGCACACCTCCTTTACAAAGCGATCTCAAGAGCCTCTCTCGCGACGAGCCGTCAAGGGCGAAGTCGCCAACGATTAGTCCACCGCTCAGATGGAGAATGCGGTCACAGGCAGATAGGAGGAACTCAGGATCGTGAGAGACGGCGAATACGACGCTACCCGATTGTGCGAGCGATCGGATCGTAGAAGAGACTCTCTCCATGTTCTCCCTGTCCAAGCCGCTCGTCGGTTCATCGAAGAAGTAGGTGGCAGTCTCATCGACGAGGGCACATGCTATTGTGAGGAGCTGCTTCTGCCCTCGCGAAAGCGTTGCGGGATGAGCTTCCCTCATATCCCATAGCCCCAGCTTTCTGAGCGCTCGCTCACAGACATCGGCGTCTCTCCGTCCACCCAACGAAAGCTCTCCCAGCACGCTGTCGGAGAAAAGCTGGTAGTCGGGATCCTGCATGACTAGTCGGATGCGCCCCAATCGCTCCTTTGGCGAAAGGGGTCTGCCGTCTACGGACACGGTGCCCCCATCCTCTTTCTCAAGTCCGCAGCACAGACGCGACAGAGTTGTCTTCCCCGCACCGTTTTCTCCTATGATTCCGATTACCTCGCCGAATCGGGTGGATAAGCTCAGCGGACCGATGGTGCGAGGGTCGCGGGGTGTCAATCCGGCACTCCTCGTCGAATGCTGTGAGCCGTATGAGAACGTAAGATTATTTATCTCGAAGGCCGCATTCTCACACTTTGACAAGGTCGGCTTATGGTCGGGTATAGCGCTTAGCGCCGACTTCAGCTGCAAGTTCCTTAGACCCATATGGGCGAGTGTGGAGTCGCCAAGGGACAACGCGCTGGCTGCGTCGTATACGTGGGATACGACACCATCTTCGATGACGACCATCCGGTCGATGAGATCAGACAGATAGAAAAGTCGGTGCTCCAGAACGATGACCGTCTTTCCCTCACGTTTCAGCTCAGATAGTGTCTTCCTGAGGGTCTCCACGGCTTCCATATCGAGGTTTGCGGACGGCTCGTCGAAGACGTACACGGAAGGCCCCATCGCATAGCAGGAGGCTATGGCCACCAGCTGCATCTCTCCACTCGAGAGCTCGAACACGCTCCTATCCCGCAGACGCTGAATGTTCATGCGTCGGAATGCGCTTTCGACCCGCTGTGCCACATCGTTGCGTGGCAGTCCCGCGTTCACGCAGCCGAATGCCACCTCGCTTGTCGTGTCGGTCATGAAGAACTGGCTGCGCGGGTCCTGGAAAACCGAGCCAACCATCTTTCCGATGTCTCCGATTTCCATCTCGCGCGTTTCCGTTCCGCCGATTCTCGCTGTTCCTTCCAGCTCGCCCTCGTAGAAATGAGGGATAAGACCATTTATGAGCCGTGCGACCGTGGTTTTCCCGCAGCCACTTCTTCCTGTCAGGAGCACGAACTCGCCTTCATGGATATCCAAGTCGACGCTGTAGATAGCATTGCCACTCTTTCCCGAGTACCGGTACGTCGCCTTACTAAGGGCTACATGCGCAGGGGCGCTCATGCCCGGCCCTCTGCCTTGGTTCCCTGCTCCCAGAGGGCCCGATAATAGCCAGACCTCTCCTCGAGGAGCTGTTCGTGGGTACCCCTCTGCACGATTTCCCCCTGTCGCATCACGATTATCTGGTCCGCAGAGCGGATGGTGCTCAGATGGTGTGCCACCACGAGCACTGTTCTGTTCTGCGCGAGCGCAGAAACGGCTCTCTGCATGAGCACCTCGTTAACTGGATCCACACTACTCGTCATCTCGTCGAGTACGAGGATGGGGGCATCTTTTAGAAACGCCCGAGCAACAGACAACCTCTGCTTCTGCCCGCCTGAGAGACCCACGCCGTTCTCCCCGATGAGTGTCTCGTAACCCCGTGGAAGCGACATCACGAACTCATGGATGCACGCCTTCTTGGCTGCCTCCACCACTTCCTCGTGCGTCGCATCAGCCTTGCCGATGCGGATATTACCCTCAATGGTGTCCGCGAAGAGCCGTACATCCTGCATGACGACGCTGATGGAGGCCAGAAGGTCATCGTAGGGAATGTCCCTCACGTCTACGCCGCCGACGCTCACGCTTCCCGCGTCCACATCCCAGAACCTCAGCAGGAGGTTGGTCAGCGTGCTCTTGCCCGATCCGGACTCACCCACGAGTGCCGTCATAGTGTGTTCGGGGACCGTAAACGTTGCCTCGGGCAACTCAAAAGAGTCTCTTCCATAGGAGAAACGCACCTGATTGAACCTAATCGAGTGCGACGTAGGCACATGCGGCTCATCGGGCTCGGGGACAGAGGACGCTCGAATGATCTTCTCTATCCTTCGGAAGCTGTCCCTCACCTTGAGGTAGTTCATCCAATGCGACTCCATTGCAAAGAAGGGCTTGTAGAACTCCACGCTCGCAATGATGAAGCCGATGTAGACGAACAGGGGCAGAGAACCACTCTGCACGAGCAGGGCACCGCACGACGCCATGACTACGAAGGCAAGGTCCGCCACCAGACTGTAAGCGGACAGGACCAGCGCTCTGTTCCGCGACGCTGCCTTGCTGCTCTCGCCGAAGCTCGCCACCATCGCCTCGAGCCTACGGTCGAGGGCCTCGCTTTCAGCAAAAGCCTTCAGAAGCGGGATGCCCTTCACGTACTCGACGAACAGGCTCGTCATGTCCGCCGCGTCATCCCCGCATCTTCTTTCGAGGGCTTGGGCCTTCCTCAGTCCTGCTGCAAGGAGCGCAAGCGCAGCGGGCAAGGTTGATACCGTGAGTAGTGCCATGCGCCAATCAATGAGGACCGCAGCCACGAGCAAAATCGCCGCGACGATGAAATCAGCTGCCATCCTCGTCCATAGGTGCCCCACCACCATCTCCATGTTGTCGATGTCCTTATGAACAATATCGCCAATCTCGCCTAGTCGCTCTCCCGTGTAGAAACCGAGAGAAAGTGACTTCATCCGTCTGACGACGGCAATTCTGATCTCAAGCACAAGGTCGAAACCCGCACAATGCTTCTGTTTGTCTGCCACAATGCTGCTTGCCCCTTTGACGAGGAGAAGGCAGATGAGCGCCACCCAGTAGGGCGCGAGGTCGACCGGTCCATCCAGGACCGAATAGATAGCCGCGAGGACAACGAAGGCCATCGCCACGCTGGCTAGTGCATAAATCGTAAATGCGGCGATGCTTATGGACATCATGCGCCGGCCAGCGGGGGTCATCCGTTCTAGGATCTCTCTTACCATGATGCGATCTCCCTGATATCCCAGTTGTCCACCTGCTTTTGCTTGGCAACCATCTCCTGATAGAGAGGACAGGTAGACATGAGTTCTTCGTGGGTTCCAGCCCCGGCGATGCGACCTTCCCTCATCACGACGATCTGCTCCGCTCCACGAACGGCGTTCAGGTGGTGAGCTATGGTCACGACAGTCTTGTCGCGAGACAGGTCGTCTATCGCCTCCTGTATGAGGGCCTCGTTCTCGGCGTCAACCGCGGCCGTCGCTTCGTCAAGGATGATGATGGGGGCATCTTTCAGCATTACACGGGCAATCGAAATGCGCTGACGCTCGCCGCCCGAGAGCTGAACGCCGCCCTCGCCAGGGACCATAGCGTAACCGTGCGGGAGTCTGGAGATGAAGTCGTGGATACGCGCCCTTTTGGCCGCCTTGACCACCTCCTCATGCGTTGCTCCTGGTCGGCCGATGAGGATGTTTTCCTCGATGCTCTGGTTGAAGAGGAACACGTCCTGCTGGACTATGGAGAAGAGGTTCGACACCTGCCTTTCGGAAAGTTGGGAAAGGTCCTGTCCACCCACAGTGACGCGCCCGCTGTCAGGTTGCCAGAATCCCATGATTAAGCTTGCGAGGGTGCTCTTCCCGCATCCCGAGGAACCCACGAGCGCGTTGGTGCTTCCCCTGCGGAACACGAGGTCTATCGAGTCGAGAGCCTGCTTCCTCTCGTTGCCGTCTTCCTCGCTCTGCGGGTAGGAGAACGATACTCCGTGCAGCTCTATGTCTCCCATGCGAGGCTCCTCGGAGCTCTCGATGAGGTCTGGGGTCTTGACACCCAGCACCGATTCGATGCCCGTCATCGCCTGGTCGAACATGAAGCGGTAGTGTTGCAGGGTCGCCGTTTTGGCCACTGAGGAAGTGAAGGCGGCGGCGAGCACCATGGCCAAAATAAGACGTTCGATGGATATGCCGCCCGTGGAGAGAAGCCACGTTCCCACAATCAGCACGAGTACCGTCCCGAACTCCATGAACAGGGCGATAAGAGCCATAGGGACCGAGACATCGTTCATCGAGCTCGTTGCCCAGTTCACGTAATCACGCGCCGCCCCGACCGTCTCATCGGTCTTGCGTTCTTCCTTTCCGAATGCCTTGACGACCGCTATGTTGGCGACATATTCCATAAGGCTGTTTTGCATGCGGGAGGCGTACTGGGCTACTATCTCGAAACCTCTCGCCCAAGCAGGCGCCGCCGCCTTCTTCACGAGCCACATGAGGGGCAGACCCGCCATCATGCACAGGGCAAGCCGCCAGTCCACTGCAAGCATGAGGACGAACGTGGCGGCGGGAAACAGAGTGGCTGAGGCCGATTCGGGTAGCCCGTGGGCAAGGTACACCTCCACTTGCTCCACGTCATTGCGCATGACGTTCGCGAGGTCTCCTGGCCTTCTGATCTGAAAGAAGCCGAGAGGGAGCTTTTTCAGATGGTGCACGATGCGCAGGCGGATGTCCGTCAGGCACGAGTACGCCACCCGATGTGCTTTCCATGTTGCCGTGTACATGCACAACGCCTTCCCCGCCACACATGCCGTCATTCCCGCAGCGACATAGGCAATTGCAGCGGGCGAGAGGGACCCTTCCAAAAACAGGTGGACGAGGAAAATTACGAGAACTGTGGGAACAAGCCCGAGAACTGCCCTGGTCAGAAGCAAGGCATTAGATAGCCGGCTTTTCGCCGTCATCTCTCTGACCAGCTCCCTCTTGTCTTTCATAGAATCTCTCCTCCAATATTAAATGATGATTCGATATTGTAAGTAGATTAAGGCCTATCTCAGTTCGACTAGACTAACTATATCAATATTGAATTAGAATTCAATATTAAATGTCAGAGTATCCGAATGGGGTGGCAGAAAATTCTGTCACAGGGAGTTCACTCCTTCGTAATAGCACTGGGCGATGAGCGCAAGCATCTTACGAGCTTCATTTTCACTGCTGTAGTGGCGTGCTACTTCCATCAGGCTCTCCACGAAGTTGCTTGCGAGCACGTGGACGAGCAAGTCCGGGTAGCGCAAAACTGCACGCTCGTTCATCATGTATCGGATATGCCGCTCGATGCTCTCTACGAAATCGTCCTTCGCATGCTCGTAGGCGGTACCCTGGCTTTTGTCGATCAGGATAACCAGCAACTTGTGATGGACCAGCATGTTGAGCAGGGGTCCCTCGGCGGCAATCTGGTACCTCTCAGAGGGCGTATTCGCAATGATAGATTCTTCTTCACGTGCAATCCGGTTGAAGTCGAAGGAAGCAGACGAAACGACGCTCTCGAATAGCTTCTCCTTGTTTTTGAAGTACGAGTACAGTAGGCTTGCCGACACGTCTGCGAGCCTCGCGATGTCCTGCA
>ERZ772957.1425-NODE-1425-length-15561-cov-10.618277_pt1 | contig 15561 bp, 12 predicted proteins | sample MGYA00580682_ERZ772957 | MGnify/ENA primary metagenome ERZ772957 (study PRJEB29015, sample SAMEA2737921) | human oral metagenome | biome: human oral; feature: human-associated habitat; material: dental | place: China | collected 2025 ...
GGGCATTGGCGCATCCCGTACGGCTCTGCATTGTACGCCGCCTTCTGCGCGAGGGGAGCTGTAATGTCTCCTATATGCAGGATTGTCTGGATGCACCGCAGTCCACCGTGTCGCAGCATCTGAGCAAGCTGCGCCAGGCGGGGCTGATCCGTGGAGAACGCAGTGGGCTCGAGGTTGCTTATCAGTTGAAGGATGAGCGTGTTGCAAAGATCTTGCGTGCCCTGCTCTGTGGGGCAGACGAGGAGGGGGCGGCTCATGGGGACGAGGAAGCGGCCACTCCCTGTTGTTGAACGCGGAAGCTGCGTTGCCTGTGGAACGTGTCAGAGTGTGTGCCCGCGTGGAGCAATCTCCGTTAGGCGCGGGCTCTATGCGGTGGTCGATCCTGCACGCTGCGTCGGCTGCGGTATGTGCAGTCGTGAGTGTCCGGCGGAGATCATACGAATGGAGGTGTGCACATGAGGACGAGGGGCAAGCGATGGTATCAATATTTTTGGATCTTCTCCATCGTGTATTTCTCACTGGGCTTTGTCAATATTCTGTTCGCATGGCTCGGTATGATCTGCTTTCTCACACCGCTCGCCTTTGCTTTGGTGGCGGGAAACAAGGATTACTGCAATCACTACTGTGATCGTGGACAGCTCTTTCAGCTGCTCGGCAGCCGTCTGCATCTTTCCGCACGAAATGAACTGCCAACGTGGCTGCGCAGCCGGCGGTTCCGCTATGGATTCTTGGCGTTCTTTCTGACCATGTTTGCCAATGTGATGGTCGTAAGCTATCATGCGGCGGCAGGTGCTCCTCTGCGGGAGACGGTGACACTGTTCTGGCTGTTTGATGTGCCGTGGGGCTGGGCGTACAGCGGAGATGGCGCACCGTGGGCTGCACAGTTCGCCTTCGGCTTCTACAGCCTCATGCTGACCTCGGCAATCATCGGTATTTTGATGATGCTGCGCTATCGTCCGCGTGCTTGGTGTGTCATCTGCCCGATGGGAACGATGACACAGGCAATCTGCCGTGCAAAAGTACCGCAGGATACGGGAGCGGAAGCTCTCAATGAGCGTGGCATTTGTCCGAATGACTGATACCATCTCCATACAATCAATCCCCATGCGACGAGTCTTTCATCGACGCATGGGGATTTTTATGCGTATGTATGTTTGTAACTCAAACTTCGCATATCAAAAACATACGTCAAGCCTTGAAAACTGTGCATCTCTAGGAAAAAAACACTCGTCTATGCTGATTTTCGCAGATTTTGTAACAATAGCAAATCTATTTTGAACTGCAAACAGACGGGAGCGGCAATTACTATATTGTTGTCACAGCTATTCCCAAAGGAGATAAAAACTTAGCGCATCAAACAAAAAAAGACCGCCTGATTTACAGCAGCCCGGGCTTAGGTGCTGCCACCGAGTCCAACGCTGGTGCGGTCTCCGCGTCGGCAAAGAAGGTTGGAGCCGATACTCGCGGGGATACCCCTGCATCCGATAAATCAGGCGATTCTTCTACCTCAACTATATCATCCGAGGTGGAAGAAAGCAAGGAAAATGAGCTGAACGAGGACGAGCGCGAAGCAGTCAATGGACTGAGCGCAGACGCAAAAAACGTCTATCAGATGGTGCGCGACAAGCTCAAGAGCTTCAAGAACAAGCTGGTCGGTCGTTCCTCCTCTGTGGGGGCAGTCCTCCTTGCCCGTCATGCCGAGATCATCGCCCGCAAGATGCGTGCCATTACAGGAAAAACCTTCACGGAGATGGACTACTATCGCACATGGGTTGCGCTGCGATACGCACGGGGATGGATGGATTTGCGCAGAAGGAAATCCGGTTGCAGAAAGAAGCCGTCCGTGTGCAGCTCGGCAGGGATATTGCCATCTCTCACGCGATGTTATGGAAGGTATTGCGTGCGAAGGAGGTGAAGGGAAAATCTCACGGTCATGCACTTGAGATGACCCCTGAGATCATGAAAGAGCTTCCTCGCGCTCTTGCAGACCCGATCATGATTCTTCGAAATCGAAAGGGCGATGACCCGAATGCGCCGATTTTGCCCGATGAGATTGTCGCTGTTGTAGATTTGCAGGACAAGAATGGAAGTACGGCGATTGTTCCGATTGTCCTGAAGGAACGCAACGGGAAATATATGCTGAAGACGTTCTTCGGGAAAGATGATCCTACGTGGTTTCAGAAGCGCATGATGCTTGGAGACGTGCTCTATGCGCATAAAAAAAGAGCCTTGGACTGGGTGAAAGCTATCCAACGGCACAAAGCACTGGGACGATTCACCCTGCAAGACTCATTTTTTAACAGTATATCAACGGATACGGACCTTGTCAAGGCACGTGTGGACAATGAAGAGTTCTATCAGTCCGCATGGCACGGCTCTCCGTATGACTTCCGTGAATTCCTGCTTGAGATGATCGGCGCGGGCGAAATGGCAGCGGAGAAAGAAGCTGTCCGCAAGCAATATGAGGGAACAGCGCAGTGGATGAAAGCCCCGAACGGCGAGGCGACGAATCTCACAGAGGATCAGTGGCTCACCGTGCGCACGCCCGCATTCAAAGCATGGTTCGGGGACTGGGAAGTTTCAAACGCTCTGGAATTTGCACTTCATGGAGACCCTGTTACGAGTCTTACGGGGAAGGAGTTTCAGCCTGACGGCGTAAAGCTGACGGATAAAGTCCCGCAGTGGTACAAAACGCATTTCAACGGTGTTGCAGCCAATCCTGAGCTTGGAGAGGTCAAGCTTGACCTTGAAGGCGTCAAGGATTCTATGGGGCACGGGATGGGACGCGAAAAGGCGGCGGCGTATGCAGCTGTTCCCTATATCATAAAGTACGGTGTCGTGTATGATCGGCAGACGAATTGGAAGCAGCGCGGATATGATACGGCGGTTATCATTGCGCCGATCAAGTTTGCGGGACAGAACTATATCGGCGAGGTTGTTGTAAAGAGACAGCCAAATCGGCAGGGGTTCTATCTGCACGAAGTCGAGATACAGAAAAAGCTCGAGAGTGCGTTCAAGACCCCCACCAAAGGAGGCGCACCTCAAGCTTCTAGGTTAATTATTGCAGACCATCTCGAAAAAGTCAAGGAGTGCTCCAAGGTTGTTGATGAGAACGGCGAGCCGCTCTCGTCTGCAATCAGTGAGGCGGAGACCCTTGCACAGCCCGCCGAGGAAAAACGGGGGATAAAGGGCAATATCACAGCAACGCACGGCGGTATGCACCGTCTCATCTCTCTCATGGAGTCGGCGGATCAGTCGACATTTATGCACGAGATGGCGCATAACTTCCTGTTTGATTTGGAACACATCGCAGAACTCGCCCCTGATAGCCGCTATGCCAAAGACCTTGCGGTGATTCGGGAATGGGCATCATGGACGAAAGGTGCGGCGGACGAGTACGCGGGGACAGCGTCTGCGGCAGAGTTCCGTAATCGTGAGGAGAAGATTCTCGCAGCAGAGAAGAAAGGGGACACGGCGGAGGTTGAACGCCTCAAGCGGGAATGGATGCAGGAGCGTTTTGCGCGTGGATTCGAGGAGTATTTGCGCAGCGGAGAAGCCCCCGCACAGGGATTGCGTGCCGTGTTCCGTCGCTTCAAGGCATGGCTCACGCGGATTTACAAGGATGTGACAGGCGCGGGCGTGCGTGCCTCCGCAGAGGTTGAGGCGGTTATGGCGCGGATGATTGCGACGGATGAGGAGATCGAGGCGGCGGCTGTTGTCAAACGTGCGCAGCGTCTCCGAAAGATCGACCCCGAGCTTTTGGACGAGGATTCTGCTGCGAAGATGATGCAGTGGGAAGCCGAGGCAAAGGAACGCGCAAAAGAAACACTGCTCAAAGAGCTCATTCGTGAGATGCAGGGACGCGACGTTGATGCGCACATGAAGGACTACGAAGCGCAGCTGAAAGCCGAGATGCGGGAGAATCCCGTTTGGCAGGCGGAGGCGGTTGCGGAGACCTTCGGTATGGGACAGGTTGTCGCAAGCGGCTATTATCCGACGGTGGAGGCATACGAAAAGGCACGCAAAGATGCCGGTGGCGGCTATGATGCCGTATACAATCGTCGGATGCGCGAGGAGCGGGAACGCTACAAGACAGAGATGCCCAACGCAGAGGCGATTGCACAGCGAGCAGAGGAGGTGCTTGCATCACAGGAATATACTGCGCGTCAGACGGCACTTGAAGGAGAGCTCCTGAACGAGTATATCAAGGCATATGACAATGCGCCGCAGCGGCTTAAGGACGCAATGATCGGTGTCGCTCGTGCGCTCGAACGTGAGGAAGATGCGCCGCTGGAAAAGGCGGTGACGGCTCTCAAATATGCGTTCCGCTGGCAGGAGAAACAGGCGCAGGAGATTGAGGAGTTGCGTGCTCTCGTTGCTGCCACAAAAGAAGCGGGTGCGGAAGAACGTGCAAAGATGCGTGAGAAGTTCGGGGAGGCACTTGCCCGTCTGAAACTCTCTGCTGCGCAGAATGTCGACGCTGTGCGAAGCCTCCGTGATTCGGCGAAGGGCAGGGCCGCAGCGATGCGTGCATACGCGCAGCAGCACCTTGAGACCGTTCCCGTCCATGAGGCGACGAATGCACGACATTGGATGCGTCAGACGCAGAACGCCGCAAAAGAGGCGGAGCGTCACCTCGCGAATATGCTCCGCAAGAACAACGGTGCAGAAAAGGAGGATACGGGAGACAAAGACCTTGCAGCAGCACGATCGGCAAAGACACGGCAGCTTGCGATGGAGGCAATGACGTACGAGAGTATCAAGCTGAAACGCGAGCTTGACCGCATGGTGAAATACTTCGCTCGCCGTGAAAAGAACCTTGCCAACGATAAGACGGCAAAGATTGACGGCAATCACCGCTATTTCATCCACCATCTGCTCTATGTGTTCGGTCTGCGCCGCTCCGACGGGATGCCTCTTATGGGAGATGGTGCGCGGAGCTGGTCGGCACTCATGGAGGAACTCAAGACCTCCAATGATGGACTTGACGGCGTGGAGATTCCCGATTGGCTTTCTTCTGCTGCAACGGCACGCGACAAACAGCGTAAATACACACAGCTCTCCATGCAGGAGCTTCGCGATCTTCGTATGCTCATTGAATTTCTCTATGTGACGGGGCGCAACAAGAACACGCTCCTCACATCGGGCGAGAACATCGATGAGGTTGCGGCGCGTATGTACGAGAACTACGAGGAGCACATCGGCATACAGGAGGGCGGCAAAGAAGCGCATACCTATATGGTGCAGCTTCTTAAGGCAGAGACGATGCTTAAAGTCATAGGTGGCAGGGATGGAGCTATTATGCACTATCTCTACAACACCCTCTTTGACGCGCAGGAGAAAAAGTCGGAGGCTCTGGCAAAGAACGCCGAACGCCTAAAGGCGATCATCGGACAATACTATACGGCGAAGGAACGGCGGCAAATGTCGGACAAGAAGATCGGCATTGTACTCACGGACGGCACGGAACTCACCAAGGAAAACGTGCTTTCGATGGCTCTGAACTGGGGGAATAAGGGCAACCGTTCCCGCCTTGTCGCAGGGCTTTCGACGAAAACGCCGTACACGGAGAAGGATGTCACGGAGATTTTTGAAAAGACGATGACCGTGAAGGATTGGGCATTCGTACAGGAGATGTGGGACTATCTGAACGAACACGGCGATGCGGTCAATGAGGTCGTTGAAAAAACCACCGGCACGCCGATGAAGCGTGTTGCGCCGGATGAATTTACGATTGAGGCATCGACGGGAGAGACACTGACCATTCGCGGCGGGTACTATCCGATTCGGTACGACCCGAAACGTTCCGACCGTGCGGCAGATCAGGAACTTGCAAGCGTTGCAGAATCCGTCGGCGGAGCAATGACGTTCGGAACTGGGATGGGGTCGACAAAGAATCGTGCAGACGGTGCGCCCACGGGGCGACCGCTTGATCTATCTCTGGATGTCATGTATCGGCATATCGACCAGCAAATCCATATTGCGACGATGCGTCTTGCCTGTCGTGATGTCTATAAGCTGCTCAATCATGCGGCAGTCAAAGAGTCGATCTTACAGTCACTCGGCAAGGATGCCTATGACAGTTTGAAACGATGGTGTGAGAGTACATGGCAAGAGCCGATGAACAACAATCTCTACATCGAGACGCTTGCCGAGGAGTGGCGTGCGAACACGGTAACGGCAATCATGGCATTCCGTGTATCGACTGCGGTACTCAATTTTGCCAACATCGCACCGATGGCAGACCGCCTCGGCACGGTGAATGCAATCAAAGCGATGCTGCTCTATCTCCGTCATCCGCAGAAGATTCGCCGTTTCGTGCGTAACGATTCGGTATTCATGCGGAATCGTGCGCATAACATGGATCGTGATCTCAACACGCAGGGCAAGAACATCTTCGGCGGGAAAACGCCGTTCCGCAAATTCCTCATCCAATGGGGCGCGGCTTTTATGAAGGAGACGGATATGCTCTGCAGCATACCGACCTATTACTGGACGTATCAGGAGCGGTACAACAAGGAGGTGATGGATGGGACGGATGAGATTATTGCCCGTGAACGTGCGCACAGAGAAGCCCACGAGGCAGTACGTTCGATCTTTGGTTCTGCGGATGCGATTGACCGCTCGGCGGTGCAGCGTTCGCAGAGGGGGCTGGTCAAAGCGTTAACGCCATTCTTTAGCTTCTTCAACGCACAGATGAATGCGGTGTGGGAGAAATACTATGCGGGGCGGTACGATCAGCATAAGAAAAATTTTGTTGAACGTTACGCTTCGTTCGTGCGCTCCTATCTGTTCCGTTTCGTTGCGATGGCCGCAATTGAGACGGTGATCCGGCAAAGCCTTGAGGCATTTTCAGCAGGAAGCGGGGATAAGAAAGATAAAGATGAGTGGTACAAGAAGTTCCTGAAGCATTGGATGGCAAACTCTCTCGGCAGTGTGACAAGCGGCTTCCCTGTTATCAATGCGGTAGGCGAGGTCGTGCAGGGGGAGATTACGGGCAAGCTGCAGCAGAACCGTAACAGCGGCGTTGTGTTCGCAGCGATCGGGCGATTTACTGACCCAATCCAGATGGCACATTCTTTGCAAAGCGACAAGTCCAAGATTGATGCGATTGATTTTGGACGTGCGCTGACCAAAGCATATCTCGGTACAAAGCACGGTGTATCGGACACACTGACCGATGGTTTCTGGAATACGGCACGCTTTATGACCGATAACTACCGGCTCAACAATCCCGATGATTTGCGGGAGTTTATCGCAAAGACGATTCTGGACAAGAAACTCAAACAGAAATAGGAGGCATCAACATGACGGTTGAAAATCCGAATGTGAAGAACACGTATGCAGGGAACGGTTCTACAACCGTTTTCCCATTTACATTTCAGCTCAATCCAGAGGACGTGAACAATGTCTTTGTTACGCTCAGCAATGAGGAAGGAACAGAGATCGAGACAACAGATTTTTTGCTGTCTCTCAGTGATAAGAGTGTGCGCTATCCAAAGAGAGGCGCACAGCCTTTGCAACATGGATGGAAGATTACCATTCATCGGCGACTTCCGTACACACAAACACTCAATCTGATGAGTCAGGGGCCATTTTTCGCAGAGGACATTGAGGGGCAGTTTGATCGACAGGAGATGCAGATTCAGCAGCTTGCGGAGGCTGTTGATCGCTGCGTGAAGGGGTCAATCAGCGGCGGAAAGCCGCCCAACGTGAAGATCATCGAGAAACATATACACGGGGGTGGTGGCTCCGGGCTGCTGTCGTTCGGGACGATAGCGGAACTCCTTAACAACGGTGTGAAAGGTCTGTCTGAGGGGACGGAATTTAAGACCCTTGGGTATTACCGCCCGTTCGACGGCGGCGGCGCAAACTATCTTGTCCGCTATCTCTGGTCGGCGAGTGCTTATCCGTGGGCAATCGATATTGGTGCAACAGAGGAGACGGAATACGAGCTGGTCTATCAAAAGGACGGCACGCCGGAAACGGATGCGAATGGCGCATATATCCTCAAGACGGATGCACAGGGGCGGCCGATTCCGCTCTATGAGGCGGACGGTCATACGCCGAAGAAGAAACATCTGTATGCAGTGATTGCTGAATCTGTGGTGAACTATCGGCAATTCGGCGCAAAGCTCGATGGTGCGACGGATGACGGGAATGCGATTTCCCTGTGTCACAAATACCAAAAAGAGACGTACACCATCGAACCACTCACAGGGCGTAAGCATTATACGGTGCGCGTGGAGAATCACGAGGGAATTATCCGTAAGGACAACAACAATCCGATCATGTGCTGCGGGAACATTGATCTTTCGGGGTCAAAACTCCTCATCAAGGACGATAATGCGACCTGGTTCGGCTTTTATCTCTGGGGGGATAACGAGGAGGATTATTTCACGTTTGAACCGCTCAAGGAGACGACGGACAGTTTCAGGAAGGACAATTTTGTCATAAAGACAGCGGGCAACTATAGCTCCCTCCATCCGAATGCACTGCTCGCTCTGCGCGAAGATCCCTATGCGGTGCGTGATGACGGCGGCTATCTGTATTCTGAGCCGCGCTATGAGCTCCTGCTGCATACGATGGACGGGCTGCTCACCTCGCCGCTGACGTATGACTGGAACAACCCGGGCGGGCTTGAGATCAGCTCCACGGTCTCGGACTACAATTCGCACGCGGTGACGACGCAGACGGTGAACTCGCATTTCAAATGCGGCTATACGATGCTGCCCGCGACGCACTATCACTTTGTCGGCTGTGATGTGGAGATACAGACGACGGCGAATAAGTACTGCTCGGTGCTCTGGTGCAAATGCCACAACGCGCACATTCGAGGGTTCAACTTCCGCCCGGACAGCACCCAGATGCACAATACGCGCTTCAAGAACACCATGATCTATCTCTGGGGTGCGTATAATGTAGAGGTTTCGGATATTGTGGGGTTCAATGCGGCGGGCAAGAAGCAGGGGAGCAGCAATGCCACCTCTGGCTATGTCCTGCGTGCGACGAACTGTCTGCAGGTGCATCTGCATGATATCGCGGTGCAGGGGTACTGGGGCGCAACGGCGATGAACTGCGTGAAGGATGTGCACGTGACGCGCGTCTCCATCAACCGTCTGGACATTCACAACTATTTCTATAACCTCTACATCGACCAATGCAATCTCTTTAACCACGCCATCCAGATCGGCGAGGGGCGCGGGATTGTGCAGATCACGAACTCCAATTTCTACATCAACAAATTGGAGGCGGACAGCTATCCGAACGCACATCTTTTGGAGTTCAACCTGACGTACGGGCGCATCTTCGAGGGGCGTGTGCTGATCGAGGGCTGCAATGTGTATCTGAAAGACCCCGACGGCAAACAGTTTGATGTATGCAAGATCGACTTTTCGCCCGAAGCGGTTTCGACGCTGGACAGCTACCGATTCCCTGATGTGACGATCCGTGACTGCCACTTCTATAGCTACAATCCCGATACGTATCTGGTCTACTTCATGGTCGCAGGGAAAAGGAACTGCAAGACGAGCACGAAGGGACCATCGGTCATGGAGGGGATGAGCCGCGACCTCGGCAACGATGCGAAGGGGACGCTCTCATGGCGTTATGTAGGGCGCGGGATTGACTGGAACAGCGGGGAGGTTCCGGATGGTGCTGAGCTGGATGTTGTCCCAGGGCAGTACGTTCGTACCTACAAGAAGTTTTTGGACACGGGCGGCAAGACGGCGTTCTTTGATTTTCGCTATTATCTGGTGACACAGGCGGGGCGGCTGCCCGTACCGACGGCGGACAATACGCCGACGGATGAGAGCGGCGCGGAGTTCCCTCTCGGAACGGCGAAGGTGTGTTATGCAAAGCGGCATCGATGGGAGGCGGCGCGCAGCTATGCCGTAGGAGACGCCTGCTTTACCGAGGCTTCCCCGTGGCTGCCCGTCTACTGCTATGTATGCACGGCGGCGGGTACATCGAACGGTTGGCGACCAACACATACGGCGGGCAAGGTGATTGAGGGCGAGGATGTCTATCCCAAGAATCTGGATGCGTGTTACTGGCAGTATGTAAAATCTGCGGACGCATTTGTTACGAAGACGTTTGTGCCGCGCATGGAAGTCGTGGCAGGCGATGTGCTCTATGCCGACCACCGTCTTTATCAGGTTCTTGCAAGCGGAACACTCACGGAAGTGCCGCCGCTTCATACGGGCTGGCTCAGTTCATTCCGCGAGGGGACGGCGCGTCTTTCCTTCATCGGGAAGGATTGGAAATCCGTGGCGTGGTGGGCAAAGGGAGCATATTGCCTTTCCTATGACGCGGCAGGCACGCCGCAGATTTATCAGCTCGTCGATCAGGACGGCACGACAAGCGGCGAGATTCCTGTGCCCGGCAATGGACGCTGCGTTGACGGAGATATGATCTGGCAGCATACACAAGAGGCGGCAACAAAGGAGTGGAAGCCGCAGACGCAGTTCTTCGAGGGGGATGTGGTCTCCCATGATGGGAACCATTATCGCTGCGTGTTCGACGGACGCCTGGAACTGCCAAGTCAGATCAACATCGAGAACATTACGACGAATATCAAGGGCTCGGGGGATGTGTTCGCGTTCTGGGAAGGCGGCACGGACATTCCTACAAAGGTCGGCCCGACGGGGCAGTGGAAGATCACGGTGGACAATGCAGACTGCTGCCGCTTCCGCACGTTTGCGAACGGTTATTTCGGTCATGCGGGCAATCCCGCGCCGACGATTATCGAGGGCGGGAAAACGGCGGCGGGTGCGGCATATGTGAACGGGGACGGGGTGAATTTCTGATGCAGGTGCTTGTGACGGACACGCATTTGACGAACATCGCCAATGCGATACGGACAAAGAGCGGCACAACAAAGCGGTACACGCCCGCCGAAATGGCGGCGGCGATTCTTTCCCTGACGAGTTCTGCGGCGGGGGAGACGGGCGGCACAACACCGCCCGCACCTCCGCCTGTGCCGCCTCCTGTGCCGCCCCCTTCGGGCAGGACGAAGGTGGGCGGGTTTACCATGACGGCAAAGGAGGACGGGAGTCTTTCGGGCTATACGGCGGGGAAGATTATGATGGCGCTGCCGAACCATCGGATCGCCGCGTTCCGCGCGACGGTGTTCTGTCCGACGGGGATCGCATTGGACGGGATGGGGATTTCGGACTTTGCGGGCGGACGCGCGTGGAAGGCCGGCAACGCCTACGTGACAAGCCCCGTGCGCACGGACGTTGCGGGCGGGACAAACTACGTGATGGAGTGGGAGGAGCTGGTTAGTATTACGGACAGCAAGGACTATCTCTATGACGACGACAAGTCGAACGACAAGCTGACGTACTACTGCTGTTCGGAAACGAAGGTGAAGGCGGCGGACAGCACCGCGCTCACGGGGGCGACGCTCGCGGTGGAGGCGTTTGTGTAGCGGGAGGAGAGCAAATATGGCAAGAGGTGAAATACTCGCCGAACTTGAAGGGATCAAGGCACAGATTAAGGCACTCGCGGAGAATTTGCCCATCGGGCGCGATGAACTCTATGCCATTAATGAGCGCATCGCCCGCCTTGAGGAGAGTACAAAGTCCGCACATCATCGTCTGGATGAGTTCAAGCGCGATGTATGTTGGACAATCGGGATGAGTACAACAATCGTCGGCATCTTTGCAAGTATTTTGACGTGGGCGCTCGGGAGGTGAGAACATGAAACAAGAGCGGCTTCCGCCTGTGGATTGGATGGTTGGGACGGGATTGGTTATCGTGGCAGTCCTGTCCGTTTTTTATGGAACGCCCGAGCTGTCGAGCAACGTCACATCGGGGCTCATCGGATTTCTCGGGCGGTCGGTTATTACAAAGAAAGGAGCGAAATAATGAGTAACGTACTTCATCCGTCGGAAATGCGGCGCGTATCGCCCGCAGAACTGGAAAGTCTCGCCATGTACTACCGTGAGGCAATCGCTAACGCAGCAGCGGCGCAGGGGCGCGAGACGAAAGTCTATCTCCACTGGTCGGCGGGACATTACGGACAGTTTTGGAGTGACTACCACGTCCAAATCGATCGTGACGGAGAAATCTACGTCATCGCCGATGGGGAACTGGATGATGTGCTTGCGGCAACGTGGAGGCGCAACAGCGGCAGCGTGAGCATCTGTATTCTCGGATGTTTGGACGCAGATACAAACAGCCTCGGCGCAGAGCCGCCGACCGACGCACAGATTGAGGGCATGGCACAGGCAATCGCCGCACTCTGTAATGGACTCTGGCTGACGATCGACAAACAGCGCGTTCTGACGCACGGCGAGGCGGCGGACAATGAGGACGGCATCGAGCCGCATGAGCCGTATGGCCCAAAGTCGACGTGTGAGCGTTGGGACTTGGAATATCTTGGCACGCTTGAGAGTCCGACATTCCACCCGTGGGTAGAGGACGGCGGGCGCGGCGGTGATGTGCTGCGCGGCAAGGCAAACTGGTATCGTAAAGCGTGGGCGGAGCAGGGAGGTACGCCCAATGATTGAACGGGTCAAGCGGGCGGCCACAGAGAACAAAGCAGTCCTGTTGGTGATCCTATGTCTCTTGACCGTCTGTGTTGCATACGCCGTTGGGAAACACTCCGCACCCGAGCAGACGGCAGCGGAAAAGCCCGCCGTCATGACGCAGGAGCAGACGCAGGATGCAGCGGCACTGCGGGCGCAGCTCGATATTTCCCGTGCCAATGCGAATGCCCTGCAACAGCGACTTGCGGAGGCACAGGCAGGGCAGCGTGCGCCGACAACGACCTACTACGTGAGTGCTCCAACCGTCGAGCGGGCGGCACAGGTGGTTGAGCGACAGATACGGGAGGACGACCCGACATTACCGATGGTGGCACGGGAAAAGACAGACCGCACCGTCGTCACTCCGATCACGAAGGACAAGGACGGCAAAGACCTGCCGACCGATCAGCAGAAGGTTGATGTGTACAAGATAAACCTCCGCAAAGATCACCGCATCAAGGCGGGCGCGTCCGTCATCGACGGCAAGGCACTCATGTCGATTGGCTACGAGCAAGGGCGATTTGAGGCGCTTGCACATTTCGATGGAGGGCGATACAAGGGCGCGACAATGATGTATAACGTCGCTGAGTGGTGAGAGAGTAAATGAACAGAGGGGACAGCGTAACGTGCGCCGTCCCCTCTGTTTTTGTCTACAATTTGTCTACCATGCCTACAAAAACGAGTGAAAAATACTCAGATATTCTTTGTTGGCGAATCTCATTGAAAATCCTGCAATCCTGCGCCGTAATTGGGCGCGTCAATGTTTTCTGTAATTGAATCACCACACCTGACTAACACCTAGTAGGAACTAAGTCCTTTTTTGTATTTTAAGATACGTTGACATGGTTCGCCCACGTCCTTTTATTTCGCCGAATACAGGGAATCTTGTTCACGTTGGGACAGGAAAAGGGAATGATTGTTTTCTTGAAAAAAAAGGGGGTTTTTGCTATAACTGTTAGTGAAAGTGGTGAATTGTGGCGATAAGTGCCATGCTGTGGTGATGAAGTTTTGAAGGGTGGTGCGGCAGGATGTTTATGGGGGAGTACACCCACAGTGTTGATGCCAAGGGCCGCGTCATCCTGCCTGCAGATTTTCGGCAGGAGCTCGGTGTTTCCTTCATCATCACGAAGGGACTGGACGGCAGTCTTTTTTTGTTTCCGCAGGCGGCATGGGATGAGTTCGCAGCGAAGCTGCGGACGCTCTCGATCGCCGACCCGAATGCGCGTGCGTTTGCCCGCTTTTTCATTGCAGGTGCACGCACGCTCGAATGTGACAAGCAGGGGCGTTTTCTGGTTCCCGCAAATCTGCGCGCCTACGCGAATATCGGTCTCAAGCAGGATGTCATCCTCACGGGTGCGGATGCACGCATCGAGGTCTGGGACAAGGAGAAGTGGCTGCGCTATGCGGGTGAGGTCGATCCGAACATCACGGAGATCTCGACACAGCTCGCGGGCTACGGGATTACGATATGAGCGATTTTCATCACATCAGTGTTCTTCCTACGGAAACGATCACAGCACTCGCGGTGCGCCCTGACGGCATCTATGTGGATTGCACGCTTGGCGGTGCGGGGCACGCGGGGCGGATTGCACGGCAGCTTTCTGCACAAGGCCGTCTCATCGGCATCGATCAGGACGAAATTGCGATTGCGGCAGCGGAGGAGCGTCTCGCGGATGCCGTGTGTCAGGTGACGCTTGTCCGCGATAACTTTCGTAACCTCGCGGCAATTCTCGCCCGCGAAGGTGTGGATGAGGTGGACGGTGTGCTCTTCGATCTTGGGATTTCGTCGCCGCAGATCGATACGGCGGAGCGCGGTTTTTCCTATATGCTGGATGCGCCGCTCGATATGCGGATGGATCGTCGTGCTGCGCGCAGTGCCTATACCGTTGTCAACGAATACAGCGCAGAGGAGCTTACGGAGATCTTTTACACGTACGGTGAGGAACGATGGGCAAAGCGCATTGCCGCATTTATTGAGGAGTCTCGAAATTCTCGTCCCATTGAGACAACGGGCGAGCTCGTCGACGTCATTGACCGCGCCGTGCCGAAGGCGGTACGCGCAAAGGGCGGGCATCCTGCCAAGCGGGTCTTTCAGGCGATCCGCATCGAGGTCAACGAGGAGCTGACCATTCTGGCGGACGCACTGAAGGAGGCTGCGGCGGCGCTTCGTGCGGGCGGGCGGCTTGCAGTCATCACGTTTCACTCGCTTGAGGATCGTATTGTAAAGAAAACCTTACAGGAGCTTGCACGTGGCTGTATTTGTCCGCCAAAGATACCGGTCTGCATCTGCGGCCATGTGCCGGAGCTGCGCCTGATTGGCAAGGCATGTGCGGCGAGTGCCGCAGAATGTGCGGCAAACCCACGGGCAAAGAGCGCGAAGCTGCGCGTGGCAGAGAAGATATAAAGTCAGAGATCAAGGAGGTGAGGGCGTATGCCGGCACGTAAAGTGTATCCCTACGAATACGAGGAGGCGGAAGAGCCCACACCGTCTATAGAGATGCCCAAAGAACCGCTGATTCGACGGGAAGTAAATACGAATCTAAGGAATTGCCTGCGTGCTATTTTCTTCCTCATTGCACTCGGAGCGATGGTGGTGACATTGCTCGGCGGCATTAGTGCGAACAATGGCTATACCCTGCTTGAGACACAGCAGAATGCCGATCAGTTGGAGCAGGAAAACGAGCGTCTGAAAATCGAGATTGCGCAGCTGAAATCACCCGCGCGCATTGAGTCGATTGCGGTGGAGCAGCTGCATATGCAGGTACCGCAGAATATGTATTTTTCGCATGAAGGGGAATGACGGCACATGACGAAACAATTGTCAGAACTTGCAGCACTCGTGCCAAATGCACGGCTTTTGGGGACGGATGCAGAGATCACGAGTATTGAGCGTGATTCCCGCCGCGTGAAGGAAGGAGCACTTTTTGTCTGCATCAGCGGTGTTCATGTGGATGCACACAGCTTTATACCAAGTGCGGCGCGGGCGGGAGCTCGCGCCATTTTGACGGAGCGGGAGACGGTGGATGTC
>ERZ772957.1432-NODE-1432-length-15533-cov-12.835638_pt1 | contig 15533 bp, 11 predicted proteins | sample MGYA00580682_ERZ772957 | MGnify/ENA primary metagenome ERZ772957 (study PRJEB29015, sample SAMEA2737921) | human oral metagenome | biome: human oral; feature: human-associated habitat; material: dental | place: China | collected 2025 ...
GTCCGCGCGGCGCCCAGGCGCGCGGAGGCGCCGAACTGGAGGACGGCGCGGACAGCTCCGCGGGTCGGGCCAAGCTGCGCGGGGGGTCGGTTAGGATAAGACCGTGTCTCTCACGATTGGTATCGCCGGACTGCCCAACGTCGGCAAGTCGACCCTGTTCAACGCCCTGACGCGCGCGACGGTGCTCGCCGCGAACTACCCGTTCGCCACCATCGAGCCGAACGTGGGCGTGGTCCCCCTGCCCGACCCGCGCCTCGACAAACTGGCGGAGATGTTCCACTCGCAGCGGACCGTGCACGCCACCGTGTCCTTCGTCGACATCGCCGGCATCGTGCGCGGCGCCTCGGAGGGGGAGGGGCTGGGCAACCAGTTCCTCGCGAACATCCGCGAGGCGGACGCCATCTGCCAGGTGACCCGTGCCTTCAACGACCCCGACGTGGTGCACGTGGACGGGAAGGTGGACCCTGCCTCGGACATCGAGACGATCCAGACGGAACTGGTCCTGGCGGACATGCAGACGCTGGAGAAACAGATCCCCCGCTTGGAGAAGGAAGTGCGCGGCAAGAAGACCGAGCCCGTCGTCCTCGAAACGGCGCGGGCGGCGCTGGCGGTCCTGGAGAAGGGCGAGCTGCTCAGCGGCCCTGCGGGCGCGGGGCTGGACCAGGAGGCGCTCGCGTCCTTCCAGTTGATGACGACCAAGCCCTTCATCTTCGTGTTCAACATGGACGCCGACGGCATGGAGGACGAGGCCCGCAAGGACGAGCTGCGCGCCCTGGTGGCCCCTGCGGAGGCGGTCTTCCTGGACGCCCAGTTCGAGGCGGAGCTGGTGGAGCTCGACGAGGCGGACGCCCGCGAAATGCTCGCCGAGTCTGGCCAGGACGAGTCGGGCCTGGACCAGCTGGCCCGCGTCGGCTTCGACACCCTGGGCCTGCAGACCTTCCTCACGGCCGGCGAGAAGGAGTCGCGCGCCTGGACCATCCACAAGGGCGACACCGCCCCCAAGGCCGCCGGCGTCATCCACACGGACTTCGAGAAGGGCTTCATCAAGGCTGAGATCGTCTCCTACGAGGACCTGGTCTCCCTGGGCTCCATCGCCGAGGCGCGCGCCCACGGCCGGGTCCGCATGGAGGGCAAGGACTACGTCATGCAGGACGGGGACGTGGTGGAGTTCCGTTCTGGACTCACGTCTGGAGGGAAGAAGTAGACGCTAGTTCGTATCGGTGCGGACGAGGAGGGCACACCATTGTCGAGATTGACGGAGCTGCTGCGGCAGGTGCGCAAGGCCGATCCGCAACTCGGTGCTGATCTGGAAGCCGAGATCGCCGCGCTCACCAAGCGTCGCACCTTCGGTCTCGTCTTCGAGCAGCATCAGCCCGAGGCTGTCGAGCTGCCCGGCAGGCCGGTGCGTCGCGGTGACAAGGTGCGCGTGCTGCTGCCCCGTGGGGAGACGAAGACCGGCGACCAGCGGCTGTGGCGCGTCTCGCGCATTGAGCGAGTCGACGGGCGGCGCCTAGCCCATCTCGTGGAGCTGGACGTCGAGGAGCCCGATGGCCTGATCATGCCCGTCAACGACGTGGTGGTTGTCGCGGGCTTCCGCGACCGCATCTATCCCGGCCTCGTCGAGACGGGACGCGTTGAGCGGGGTGGCGACAAGCCGTTCCACTCGGTCATCAACGCGGAGAATTACCACGCGCTGGAGATGCTGACATACACGCACAGGCACTCCATCGACGCAATATACATCGACCCCCCCTACAACACAGGTGCCAAGGATTGGAAGTACAACAACAACTACGTCGAGGGGGACGACGACTATCGGCACTCGAAGTGGTTGGCGTTCATGGAACAGCGCCTGAAGATCGCTCGTGAGCTGCTTAACCTCAACGACTCTGTGCTCATCGTCACGATTGATGAGAAGGAGTACCTTCGGTTGGGGCTGCTGCTGGAGCAGACATTCCCCGAGGCCCGAAGCCAGATGATCTCCAGCGTCATCAACCCGAAGGGGGTGTCACGTGGTGACTCTTTCCGCCGATCTGACGAGTACCTCTTTATCGTAATGTTCGGCTCCGCTGCACCTCAGCGGTTGGAACTCAGCAGTGAGTGGACGATGGGGAGCCTCGACAAGAACGAGTCCAGTCTTGGAGGGAAAGGCGAGGAGCCTGGATGGACATCAATGATGCGCCGTGGCTCGAACGCCACCCGAGCGGATAGACCTGGGCTCTTCTACCCGATCTACGTCGATCCAGCCGTTGGCCGAATTGAACACGTTGGTCCGCCGCTTCTGTCTGATACTCATGAAGCGCCCGAAATCGAGGGGCTTGTGGCGACGCTTCCCCTGCGTCGGAACGGTTCGGAAGGTCGTTGGCAGATTGGTCCGGAAGAGCTGCGTTCTCGGATTGCTCAGGGCCGCGTGCGCATCGGGCGCAGGACCGCATATGGATTCGTTATCAACTATCTTCCCGATGGCGCGTACGCTGACGTCCTCTCGGATAGATTCGAGGTTGCCGGTCGTGCGCCCGATGGGTCACTTATCGCCCGAAGCGTGAGCGTCGACTCGCGGGCGCAGATACCGTTCACGCAGTGGCGCGTCCCATCCCACAACGCTTCAGAGCACGGATCGACGCTGCTCGCTTCTTTTCTCCCCGGGCGCAAGTTCCCGTTCCCGAAGTCGCTGTACGCCGTCGAGGATGCCCTCAGATTCTTTGTGAAAGACAAGCCTGACGCGGTTGTCCTGGACTTCTTCTCCGGCTCGGGCACGACCGCTCACGCCGTGATGCGGTTGAACCGTCAGGATGGAGGGCGTCGTCAGTGTATCTCAGTGACGAACAACGAGGTGTCGGCTGACGAGCAGGCAGGACTCCGCAAGCGGGGGCTGCGTCCCGGCGACGAGGACTGGGAAGTGTTGGGCATCTGCGACTACATCACCAAGCCGCGCCTCACTGCCGCGATCACCGGCCGGACCCCTGCGGGCGAGCTGATCAAGGGCGACTACAAGTTCACCGATGAGTTCCCGATGTCGGAGGGCTTCGAGGAGAACGCCATGTTTTTCACCCTCACCTACGAGGCACCGTTGTCGGTCCGTCACAACCGTGCCTTCGAGCGTGTCGCGCCGATGCTGTGGCTCCGCGCTGGGTCCCGTGGCCGCGTCATCTACGACCTCGGCGAGGACGGCTGGGACGTGGCCGACTCCTACGGTGTGCTGGAGAATCTCGATCAGGCAGACGAGTTCGTAGTGGCGATGAGTAATTGCGAAGGTATCGAGATCGCGTATGTCGTCACGGACGATGACAGCGCCTTTCAGATGGTGTGCCGAGAGCTGCCGAGTAAAGTAGTACCGGTGCGCTTGTACGAGTCATACCTCCAGAACTTCGAGATCAACACGGGACGGAGCCTGTAGATGCGGTACACACTGAAGGACTACCAGGCCGAAGCCGTCCGCGACGTGCTTCGGAACTTGGACCGTGCTCGCGATTCCTACCGCCGGTACAAGGCTCTTTCGCAATTCTCGTTGAGCGCCACGACCGGTGCCGGAAAGACAGTCATGGCCGCTGCTGTAATCGAATCGCTCTTTTTCGGCAACGACGAGTTCGACGTGGCTGGTGATCCGGGCGCCGTCGTGCTGTGGTTCTCGGATGATCCGGCGTTGAACGAGCAGTCGCGTGCTCGAATCCAAGCGGCGGCCAGCGAACTCGACCACCGCCTCCGTGTAGTGCCGACGACGTTCTCCGAGCCGACCTTCCAGCCAGGCAACGTGTACTTCCTGAATACGCAAAAGCTGAGCAAGAACTCTCGCCTGGTCAAGGGTGCACCGGAAGCCAGCGGCGATGACACGCTGCCAGGTCTGGAGTACCGCCCCGACGAGGCTCAGTCCTCCATCTACGACACGATCACGAACACCATCGCCAATGAGGATCTGACGCTCTACCTTGTGCTGGACGAGGCGCACCGCGGCATGGGGACGCGCGCACATGAACGGTCCACCATCGTGCAGCGACTCATCAACGGCCAGGGGAGAGTACCTGCGATGCCGGTTGTCTTTGGCATCTCAGCAACGGTTGAGCGGTTCGAGACCGCGATGAAGGAGGCCAAAGGCCGTGACGCCCTCCCGTCCGTGCAGGTAGACTCCGCGCTAGTCCAGGCATCGGGACTCTTGAAGGATGACATCGTCCTGTCGATCCCTGCCGAGGACGGCGCGTTCGAGACCGTGCTCCTGACCAAGGCCGTCAAGAAGATTAAGGTATCCGAGAGTGCGTGGCAGGACTACGCGCGCGAGCAGGGCGAATCCGAAACCGTCCGCCCACTGCTGGTGGTTCAGGTTGGGGACAAGCCTTCGCGGGAGACCCTCACTCGGACGCTGGACACGATCTACGAGGCCTGGCCGGAGCTGCCTTACGGTGCCGTAGCGAATGTCTTCGGTGAGCACACGGACCTGACAATCGGACAGCAGGTCGTGCCGTACATCGAGCCGCAGCGCGTCCAGGACGCTACGCACGTACGTGTGCTGCTGGCCAAGAGTGCAATTTCGACCGGCTGGGACTGTCCGCGCGCCGAGGTGCTCGTCTCGTTCCGCCCAGCCAAGGACCGCACCCACATCACGCAGCTGCTCGGGCGGATGATGCGTACACCCCTCGCTCGGCGGATCCCCGGCAATGAGCTGCTGAATTCAGTAGATTGCCTGCTGCCGCTGTTCGACCGTAAGACCGCCACCGGAGTGGCGGAGCTGCTCATGAAGGGCGCGACGAGCAAGGATGCCGACGAAGGTGAGGACGGAGGTGGTGGCCTCGGGCGCCGTGTGCTGTTCGAACCGATCCCGCTGTACCCGAACCCGGCGATCACCCAGGCCGTGTGGGAGTGCTTCGCTGCTATCCCGTCGGTGACGATCCCGAAGAAAAACGTCAAACCCATCCGCCGGCTCACCGCAATGGCGACAGCGTTGTCGAAGGACCACCTCGTGGATGAGGCCGTGGAGAAAGCCCACAAGCACCTCCACGCCGTGCTCGACGGGCGCGCCGTCCAGTACAAGGAGAAGATCGCCAAGGCCCGCGAGGACGTGCTCACGATGGAAGGCCAGGAAGTCCGAGGCCGGATCGGCGGCGGGTTCTCCTACCGTGCGTTCTCTGTTAGTGCTGATCCGCGCGCCATTGATGACTACTACCGCACAGCCACGCGGATCCTGAGCCCGGCACTGTGCTCCTCCTATGTCGACCACCTCGTCGGGCCGGGCGGCGACGAGGACGAACTCCTTGAAGCACACATCACCGTCGCCGCACTCGGTCGAGTACACGACATCGTCCAGGCGGTCGAGCACGAGGCCGATACCCTATCCCGCGAGTGGCTCAAGCAGACCCGCGTCGCACGCAAGGGACTGAGCGACGAACGCCAGGTCGATTACGATAGGCTGGAGTCGATGTCGACGACGCCCGAGCCGATCGCGTTCTTCGTTCCGAAGAACGGTCAGGCCGACACCAAGGTGCGTCACCCGGACGGCATGGAGGAGGACCTGCCCACCCGCGAGATGCACCTGCTTGCATCCGCGGACGGGACGGTCCCGATCACCTTGAACGAGTGGGAGCGCAAGGTCCTCGACTCCGAAGCAGCGCAGCCCGGCTTCCAGGGCTGGTACCGCAACCCTGACCGTGCGGTAAAGGAATCCCTGGCTGTGGCCTACAAGGACGAGGTGGGCGACTGGAAGGCGCTGCGCCCGGACTTCATCTTCTTCGGCACCAACCGCGACGGCAGCGTCGCCGTGGACCTCGTAGACCCACACGGCCATCACCTCTCCGACGCGCTGCCGAAACTGCGAGGAATGGCGGACTTCGCGGAGCGCTTCGCGAACGATTTCCGCCGCATTGAGTCCGTGGCTGAGACGGGTGGTGTGCTGCGCGTCCTCGACCTCACCAAGCCTCGTGTGCGGGAGGCGATCCGCGCTGCCCAGAGTGCCAAGGCACTGTACGAGTCGGAGTTGGCCAGTGACTACTGACCTGCGCACCCAACCCGTACCCGTTCCCAGCGTGCGGGCCGGTATTCGCCGCACAGGGAGGCAGTGGTGATGGGAGAGCTGCAGGAACCGTCGCAACGCGCGGCCATCCAAGCGGAGGTGGCTCGCATCCTCGAAAGCGCTGTATTCTCGGCGCAGGGTCAGTTCGAGGCAGCCAAAGCATGGAGGATGCTCCATTGGACGCTCGGTGTCCTTACCGCGGCGCTGAGCGCGCTGGCTGCGGTGCTAACGTTTGCCACCGAAGCCCAGGTTGCTTCGGGAGTCCTGGCGGTGGTCGCGGCCATCGCTTCCGCGACCCTGACGAGCAGCCGTCCCGACAAACTCGCTGAGCGGGCCGCGGCTCGGGGCAACGACTACACGGCTTTGCGGAACGACTCACGGCGTTTGCTGCATGTGCACGTTCCCAACGACGAGATCGGTGTTCTTCGGGCAGCGCTTGACGGACTTGCTGGGCGTGCCTCCGATCTGGACCACATTTCAGACCCGATTCCGCGGTTTGCCTACAACAAGGCCAAGCGGAACATCGAGCGGGACTGCGGGCAACAGTTCAAGGTCGATGCCCCGTGAGTGCGACAGCAATCTCTGCGTTGGAGTCGTTGATCCGTACGATGACTCCCGACGAGGCAGCGCGTTCTGCGGCTGCGAAGCGCCGCAAGGAGATCGAGGAATGGCTCATGTATGACCTAGGCATTATCCGCATGCGTGAGACGGGCTCATGGCATCACGGGACTGCACTTGACGGGTTCAGCGACGTGGATTACTTCGTCTCGATGTGCGACAGCCGTCCCTCTGCCTCCCCTTCGGCTCTCGAAGAACTGCGCGCATCACTGTCGCACGGCATACGTGGTGCGTATGTCTCAATCGACCCTCCAACCGTGCGCCTGCGCTATTTTGGAGACGGTCCCGATGTGGAGATTACGCCCGCCTATATCCGGGACACCGATGATTATGATATTCCCGATCCTGATAGCACCGGATGGATACGAAGCAACCCGGCAGTCCACCTGGAGTACGTAGATAGGGCGCAGAAGGAAACTGACGGTCGCGCCAAGGGCCTTATCCGTCTCGTGAAGACCTGGAAGTCCTGGAACAACGTTCCGCTCTCGTCGTTTTATCTTGAGATGCGCACTGCGCAATATGCGCTCAACAATAAGCCGATCATCTACGACTGGGACCTTCACGATTTCTTCAAGAGTCTCGCCAATAGCGGACTCCGGGAGATGAACGATCCGACCAATTACGGACGGAGAATCACGACAGGCACGAGCAACCTCGCGGAGTCGATCACCGCGAAGTATGCGGTAGAAGAGGCCGCACGCTTAACGAGGTTCGCGTGCGAAGCCGCGGAGGACAGTGACCATTCGACAGCCATCCGCCATCTTCGTACCCTGTTTAACTGCGAAAGGGACGGGGTCAGTGCGTGGTGAGGTGACATCTGATGAGGCTTTCCCTGTGGGTGGCCTGGAAGGATTTGCATCATGCCTGCCGAGGACCCTCGAGAGTTTCGTGAGGACGTTATGAGTGGCCCGGTCTCGCAAGGATGGCATCAGAACACCTCTCAGATGCTGCGGTTGATAGAGATACTCTTTTTGAGTTTAATGTTAGGCGGAAAGGGCGTCGAATTCAGGTTCAACGTCTGATCGTTCTTGAACGAGGCAGTGGCCGGGTCGTGCGAGGACGTGGCCCGGCTTCGTTGTAGGGAGGCAACGGCATCCCGGCCACAGAACATGTGCATCGAAGACTGAATCATGTGATGCTCTGAATGGTGCTACCCTGAGGGGGGAGGCTGCTATGAGAACGACTGTGACGCTCGATGATGACCTGCTCGCCCGCGCCCAGGAGCTCACCGGGATCAAAGAGCGGTCCGCTTTGATCCGAGACGCGGTGGAACTCCTCGTCCGTATCGAGAGCGGTCGTCAGCTCGCTGCGCTCGGCGGCAGCGATCCGGGAGCGGAGGCTGCGCCGCGGAGCCGGGCGCGCGCATGAGGATCCTCGTTGACACGAACGTGTGGATCGACCACCTGCGCGCAACTGAGCCAGTCCTGGTCGATCTGCTCGAACGTGATCAGGTGTGCGTGCACCAGAGCGTCATCACTGAGCTGGCATTGGGCAACCTGAAAGACCGGTCGATCCTCCTGAAGGCGTTAGAACGCTTGATGATGGTTCGCAACGTTGATGACCAGGGGGTGCGTCATCTCGTCGAAGAACGGCGTCTGTGGGGCAGGGGGCTCAGCGCTGTCGATGCAGCGCTTTTAGCGAGTGCCATCGTCACTCCCGGGGTGTCGCTGTGGACGCGCGATAAGCGCTTGCGTCAAGCTGCCAGCGACATGGGCGTGTTGGCGGACCTTGACTAAGGAGCGTGAGCTGTGACGAGGCCGTCGCCGGGTCGCGCGAGAGTGCGGCCCGACCACTGCCTCGGGCCATCGCGGCTGCGACCCGCAGGTTTTCGGGGAGAATCCCGGGCTGGTGATTAGGCCTCGTGCGCGTTTGCCGGTTCTTCGTCCTTTAGGTGTAGGTGGTGTGCGGGACCGACGGTTTCAAGGATGCCCCGGAAGCGGTAGCAGATCTGGTTGCGCAACCCGGGGTGCTACTCGTCGGGTGGCCCAAGTGCACGTTGGTCGCTTCGGTCGGCCTCTTGGAGTGCGGGTGGGGCGAGGGAAGCGGGCGGGGCGTGCCACGGAGAGGTCTGGCCGAGTGGACCGGCGCCTGTGGGAGGGTTACCAGTAACCTACCGGGTGGGCGGGTCGTCCGCTAGCGTGTGTGGTGGGACCGTGACCGTCAAAGGGGGGAGAGATGGGGGCCATCGATGCTCGGGCGCTACACGTGCTGGTGCTCGACCAGGGCCAGCCGGCTTTCGAGGATGTGACGGGCCGCGTGAGCGGCCTTGAGGAGCGGGGCGACTGGGTCATCGTCACCTACCCCCGCGGAAGAGTGGTTCCTTACCAGGCATCCAACGTTCGTATCTACGATCAGGTGGTCCGCCACGACCTCGCCCGGGGGGACGAGGTCTATGTACGGGGGGACTTGTGGGGGACCGTCGAAACCGTTTACTCGCTCGGCCTGCGCGAAGACCCCAGTAGGGTGCGTTACACGCTTGTGTACCGACGCAGCGACGGCACAGTAGGGCTCAGCCGGCGCGGCGAGGGGGAGGTCCGGATGAGGCTGCTGACCCCGGAACGGCGCAACGCACTCGAAATCATGGACTACGTGCGCGACGAAGTGAGGGGCCGGGCGAGGTGGGCGGGCGCCTGGCAGGAAAACACGGGGCGCTCCACGAAGTGGAGGGCCGAGAAGGACTCGGCGAGGGCAGCGGCCACGTTGGCGAACGTGTGGGAGTGGCTGCGCAGAGTCCCACCGGGCTCGGCGCTCGAGGCCTATCTGACGGGCACGAGCAGCGCGAGCACGGGAGCGGAGCAGGACATCATCATGCCCTTCGCCTCCAACCTCGAGCAGCGCAGGGCTCTCGAAGCGGCGCTTTCGCACCAACTCTCCGTGATCGACGGCCCTCCAGGAACCGGCAAGACGCAGACGATCCTCAACCTGGTCACGACCCTTGTCGCCCAGGGGAAAACGGTCGGCATCGTCTCCGGAGCGAACTCGGCGGTCGACAACGTCGTGGAGAAGCTCACCGAGGAGGGGTACGGGTTCCTGGTGGCGAACGTGGGGAATCGGGAGAAAGTGGAGGCGTTCCTCCGCGAACAAGGGCGCCTCAGGGAGCTGCGGGAGGAGTGGGAGGCCACGGCCAGCCCCGGAGCCGACGGGACGCCGGTTGCGGTCGACCCCGATGGCCTCCACGAACGCGAGGCGCGCCTCGTCCAACTGTGGCAGGACGGGAGGGACATTCCCCGGATCCGGGCGGAACTCGCTGCGACGCGCAAGGAGCGCCAGCTCCTCGAAGTGAAGATCCGGGAGTCCCGGCGCCCGCTCCCGGACGTCTCCGGTTTCCCCGTCGTGAGGCGGGGCCCGGAGGCGCTGGCGGATCTGCTCGCCCTCGCGCGGTCAGCGCCCAAGCCCCACCGGGGAGTGCTCGGCCTCGTCGAAAGAATCCGCCGCTATTTCGCCTACGGCTCCCTCAAGGGGGTGCGGCTGGACGACGCCGACACGCAGGCCGCATTGCAACTGCAGTGGTACCGGGCCTACGAGGAGGAGACCGCCTCGCGGATCGAGCACGCGGAGGAGCGCTCCCGCAATGCCGGGGCCCAGGAGGAGGCGCGCGAGTACCGCAGCCAATCGCGGGCCGTGCTCGACAGGGCGCTCCGACGCCGTTTCACGGCCGCGCCCCGGGCCTTCCTCACGTCGACCGAGTACCTCAGCGCGCAGACCCGGTCCCTGCTCGCCACGTACCCCGTGGTCGCTTCCACCTGCCATTCGATCCGCGGGAACCTGGACGAGTCGGCCCTGCTCGACTGGGTCATCATCGACGAGTCCTCCCAAGTCGTCATCCCCGAGGGCATAGCGGCGCTGAGCAAGGCCCGCAACGCCGTCATCGTCGGGGACGAGAAACAACTGGGCCCCGTCCTGGCGGGGTGGAAGGACAGCCACCGCGAGCCGCCGGATCCCCGTTACGACGTGCGGTCCTTGTCGCTCCTGGAGTCCGTCAAGGCGCTCGGTGAGCTGGCCGGGATCCCGCGCACCCTCCTCAGAGAGCACTACCGGTGCCGTCCGGCCATCATCGAGTTCTGCAACCGCATGTACTACGACGGCCAGCTCATCGCGATGACGGATCCGTCCGACGCCCGGGAACCGCCCATGCGCGTCGTGCGCGCCGCTCCGGGCAACCACGCGCGCCGCCTGCCCCGTGGCCGGTACTCCCAGCGCGAGATCGACATCATCGCCCAGTTGGAGGATCTGCGACTGCTGGACCGCGGCGTCACCACAGGGGACAAAGACGAGTCGGGGGACTACGTGCTCGGGATCGTGACCCCCTACCGGGAGCAGGCGAACCGCGCGGGCGCGCGGGTGCGGCAGGAATCGGAGGGCAGTGGGCACGCGAGGTGGCTCGCGGAAACGGCTCACAAGTTCCAGGGCCGCGGTGCGGGCACGATCGTGTTCTCCACGGTGCTGGACTCCGACGACACCGCCGGCGGGGATACGGGGTTCTACGACGACTCGCGGATCACGAACGTCGCTGTTTCACGGGCGAAGGACCGGGTCGTCGTTGTGACCGCCCACGGAGGGGTGCGCCACAGCCGCAATGTGACCGCGCTGCTCGACTACATCACCATGCTGGATCCCGAGCAGGTCGTCGAATCCGACATCGTGTCAGTGTTCGATGTCCTCTACGCCCACTACTCGGACGCTGTGCGCCAGTACGCGCACAGCAAATGGCACGGCCCCAGCCGCTTCCCCTCGGAGAACATCATCGACGCGCTCCTGGGGGGCGTCCTCGCCGAGACGCGCTACGCGCGCCTGGGCTACCAGTTCCAGGTGCATCTGCGCGACGTGCTGCCGCACACGCGCCGTCTCAACGAGGAGCAGCGGCAGCTCGTCTGGCACGGCAGCGCCCTCGACTTCGGAGTGTTCTCCACGGTCACGCACAAACTGGTCCTGGGCATCGAGGTCGACGGGTTCCGCTACCACGAGGGCGACCCCGCTCAGCGCCGCCGTGATGCCTTGAAGGACCAGGTGATGCGGGCCTACGGCGTGCCCGTTCTCCGGCTGCCGACGAACGGCTCCAATGAGGAGGCGAGGATCCGGGCCGCGCTCGACGCTGTGGAGCAGGACCCCTTCCCCCCACGGTTCGCGTGAGGGGACCGTGGGGATCGGGCGCGCCCCGCCAGGCGCCCGCCCCGCGCTCCGCGGGGGAGGAACGCTGTCCCGGTTGCATCCAGGCGGCGCGGTCGGGGCGCCCCACGCGCCTTCCAAGGCGTCTCCGGCTCTTCGGTCCCGGTTTTCACGAATGCCGCTGAGAATCTGTACGAATGCTACTGTCCGTCACCATCCCCGCTTGTCAGTTCCGGTGCCGACAATGTGCGCACCTGTGCGCCATCCGCGCTGACTGCAGAAACGCTGAGTGTCTTCGTGGAGTTCTCGGTTAGCGATGACACTGACCGTACAGTCACAAGGAGACGAGACTCCATGGAGGCGACTGTGTCATTGTAAGTCTTCACACTCTTCTCCAAAGCCTTGCCCAGCTTATCCAAGTGTTGCGCCACATTAGCCATGCGCTCGTAGAGCCTGCGTCCCAGGGCAATGATCTCATCCGCCTGATCGTTGATCGCTGTGTGCGCCCACGCGCTCGCGCATGTGCGTGCTAACGCAAGAAGGGTGACAGGTGAGGAAAGAGCAACACCCTGGGAAAAACCGTGTTCCAACAGTGTGGGATCCGCGTGTAGAGCTGCTGACAGTGCTGCCTCAGAGGGGACGAAGAGGACAACCAACGCGGGGGATTTCCCAAGTGCGCGAGCGTAATCGCGCTTCGCGAGGGCATCGATATGTGCTCGCAGGGCCTTCGCGTGGCCCGCGAAGTGCTCGCGGCGCTCGCGTTCCGCATCCTCTCCTGCGCCGACAACAGCGCAGGCCCGCAGGTAGGAATCCATAGGGGCTTTCGCGTCGAGCGCGAGGAACCCTTCACCAGGTAGGTGGATCGTGACATCCGGCCGCGAACGGCGATTGCCTGAAGAAACTGCATAGGTCTCCCGGCCGTCGCGTTCCTGAACGACGGCGCCGATTGAGCGTTGCTCGGAAAAATCCACGTGCGGCATCATGCCGGAAACCTCGAGGATGCGGACGAGCTCCACTTCACCCCATGTGCCGCGCGCGCTGCGTGAACGCAGGGCGCCTTCCAGTGATGCGGTCATCCGGGCCAGTTCGGTCTCACGCTGGGCTGCGGTCCGCAGTTGCTCGGAGAGCTTTCCGTGTTGTGCGGCCTCGCGTTGGGCGTCGGCGCGCAACTGTTCTGCGAGAGCGTTGTGCTGATCGGCGCGCTGTCGCTCCATTGTTTCAACGCGTACGCCCATTTGTTCTAACTGCGTGCGGATAGGGGAAAGCGCAGCGACGATGGCGTTCTCCCTCGTCGCGGCGGCTTCAGCTGATTGGGTGCGTGCCTGCCACTGTGCGACCTCGGCGCGCAGCGCGGTGATTTGATCCGCATTCTGCTGAATCGTAGCGCCTCGTTGGGCGACCGCCCCGAAGTATCCGAGCGCAGCGCCGATAATGATACCGATCACGAGGAAGAGGATGGAAGACATCATGCCAGAAGTGTAGGCGTCAACATTTCGTCTGGAATCTACATGAGGGGCGTGTGGTGAACGTGTTGTTCAATCGGTGTTCATTTATTTATCATTTCGTCACAGATCGCGGCTAATGAACTTTGTTCAGATGCTGGCGAGCTGTTCATCGGTAGAGGCTATCAGTACAAGAGCGGGGCGCATTCCGTGCGCATTCGAGTCGACGAGGTGCTTGGGTCGTGAAACAGCTTCAGTGTTCCACGGTCTGTTTCACGCGCTGTGCCTCTCGCTGCGGCCACGCGGATGCAGGACGACGACTCGAACGCAGAGCCCGTCAAGCCTCGAAGCGATCCTGCCCCGCGGTCCCGCCGGGGGCGGCGCGATGCAGCACCGGCGCAAACTCACAGCCCCACAACAACCCGTGTCTCCGTGCGGGCGGCGCGATGGCTCCGCGACCCGCCTCGCACGGTCCCACCCCGCCTCACAGTGACGCGCGCGCCCGCGTGCGGCGTACTCCCATGGCGACTGAGAGGATCGCCAAGGCGAAGAGGGCGCAGATCCCGCAGTCGGCCAGCAGGGGGAGGAGCGCTTCCGCGGACGTCGAGGTGGCGGCGTACGCCCCGGAGAGCGCCTGGTCCACCCAGTACCCGGGTGTGAGCCTGGCGGCCCGGGCGACGGCGTCGGGCAGCCAGTCGATGGGCACCCAGGTCCCGCCCAGGAAGGACAACGCCATGCCCCCGATATTGGCGATGGCGTTGGCCGCGTTCTCGCCCAGGCCGATCTGCCCTATGAGGAACCCCAGTGACACGGCCACGAGCGTGTAGGCCCCCAGGGCGGCGCCGACCACGCCCAGCAGCGGCGCGGACGCCGCGAGGGCGCTCATCCCGAAGACGGCCACTCCCAGTCCGAACACCCACAGCCACCCGACGGCGCCGACGACCAGGCAGGCGCCCAGCACACCGAGGCTGTGGGTCCCGCTGCCCACCGGCGCCGCAGTGAGGCGGGAGCGCACGGCCCGGCGCCCCAACGACGCCATGAGCGTCGCGATCGCGACGACCGCGAAAGCCAAGAGCGGGTACAGGGAGAACCGGGCGTAGACGAGGAGGCTGTGCGGCAGGGGGGTGGCGTCCTGGGCGATCCTCTCGGTGGGGGCGCAGTGGCGCATCGTCTCCTCCGCCAGGGCGACGGCCCGGGCCGGGTCGTCGGTGAGCGCGGACAGGTAGTCGGCGACCTTCCCCACGTAGGAGTCGGCGCGCACGTCCATGAGTGCGCCCGAGGCCGACTCGTACCCGATGACCGTGTCCATCTGCGGCGGCCCGCCCCCGCCTCGCGCGGCCCGCTGCAGCGCCTCCCCGTAACCGGCGGGGATGATGAGGATGTAGCTGATGCGGTTCTGCGCGGTGGCGTCCTGGATGGCCCGGGTGGAGTCCTCCAGCGGTTTCGCCTCGCCGACGGACTCGATGTAGTCCTTGATCCCCCGGGAGATGGTGGAGCCGTCGCGGTCGATGACGGCCACGCTCGCCGTCGCCTGCTTGACCTGGTGGGAGGACCCCTCGGACCGGGCCAGGCCGGTGAGCAGGCCGAGCATGGACAGGAGCACCAGGTAGACCAGGACGTACGCCCGGTGGGCGGCCACGATCCTCAACGACGTTCTAAAGGTGCTCATGGGTCATCCTCCTGGCGCGGATCAGGGCGATTGCGAGGAACAGGCCCGTCATGCCCGCCAGGACGGCGCAGCTGCGGGCGAAGGGCTCCAAGGAGTCGTAGTAGAGCAGGGCGTAGAAGCAATGGGATGCCTGCCACAGGGGGTTGGCCTGCGCCAGGAGCGGCGCGTTGAGCTCGACCGCGTTGGCCACGGACTGCGCGCCGGGCCCGTACAGGCCGGTGAACAGTGACAGGAGGCAGGTGATCGCGGAGACCACCCCGATCCCGGCTCTGCCTGCCGATCCCAGGGCGGCGCCCCCGGCGCTCGACATGAGGCTGGCGGCCCCGAGCGCCACGAGACACAGGCCCACGTGCGGTCCGAAGTCCACTCCGACCACCGCGGCGATGAATGCGAAGGCGATGAGCAGGCAGACCAGGACGCACGCCCAGGAGGCCGTGAGTGTGGCGGTGAGGACCTGCCACCTCGGCAGGCCCGCCAGGATGCGCCGCGCCCCCAGGGGGGAGGAGGCCATGATGCCCTGCACGGCGACCATGGTGACGGTCGTGCCCATGCCGCTGGCGAAGGCGAGCAGCGCGAAGTAGTAGCGGGTCGCGGGTTTGACGGGGTTCTGCGTCACCGAGACCGGGCGGGTGAAGGAGCGGTCGGCCCCCGCCCCGGCCACCTGTTCGGGCGGCGCGCCCGCCTCGGCGAGCGCCCGGTG
>ERZ772957.1436-NODE-1436-length-15486-cov-12.363424_pt1 | contig 15486 bp, 10 predicted proteins | sample MGYA00580682_ERZ772957 | MGnify/ENA primary metagenome ERZ772957 (study PRJEB29015, sample SAMEA2737921) | human oral metagenome | biome: human oral; feature: human-associated habitat; material: dental | place: China | collected 2025 ...
GAGAGGACAGTGCAGATGTGTGAAGATGGGTGGCTGAATTTATCAGTGATTCCTTGATGTAACGATGCAAATCGTCACAAGGAAAACGAACGACAAAAAATCGTATGGTTTTTCCAAGAGTTGAATTTTTCGGAAAAACGCCGTATAATATAGCCAGTGGAACAGGACGTGAAAATGATCGGAGGGAAATGATATGATTCGCAGCATACCTTTCAATTTCCGAAACAACGCGGAAAAGACGCGCGACACGGTGGAGCGTGTGGTGGATTTCATCATGGAGCAGCCGTTGAATCCCATCGGCAAGGTGACGGGAGCGCTCGCTTCTTTCCGTTGCGACATCCTCGACGAGGAGAATTACTATGAGATCGAGGCGGAGCTGCCGGGCGTCCTCAAGGAGGACGTCTCTCTGACCTACGAGAATGACAAGTATCTGACGATCACCGCCGAACTGCCCGAGCGCGAGAGCCACCTCAAGTATCTGCTGCGCGAGCGGCGCACGGGCCGCTTCGAGCGCTCCTTCGCCGTCGACGGCATCAAGTGGGAGGAGAGCACGGCTTCGATGGAGAACGGCGTTTTGAAGATCATTCTGCCGAAGCTCGGTGTGGAGGACGTGAAGAAGAACAGCATAGAGATCAAGTAAGGGCGAGTCTCGTTCATGGGCTGCTGCTCATCGCAGCAGCCTGTTTTTCCATACGCATCCTTAAAGAAGTACTAAAAACAGGATTATCCTCTCCTCGTGTAGAAGTATACAAATTAGAATCTGCCGTCTTGCCGCAGAGCGGCGGGACGGAGCTTTTCCGTGAAGCGAAATATGAAGTGCGGCGGTGTACGCGACGCTTGCCGCAAGCAGGAGGTAAAACGCATATGTTGGACGATCAGGATTGGGGCTCATTCAAGCGCAAGCTCAAGGCAAAGACGGAAATCGACCTCGATCTTTATAAAGAGCCGCAGATGAAGCGCCGCATCGGCAGTCTCGTGACGCGCAAGGGATACGATTCTTACACAAAGTATTTCGATATAGCGGTGCAGGACAAGACGGAGTTCGATGCCTTCATCGAGTATTTGACGATCAACGTTTCGGAGTTCTTTCGCACGCCCGAGAAATTCTCAAAGCTGGAGACAGATGTCATTCCCGACCTTTTGACGCGCTCGTCCAAGCTCAATATCTGGAGCGCGGGCTGCTCCATCGGCGCGGAGCCGTATTCTCTGGCGATGATCCTCAAGGAGATGACGCCGGGCAAGCAGCACCGCATCCTGGCGACGGATCTCGACATCGAGATCATCGCCAAGGCGAAGAAGGGCGTCTACACGGACAACGAGCTCAAGTGCGTCGAGAGTCCGCGCCTCAATAAATATTTCACGAAGGGAAGCGACGGCACATTCGCCGTGCATGAGGACATCAAGAAGCTCATCGAGTTCAAGCGCCACAACCTCCTCAAGGATCCGTTTGAAACGGGCTTCGATCTGATCCTCTGCCGCAACGTCGTCATCTACTTCACCGAGGAAGCGAAGTTCGAGCTTTACACGAACTTCTTCCGTGCGCTGAAACCCGGTGGCATCCTCTTCGTCGGTGCGACGGAGGCGATTTTGAACTTCCGCAAGATCGGCTACACGAGCTACCAGCCGTTTTTCTATCAAAGACCTCTGGCGTAAGGAAAGGGGAAGCTTTGAGGAAGGGGGGCGGGGCGGATGTTTGCAAACGAAAGAATCGAGTGCATGAGCCGCAGTGATCTGCACGATCTGCAGCTCGTGCGGCTGAAGAAGGCAGTTGCCTGGGCGAAAGAGAAGAGCGCATTCTATCAAAAGAAGTTTGCGAATGTCTGCGCGTCGCAGATCGAGAAGCTCGAAGACATCGAGAAGCTGCCGTTCACGGCGTTGCCCGATATCCTGAACACATCGCCGTTTGATTTTCTCACACTGCCTTTGAGCGGTGTCCTGCGCATCAGCAGCCGCAATCATACGGGCACGGTTGTCAAGATGTATACGAACGGCGACATCGCACACAATGTCGATATGCTGACGCGCGCCCTCGTGGCGACGGGCGTCCATCGCGCTTCCGTCGTCGGCATCCTCGGCGATATGTCGGACGGTCGCCTGCTCGACTTGCAGATGGCGGCAGAGGTCATCGGCGCGACGACCGTGCTGCTCGGCGAGGACATGCAGTCGGCGGTCGAGCTCGTGCGTATGACGGGCATGGATACGCTCCTCGCGAGCCAGCCGCTCGTCATGCAGCTGATCGTGCACGCGCAGATGAAGAATATCGAGCCGTCGACTTTGCCCTTGCAGACGGTCGTCTGTCTGAACGAGGCGATCTCAAATCCGATGAAGCGACATATCTGCGACAGGCTGCAGACGGCGGTGCACGACCTCTTCGCTTCGACGGAGCTCGGCACGGCGGGACTTTTCTTCCCGTGCGGCAAGGGGCAGGGACATCATGTGCAGGAGGATTACTGCTACACGGAGCTCATCGAGTTCAGCGGCGCGAAGGTGATTCATGAGGCGGGACGCATGGGCGAGCTCGTCGTCACGATGCTCGCCGCAGAGGCGATGCCGCTCATCCGCTATCGCACGGGGCAGGCGGTCATGCGCCTCGACGAGCCGTGCGAATGCGGCCGCGCGCTCGTGCGCCTGGCGACGCCGTTCGGACTGACGCGCTGAGTATAGGAGAAATGCCGCGGGTATTGTCGAGATGACATGCCGCGCGGTATTTTTGTTGGCACGGAAGAGTTTGAGGGAGAGAAGATAAGATATGATCGAGTTCATCCTGGGGCGCGCGGGCACGGGCAAGACGCACGCCTGCCTCACCGCCATGGCGGCGCGCATGAAGGAGGCGCCCGAGGGAAACGCCCTCGTGCTGCTCTTGCCCGAGCATGCGACGTATCATGCGGAGCGCCGCCTCGCCGCTCTGATGGCAGGCGAGGGCGAGGGCTTCGTGCGCAGTCTCGTATTCGGCTTCAAGCGCTTCGCGCGCCATATTTTACAGGAAACGGGCGGCGCAGCAGCCGCACGCATCACGAGCGTGGGGCGTCGCCTGCTTTTGAAGCGCATCCTCGCCGAAGAGGAGGCGAATCTGAAAGCCTTCACGCGCGCGGCAAAGCAGCGCGGCTTCACGGAGACGCTGGAGAATGCTCTGGAGGAGATGCGAAGCTACGGTCTTGATGACGAAGCGCTACAGAAAGCAAAAGTCTCGCTTGCCGATGAATACCTTTGCGAGAAGCTCGACGATATCGCGCTCATTTACAGACGTTATCGCGAAAAGATGGCGGGACGCTACACCGATACGGGCGATATGCTCGCGGCGCTCGCAGAGAAAATTCCCGCCTCGCACCTTCTGGACGGTGCAGAGATCTGGATCGACGGCTTTTCCTTCTTTCATCCGCAGGAAAGGAGCATCCTTGCGGCGCTCTTTCAGAAGGCAAAGGCGGTGCACATCACGCTGACCTTCGATCCTGCGGGAGAGGCGAAGGCGCAGCGCGAGGGCAGTCTCTTCTACCGGCAGGCGCAGACTTTGCAGCAGCTCAGGCGACTGGCAGACGAGCTGCATCTTCCCGTGCGCGTGCGCGCTATGACAGAAAATCAGCGCTTTCAAACTGCAGCGCTCGCCGCCATCGAGCGCCATGCGTTTTCCTTCCCGCTTGCCGCACAGCAGGGCGCCGAGGGGCTCAGTCTCGTCGAGGCGGCGACGCGGCGGCTTGAGATGGAGGCGGCCGCCGCCGACATCGTGAGTCTTTGCCGCGAGGAGGGATTGCGCTGGCGCGACATCGCCATTTTGACGCGCGATGAAGCTGCCTACGGCGACATGCTCGCGCTGACGCTTGAGGACTGCGGCATCCCGTATTTTCGCGACAACAAGCGCCCCGGTGTGCATCATCCGCTCGCCGAGCTCATTCGCTCCGCCTTCGAGGTGCTGCGCGGCTGGCGCTACGACGCCATGTTCCGTGCGCTCAAGACGGGCTTTTTTCCGCAGACGCGCGAGGCGATCGACCTCCTTGAAAACTATGTATTGGAGTTCGGCATCCGCGGCTCGCGCTGGACGATGGAGGAGGAGTGGCGCTGGCATCGTCAGCGCAGCCTGGAGGAGACGGAAGAGGGTGCGAGCGAAAAGGAGAGGGAGCGCCTCGCGCAGATCGACTACTATCGCCGCGCCGTCGCCAAGCCTCTGCAGGCATTCGCCGAGAACGTCAAGAGTGCGGCGAACGTGCGCGGCTATGCCGAGGCGCTCTATCGCCTGCTGCTCGCGCTCGATGTGCCGCAGCAGCTTGAGCGCTGGGCGGACGAGGCGGAAAAAGACGGCCGCCTCGCCGAGGCGCGCGAGCATCGGCAGATCTGGAACGACATCATCTCTTTGCTCGATCAGATGGTGGAAACGAGCGGCGACGAGGCGATCAAGGTGCGCGAGTTTGAGGACGTGTTAAACGACGGACTCGATGCGCTGCAGATCTCGCTGATTCCTCCGGGGCTCGACTATGTGACCGTCGCCGACTTTGAGCAAAACAGCGTCGAAAATGCGCGCGCCGTCTACATCCTCGGCGCGAACGAGGGCATCATGCCGCGCCGCAGCCGTGAGAAGGGGCTGCTTTCCGACGCCGACCGCCTGCACCTGAAAGAGGCGGGGCTTGAGCTGCCCATGGGCTCTGTCGAGGGCAGCTTCGGCGAGCGCTTCCTGCTCTACAAGGGCTTCACGGAGGCGCGTGACCGTCTTTGGGTGTCCTATGCGCTCACCGATACGGAGGGCAACGCCCTGCTGCCGTCCTCGCTCGTCGCACAGCTTCGCACTGTCCTGCCCGCCGTCCGCCTGCGCTCCATCCCGTTGGAAGTGACGCAGAGCCGCCTCTTTGCGGGCGGCCGCCAGGCGGTGACAGCGCTGGCGGCGGCGCTTCGCGTCTATCGCGAGAAAAAGGCGCTCGCACCCTTCTGGCACGATGTCTACAACTGGGCGCTGCAGGAGGAAAAGACGTATGGCGTCCTGCAAAAGGTACTGGCGGGGCTCTTTTCCCATGCGCGAGACGAGCTCTTGCCGCAGGAAATTGCCAGGGCGCTCTACACGAAGAAGCGCCGCCTGCGCGGCAGCGTCACGCGCTTCGAAGCCTTTCGCGCCTGTCCCTTCCGCCACTTCGCGCGCTACGGTCTGCGCCTGGCGGAGCGGCCCGAGCGCAGCTTCCGTGTGCCCGACCTCGGCATCCTGCTGCACGCCGCCCTGAAAGAATTCGGCGAGCGTCTGAAAAGTGAGGGCAGGCGTTGGCGCGAAGTGAGCGAGGAGGAGTGCGGCGAGACACTGCATGAAATCCTCGCGGCGCTCGCCCCAAGGCTGCAGAATGAAATCCTTCTGAGCACGAAGCAGTATCAAAATCTTTTAGAGCGCATCGAGGAGACGGCGAGAAGGGCGCTCTTGCGCCTCATCGAGCTCGACAAGGCGAGCGACTTCCGCCCCGTCGCCTTCGAGCGCGCCTTCGGTCTGGGCGCGGGCAGCCTGCCGCCCCTGACGTATGCGCTCGAAGATGGCTGCTCGCTTGAAATCACTGGACAGATCGACCGCATCGACATGGACGAGTCGGGGCGCTACTTCCTCATCATGGATTACAAGACGGGCGCGGCTTACATCAACCTCATCGAGGTCTACTACGGGCTGCGCCTGCAGCTTCTGACCTATTTGCTCGTCGCCAGAAATCTTCTCGCGCACACGGAGGAAGAGGCGCTGCTGCCTGCGGCAATGCTCTACTGCTTCTTGAAAAATCCGCTCGTCACGGCGCAGCACCGCATCGACGAGGCGGAGGCGAAGAAGCTCCTGCAGGGCAAGCTCAAGATGCCCGGCTGGGTGCTCGCGGACGCCGACGTCATACGCGCACTCGACAAGACCTTCAGCTTCACGAAGGTCGCCCTGACGAAGGCAGGCGAGATCGACAAGCGCAGGCTCGATTACGTCAAGACGGAGGAGGAGTTCGCCATCCTGCTCGACTACATCGCCTACATTCTGACGGACACGGGAAGACAGATCCTCGCGGGCGAGGTGCGCGCTTTGCCGTACCGTTTGAAGGACAGGACGGCGTGCAGCTATTGCCCGTACATCGCCGTCTGCGGCTTCGACCCGCTCGTGCCGGGCTTCGCTTACCGCAGGCTGCAGAGCCATGAAGATGCGGAGCTGATGGACAGTATGGAACTGAAAGGAAAGGAGGCTGCCGCATGGAAAGCGAGCGCAAATGGTCCCAAGCACAGTTGAAAGCAATCGAAGAGAGGGGCAAGAATCTGCTCGTCGCGGCGGCAGCCGGCTCGGGCAAGACCTCCGTGCTCGTCGAGCGCATCATCCGCCGCATCCTGAGCGGGGAAACGGACGTCGATCGACTCCTCGTCGTCACCTTCACGAACGCTGCCGCTGCCGAGATGCGCGAGCGCATCGAAGCGGCTCTGGCGCAGGAGATCGCCAGGGGGGCGTCGTCGCCGCGACTTGAGCGCCAGCTCGCGCTTCTTTCCAACGCCTCGATCTCGACGCTCCATGCCTTCTGTCAAAATGTCATTCGCCGCAACTTCGCCGCCATCGACCTCGATCCGAAGTTCCGCCTGGCGGGCGAGCAGGAAATTCGCCTGCTGCAGCAGGAAGTGCTCGAAGAGATATTTGAAAGGAAGTACGACGAGGCAGAGGAGGGCTTCCTCGCCTTTGCCGACGCTTACGGCACGGAGCGCGGCGACGAAGCGCTCTACGCCATGGTGCTGCGGCTCCACGCCTTTTCCTGCAGCCAGCCGTTCCCGGGGCTTTGGCTCGACTCCCTCGCCGCGCGCTTCGATCTTGCGGCGGACGCGCGCCTTCTCGATACGCCGTGGGCAAGCACCGTGCTCGCGCAGATTTCCGTCGTCCTCTCGGGTTGTCTTGCCGCCGTGCAGCGCCTCTCTGAAAAGGCGGGCGCGCTCGGCTACGCAGCGTGCCACGATGCCTTGCAAGAGGACGAAACGCTCGTGGAAAATTTGCTCGCCTCCGTGAAGGGCGGCGACTGGGAGGCAATGCGGCAGGCATTTTCTTCTTATAAGCATGCGACGATGCGCTTTCCCAAGGGCATGGACGAAGAAGAGAAGGAGACGGCAAAGCGTCTCTTCACACTGCCGCGCGACCGCGTGAAGCAAAGGCTCAAGCGGCTTAAAGAAACGTATTTTCACTCGGCGGAAGCTGAGCTGCTCGACGATCTGCGCGCGCTTTCGGGCACGGCGCACGCCATCGTCGGCGTCGTCAGGGATTTTGCCGCCGCTTTTCAGGCGGCGAAGAAGGAGCGCGGCATCGTGGACTTCAATGACCTTGAGCACTTCGCGCTCGCAGTTCTGAGAGACGATGCCGCGCCCGCAGGCGAGCTGCGCCCTTCGGCGCGCGCCCTCGCGCTGCAGGAGAAGTACGAGGAGGTCATGGTCGACGAGTATCAGGATACGAACGGCGTGCAGGAGGCGATCCTTTCGCTCGTTGCGCGCGCGGACAACCTCTTCACCGTCGGCGACGTGAAGCAGAGCATCTACCGCTTCCGCCTCGCTGACCCGCGCCTTTTCCTCAAGAAGCACAGCGAGTACCCGACGGCAGGCGGGCAGTATGCGCGCATCGACCTCTCGGAGAACTACCGCAGCCGCGCGGGCGTGCTCGCAGCCGTGAACTGGCTCTTCTCGCAGCTCATGACGCCCGAGGCGATGGAGCTTCTGTACGACGAGGCAGCGGCGCTGCACTTCGCCGCGCAATATCCCGAGGATGTGCCGCAGAGCCTCGCGGGCGCGACCGAGCTTCACATCATCGAAAGCGATGCCGTGCCCGACGCTGCCGCAGTGCAGGAAGATGCAGATGCGCCCGCCTCTGAGGCGGGCGCAGAAAACGGGGCGGATGAGGAAGAGCTCAAGGGATTCGCTCTGGAAGCGGCGTTCATCGCGCGGCGCGTGCGCACCTTGATGGCGAGCGGCGCGCTTGTCGCCGACAAGGGCGGCTATCGCCCCTTGCGCTGGCGCGACATCGTGATCCTCCTGCGCGCCGCGCGCGGCCGTGCGGACATCCTGCTCGAAACCTTGCGCGACGCCGACATCCCGTCGTACGCGGCGCTCGATGCGGGCTACTTTCAGGCGACGGAGGTGCGCGTGCTGCTCGCCGTGCTCGCCGTCATTGACAACGCGCGACAGGACGTGCCGCTCGCGGCGGTGCTTTGTTCGCCGATCGTCGGCCTGACGTTCAGCGAGCTGGCGGAGCTGCGTCTCGCCGCGCCCGAGGACGACATCTTCGGCGCGCTGCTCGTCGTCAATACGCCCGGCGCCGGCTTTTCTGCCCCCTTGCGCGAAAAGGTCGGAGCGTTTCTGGAACTGTTGAGCGCCTGGCGAAAGCTCGTGCGGCGCGTCAGCGTGCCCGAGCTCATCTGGCAGATCTACCGCGATACGGGCTACTACGACTATGTCGGCGGCATGACGGGCGGGCTTCTGAGGCAGGCGAATCTGCGCATGCTCGCCGACCGCGCGCGCGACTACGAGGAGACGAATTTTCGCGGCCTCTTCCGCTTCCTGCGCTTCATCGAGAAGATGCAGCAGATGGAGACCGATCTTTCCGCCGCGCGCACCCTCGGCGAGGGCGAGGATGTCGTGCGCATCATGACGATCCACAAGAGCAAGGGTCTCGAATTTCCCGTCGTCATCGTCGCAGGGCTCGGCTCGAAGTTCAACATGCGCGACGCGGCGGACGACCTGCTCATGCACCGCGAGCTGGGGCTTGGACTCTACCGCACGGAGCGCGAAAAGTCGCTGCGCTACTCGACCTTCGCGCGCGAGGCGGTCGCCGAGCGCATCCGCGAGGAGAGCAAGGCGGAGGAGCTGCGCGTCCTCTACGTGGCGATGACGCGCGCGCGCGAAAAGCTCATTCTCGTGGGTTCGACGAAGAAGCTCGCCGCGCGCGCGGCAGGCTGGTGCAGCTACGTCACGCTGACGAAGCGTGAGCTGCCTGCCTACGCGGCGCTTGAGGCGGACTCCTTCCTCGACTGGCTCGGCATGACGGTCGCTCGCCACGCGGACGGCGCCCCCCTTTGGGAGTGCGCCTCTCTCGTGGAAAAGCGCGTCGCGCCCGCAGGCGAGGACGACTCGCGCTGGCAGGTCGAGATCGTATCCGCCGCCGCTGTCACGAGCGTCAGCGCTGCCGTGCCCGCAGAGGATGACGTCTTCGAGAAGCTGCGAAAAGGAGAGCCTTTGCCTGCGAGCGATGAGAAGGAGGCTGTGGAGCGACTGCTCTCGTGGCAGTACCCGCCGCACGGCGTCGCCGACGTGCCGGCGAAGCTCTCCGTCACGGAGCTCAAGCGTCGCTTCGCCGCCGAGGATGCGGCGGCGGAGAAGCCTTACATGCCGCTCGCGGAAAGGCACGGCGGCTTCGCGCGCACCGTCTTCAAGCGCCCCGACTTCCTGCAGGAGAAGACGGGTCTGTCGGCGGCGGAGTACGGCACGCTCATGCACCTCGTGCTGCAGCACATCGACCTCGCCGGCGACAGCAGCCGCAAGGGACTGGCTGTGCAGCTCGCGGCGATGGCGGAAAGGGAGCTGCTCCTGCCCGAGCAGGCGGCGTTCGTTCGCCTCGAGATGGTCGAAGCCTTCCTGCACTCGCCGCTCGGCAGCCGTATGAAAGGGGCGCGCCGCCTCTGGCGCGAGCTGCCCTTCAGCCGCAGGCTCGAAGCGCGCCGCTTCTACCCCGCAGCTGAGCCCGAGGCGCGCATCTTCGTCCAGGGCATCATCGACGTGCTCTTCGAAGATGAAAACGGTGTCCTCGTACTTCTGGACTACAAGACGGACAGGGACACGAATCCTGCCGCTGTGCGCAAAAAGTACCGCCTGCAGATTGATCTCTACACGGAGGCGGTAGAAGCGATCCTCAGGAGCAGGGTCGCTGAGCGCTATCTCTATTTGCTGCAGGACGGCGGGATTGTGAAGCTCTGAAAGGTAAGGAACCACGGATAAATTCAGCCACCCATCTTCACGCATCTACGCTGTCCTTTCGTCGTCGACAAATCCTCGATAGAACCAGCGCATCTGCGCAAATCTGGGCGACTTCATTTTATCAGCGTTTCCTTGAGATTGCGAAAAGGGTCTGTCGCATGAAGCGAAATACGTTTCATGCGACAGACCCTTTTCTATTCTTGGCGGAGATGACCGGCGGTATGTGTTCCTCAGGAGGTGGGACCGCCGGACTCTTTCTTGCGCGGCAGGTGCAGGAAAAGACGCGTGCCCGCGCCCGGCGCGCTCTCGACGGTGAAGCTGCCGTCGAGGAGTTCGGCGCGCTCTTTCATGCTCACGAGCCCGAGGTGGCGGTCGAGGCGCGCCTTTTCCGCTGCTTCGCCGTGGAAGCCTACGCCGTCGTCGGCGATTTCTACATCGAGCGCTTCTTCTGTCGCACGGATCTTGACTTCTGCATGGCACGCGCCGGCGTGGCGCACGATGTTCGTCAGCCCCTCCTGCACGGAGCGGTAGGCGACGAGCGCGAGCGTGCGGTCGAGCCCGGCGAAGTCGCCGTGCGCTTCCAGATGCAGGGAAAGCTCTTCGTGCGTGCGGTGCAGGGTATCGATGTACTTTTCGATGGCGACGATGAGCCCGAGGTCTTCGAGGAGCGGCGGATGCAGGTCGACGGCGAGGCGCTTGAGCCCCTGCAGCGTCTCGTTCGTCAGCTCGCGCGCTTCCTGCAGGAGCTCCCTCTGCTCAGGCGTCACGAGCTTGCCGTGCAGGATGCGTAAGTAAGCGAGGATCGAGACCATCGACTGGCTCGTCTCGTCGTGCAGCTCGCGCGAGATGCGGCGCCGCTCGTCCTCGCGCGCCGAGAAGAGCTGGCCGATGAGCCACAGGCGCAGCCGTTCCTTCTGCTGCAGGACGCCGAGGAGCTTCGCGTAGCGCGTCGCGAGAAAGGTCGCTAAGAGGGCGAGCAGCAGGAGGACGAGGAAGAGCTCGAAGCCGCGCCGCTCGACGAGAGCGCGCGCCTCGCGCTCCGTGAGGCCGATGCGCAGGTAGCCCGTGATGCCGTCGTCGATGGGGTAGAGGATCTCGCGGATCGGCCCCTCCGTGCTGCGGTAGATATGCGGCTCCGTATCGGTCTTCTCGCGAAGCGGCAGCAGCCCCTCGGGCAGTCCGTCGGGGAAGGTGCTCGCGAGGATGCGCCCGTCGGGGTACGTCACGAGGATGTAGCGTACCTCGGGGTTCTTTTCAAGCGTGCGTTCCAGTTGGTCGGAGATCGTGAAGCGGTCGTCCAGAAGGATGTCGCTGGCGATGACGGCGCCGAGCGCCGAGGCGATCTCGCGGCCCGAGCGATTGAGCCCCTCGATCAGCGTCGCGCGCAGCGTCACGAGAAAGAAGGCGCCGAGCAAAAGGCCGCAGAGAAGCACGCTGCCGACGAGAAGGATGTTGAAGCGCACGGTCAGGCTTTGCTTTTCCATATCATTCTCCCAAAAGGCGCTCGTGCGCGAGGAACTTCTGCCTAAGCGGCTCGTAGAGCGCGCCCTCGGGCGGCACGAAGCGGTCGATGACCGCCGACTGCAGCACGGGGCGCATTGCCTCATCGTCCGCCATCTCGTAGAAGATGCGGCGAAGCTGCTCCTTTTCCGCGGCTGCGAGATTTTGGCGCACGACGACGGGACCCGTCGGCGCGACGGCGAGCTCGTCGATGATGCGCACCTTCTCGGCAAGCTGCGGATTCGTCTGCAGCATGTGCTCGTAAATCTGGTTGTCGATGCTCGCGCCGTCCGCGAGGTGGTTCGCGACCGCCCAGATGGACTTGTCGTGGTGGTAGGTGTAGAAGGTGCGGCTGAAGTATTGCTCGGGCGTCAGCCCCTCTTCGAGCAGCCGATAGTCGACGGCGAGCCTGCCCGAGTGGCTCAGAGGATCGACGAAGGCGAAGACGCGTCCCTTGAGCGCTGCAAAGTCCTCGATGCGGCTGTCGGCAGAGACAATGACGAAGGTGCGGTAGAGGATCGTGCCCTTCGTCTCCACCATGGCGAGAAGCTCGATGGGCTCCTGCCCGCGGTATGCCGTGTAGGCGCCCGTCGAGAGGAAGGCGACGTCGGCTTCTCCCGCCGCGACGAGCTGATCGAGCTCCGCCGCGCCGCGCTTCTGCACCATCGTGACGGGGCGGCCGAGCTTCTCGGCGATGTAGGCAACCATGCGCTCATAGGGCTGGCGCGTCGCCTCGGGGCTCATGACGGGCGCAAAGGCGATGACGAGCGGCTGTTCTCCCGCAGGCGCAGCAGGCGCCGCCGCACGCCGCGAAAAGTCGATGAAGCCCTTCTCCTCGCCGCAGCCCGCTGCGAGGAGCGCGAGGACGACGAAAAGGGCGGCAAAAAGAAGCGCACCTGCGCCGCGAGTGCTTCTTTTTGTCGCCCTTTTTGCCATTTCTTTCGCCCCCTTCAGCTCATATTTTCCCACCAGCGGGAGAACGACTGCTCCCTGCCGATGTAGAGCGCCTCGCCGATCTCGGGCGTGAGGAGCGCGTAGCTCCTGCCCGCGCTCAGGGCGCTGAGGTCGCGGTACGGCGCGTCCCACGTGTGACGCGCGAGCGCGAACTTGCCGCTGTGGGCGGGCAGTACGGCGCGCGCCTGCACGTCCTCCGACGCCTGTGCCGTCTCCTCGGGCAGCATGTGGATGCGATGCCACTGCTTGTTGTACTGCCCGTTCTCCATGACGGCGATGTCGAAGCCGCCGAACATCTCGCCGATCTTCTTGAAGTGGGAGCCGTAGCCGCCGTCGCCGCTCAAAAATACCTTGCGCTCGGGCGTCACGAGGGCGAAGCCCGCCCACTGCGTCTGATTCTGCTTCAGGAAGCGTCCCGAAAAGTGTTGCGAGGGCAGGACGTGGACGCTGAGATCCGCGGCGAGCCTGACCTCCGTGAACCAATCCTCCTCGTGAAGATGCGCGAGGTCGAAGCCCCATTGCTCGAAGTATTCGCCGACGCCCAAGGGGCAGACGACGTCCGTGATCTTCTCCTTGAGCGCCATGACGCTCGGATAGTCGAGGTGATCCCAGTGATCGTGCGTCAGCAAGAGCACGTCGATCGCGGGGAAGTCCTCCGCCGTGTAGATGTTGCTGCCGCGAAACGCCTTGTTGATGAAGAAGAGCGGCGACGCGTAATCGCTCAATACGGGATCAATGAGGATGCTCTTTCCGGCGAGCCGCAGGAAGAAGGTCGAGTGCCCGAGCCAGACGATTGCGTCTTCGTCCGCTGCGAGGCTCTTGAGATCCGTCTTTTTCGAGAGCATGGGCTGCTCTGGCTCAAGCCCCTTCTTGTCGCCGAAGAGGAATTTCCACGTCGCCGACAGGCGGCTCTCGCCGTCCTCGCTCTCCTCCATGATGTCCTCCAGCGGATCGAGGCATTGGAACTTGCCATCGTAATAATTCGGCGAGGCGAGGATGCGCGCGCGCCGCGTGCCCTCGGGCAGCCGCCCGAACTGCGGGCGATGGACGAACCAGCCCGCACCGCCCGCTGCAAGACCGGCGGAAGCAAGCGCGCCGAGGATGAATTCACGTCTTTCTATGATCGTCACCGCTTTCTGTTTGCCATATGGCTTTTGTGACGTATATTTTATCATTTCATACCTGCATGAAGTCAAGGGGCAAAAGGATTGTTTCTCATAACGAGCTTTGTTATAATGGTCGCAAATGGCGTATGAACTGCGCGGCGAGGCCGCCGACCTGTCCGTGCAATTCAGTGCGAAGAAAGGAGTTGCGAGCGTCGTATGACAGCAGAAGAAAAGCGCGAGCATGAAATGGCGACGGTCAGGAAGATGTTGGAGATTTACTGCCGCGCGCACCATGAAAAGGGCAAGGGGCTTTGTGCGGAGTGCGAAAAGCTCTTCGTCTATGCCTGCGCGCGCGTCGCGCGGTGTCCGCATATGGAGACGAAATCTTTCTGCAGCGCGTGCAAGACGCACTGCTACGCGCCGGCGATGCGCGAGAAAATCCGCGAGGCGATGCGCTACAGCGGCCCGCGCATGCTGCTTCACGCGCCCGTCATGGCGCTGCGGCACATGTTCATTGAGTGGCGGGAGAAGCGGTTGGGCAAGTAAACAGTAATAAAGCCCGCCTGTTGCAGCATGGAGGATTACAACGGGAGGGCTTTATTATGTATGGACAGTAGTATATCCATAGAGAATAAGCATCACGGTGTATTGCCGTTCAGATTATCCGGATATTCTACGCCGCGCGTATGCTTATAGACGATTTTGAACATGTAGTAGGCATAGGGATGGTAGCTATCAATATATCCCATATAGCCATGCTGCTGTATGTAGCGAGATATTTCGCCGGCATCGAATGTAGGCATAGCAATCCAACGTCCGTTGGCGGAATAGAATTGCGGATTGCTGCCGCCGTCCTTCGCTTGGCGGAATTGTCGGATTCTATATTCACGGAAAGTGCCATCGGGATCGCGGTAGTAAGCGACGTAACCGGTGGCATATGTGTAGTAGTCCGCGTCTTCCGCACTGAAGGTGCAAGAGCTCAAATCCACATACTCGCGATAATTGGCATGGTAATAGGCAACGGGATAATTCGGGTCATCATCGAGATACTGCAAAGAAGCAGAGGCAGTAGGCAGTTGAGAGAAGAAGAACAGCGCAAATGCCGAAGCCGTAAAGAGTACATGGAAAAATCTTTTCATGATGCATACCTCCCGTGGTATATAATTTCGGTTTGACCTATCAATTATCATTTCGCGCTGGACGGTTTGATTTCCTGCTGCCTTGGCTGCTGTGATAGAATGGAGAATAAATCAGGAAATAGATTCTTGTACAGGCATATCTGTTTATGAAAGGGACTTAGGGAGGCGTTTTTATGAGCGTTTTTACGGATGCGGCGGCTCGGCGCGCGCTGTCTGTCGCGGCGTATCTCGTCATCGGACCTCGTGATACGCGCGGGCGCCGCGTCGGCGATATCGTCGGGGCGGCGGTGCGCGCGGGCTTTACGGCGGTGCAGCTGCGCGCTAAAGAGGCGCCCGCGCGCGAGCAGCTGGCGCTGCTCGGAGAGGCGGCAAAGGCGATCGAAGCGGCGGGGGCGGCGACGCGCGTGCCGCTTCTCGTCGACGATCGGCTCGATGTGGCTCTCGCGGCGCGCTCTCTCGGCATCGCCGTTGCGGGCGTCCATGTGGGGCAGCAGGATGTGCCTGCGCATCTTTGCCGTTGCTTCCTCGGGGAAGGCGCGATCGTCGGCTTATCGGCGCATCCGGCAGATTTGCCGCAGCTCACGCCCGCGGATCTGGCGGCTGCCGACTACATCGGCACAGGACCGCTGCACCGCACAGCCTCGAAGCCCGACGCCGGACTGGAGGCGGACGGCAGCTTCGCCGCACGCAGCCTGGCGGAGATCGCCGCCTTCGCCGAGGCGAGCCCTGTGCCTGTGATCGTCGGCGGCGGTGTCAAGGCCGCCGACCTGCCCGCCATCAAGGCGACGGGCGCCGCCGGTTTCTTCGTGATCTCCGCCGTCGCGGCGGCGGCAGATGCGGAAGGTGCAGCGAGGGAAATGGTGGCG
>ERZ772957.1437-NODE-1437-length-15483-cov-11.271260_pt1 | contig 15483 bp, 12 predicted proteins | sample MGYA00580682_ERZ772957 | MGnify/ENA primary metagenome ERZ772957 (study PRJEB29015, sample SAMEA2737921) | human oral metagenome | biome: human oral; feature: human-associated habitat; material: dental | place: China | collected 2025 ...
CACTGGTCGAACAGCTGAAAAATGGGACGGCGGGCACGGGGGAGCGTCCGATCGTCGTCGTTATGGGAGGTACCTCCACCGAGGCGGAGGTGTCGCGCCGCTCGGGCACCGCGATCCTCGAGGCACTGCGGTCGAAGGACTATCCCGTTGTCGGCATGGAACTCGTACCAACGACATTCGCCGAGGAGATTCGGAAGCTGAACCCCGCGATCGTCTTCAATGCGCTGCATGGAAAATACGGCGAGGACGGCATCCTGCAGGGCACCCTTGATATGCTCGGGATTCCCTATACGGGCTCAGGCGTGCGCGCCGCAGCACTCACGATGGATAAGCTGACAGCAAAGCGGATTTTTTGTGCAGAGGGGATTGCGACCCCGCGTTTCCGCTGCATATCCAAGGCGGAGCGGGATGTATATACGGCAGAGCGCATTCGTACGGACTTTGGACTGCCCGTTGTCGTCAAAGCCCCCGAGCAGGGCTCAAGCATCGGTGTCTACATCGTGACACGGGAGGAAGATTTGCAGGGCGCAATTGACGAGGCGTTTTCCTATGGCAATGAGGTTCTTGTCGAGGAGTTCATCGAGGGGCGCGAGCTGACTGTCGCCGTCTGGGGAACCCCTGCGGATGCGCAGGCACTGCCCGTCATCGAGATCACGACGACCTCGGGCCGCTACGACTACGCGAGCAAGTACACGCCGGGGGCTTCGGCACACATCGTGCCGGCGGAGCTTTCACCGGAGTGCACGGCTGCCGTGCAGGAGCTCGCCGTTCGCGCGTTCAAGGCGTGTGGCTGTGCGGGGGTGGCGCGTCTGGATGTCATGCTGAGTACGGCGGGCAAGCCGTATGCGATCGAGGTCAATGCAGTGCCGGGCATGACGGCGACCTCGCTCGTGCCCGATGCCGCGCGTGCGGTCGGCATCGAGTTCCCCGAGCTCTGTGAAAAAATCCTCGCGATGGCAGGGTACACACGATGAGCTCACGCCGCGTTCTAAGGGGGGCACTCTACCTCCTCTGCATCGCTGCCGTGATCGCCGCCCTCATCTACTCGCCGCTCTTCACCTTTCAGCAGCTCGTCGTGCGCGGCAACGTCCGTCTCGACGAGGCGGAGCTTTGTGAGATCGCACGCATCCACTATGGTGCGCGTCTCTTTGAGCTCAAAACGGATGCCATTACAACGAATCTCCTCCACGATCTGCGCATCGAGTCTGCCGTCGTGCGGCGGCAGCTGCCGAACAAGATCGAGATGGACATCGTCGAACGCATTCCTGTTGCCACCGTCGCGTGCGACTACGGTTATCTGGACTTTGACCGACAGGGCAAGGTCATCGCCAGCTACCGTTCGCTCAAGGGGGCGGACATCCCCATCATCACGGGCGTGAAGCTGCGCGACCTCTACATTGGGGACGACAACAACAATGCGCAGGTCGCGCAGGTCATCACCTTCCTCAGCAGGATTGATCCCGCCGACATCGGGCAGATCTCCGAGGTCAACATCACCGTGCCGGCCGCCGTTGTTGCCTATACGAAGAGCGCACTGCCGATCCGTCTCGGGGAGCTGGGGCGCATTCCGGAGAAGGCGGGGCTTACACAGGATTTTTTACAGGATCAAAAGACCACGCGCCATACGGTCGAGTACGTCGACTTCAGCTATGACGCGCCATTCATCAAACTCGCGGATAAGACCACAGAGGGGAAATAAATGAAACAATTTTGGCAGGGTGGGTGGCTCATCGCCCTCGTCTGCGTCCTGATTGGCTTTATGATCGCCGTGCAGTTCCGTACGGCACAGGACGGGAAGGGCAGTCTTTCACAGCAGCGCATCGAGGAGATCTCCGACCGTCTGCTCCAGACGGAGCACGAGCGCGACGAGCTCGGTGAGGAGCTGCGCAAGATGCAGACGGCTGCTGCCGAGAAGGGGAACGAACAGGATCAGGAGCTGCTGCGCTACCGTGCCGCACTCGTCCCACTTGAGGGCGAGGGTGTGATCGTACGCATGGACGACAGCACAAAGCCTGTAAAGGCGGGGGAGAATCCGAATCTCTACGTTATCCACGACGACGATCTCCTGCGCGTCATCAACGAGCTGCGTGCGGCGGGCGCGGAGGCGATCTCCGTCAACGGACAGCGTCTCACGGGCATTTCCGAGATCCGCTGCGCAGGACCGACGCTTTCCGTGAACAATGTACGCTCGTCCGCACCGTTTGAGATTCGAGCAATCGGCGATAAGAAGTCGCTTGAGAACTCGCTGCGGATGCGCGGCGGCGTGGTCGAGACGCTGAGCGTCTGGGGCATCCAGCTCGACATCAAGGTGAGCGATGATGTCTACATCCCGCCCTATCGCGGAAGCATTCGCCAGAGCTATGCGCGCGAGACCGAGGAGCGCGAGGAGGGAAGCAAATGATCTACATCGTCATTGTGAGCCTCGTGATCGGTCTCCTCATCGGCTACAACAGCCCGATTGTCATACCGCTCGCCTACTCCAAACTCTTCTCCGTCGCGCTCGTCGCCGCACTGGATGCGGCATTCGGCGGCCTACGGGCGGCGGTTGCGGAGCGTTTTGACAAGCACGTCTTTGTCACGGGCTTCTTCTCGAACACATTGCTTGCGGCGGCGCTCGTCTTCATCGGCGATCGCCTCGGCATCGATCTCTACTATGTCGCGCTGCTTGCGTTCGGCTTCCGCATCTTCAAGAACCTCGCGATCCTGCGCCGCTATCTGCTCAAGGACTATCGCGACGGTGCACAGTGACCGCCTTTGCTATGGACTCCATTTCTTTTCTTCGTAGGAAAATCGTATCCGTTTTATCAGCGATTCCCTAAAAATTTTTCTCTGCTATGGAAATATCTTGATTTTCATGGTAAAATATGCGAGGACAATTATTATTTATTGATAGAAAAGCTTGATGTAGATACGATATGGAGGCTGAAGCTGTGTTCGAAATGGATGATACCTTTGAAGAACTCGCAAAGATCATCGTTGTCGGTGTAGGCGGCGGCGGCGGTAATGCTGTAAATAATATGATCGATTCCGGCTTGCAGGGCGTTGAGTTTGTTGCAATCAATACGGATGCCCAGGCACTTTTGCAGTCAAAGGCGGCAGTCCGCATTCAGATCGGCGATAAGGGGCTCGGCGCAGGTGCGCGTCCCGAGATCGGCGAAGCAGCCGCGATGGAGAGCCGTGATAAAATCGTAGAGGCACTGCGCGGAGCGGATATGGTATTCATCACTGCCGGTATGGGCGGTGGTACGGGCACGGGGGCTGCCCCTGTTGTTGCCGAGTGTGCGCGTGACTTGGGGGCACTCACCGTTGCTGTTGTCACGCGGCCCTTCTCCTATGAAGGGATGAAGCGTGCCCGCAATGCAGAGGGGGGCATCGCGAATCTGCAGCAGCACGTCGATACGATTATTACGATTCCGAACGATCGCCTCATGAAGATCATCGATAAGAGTACACCTGTCACCGAGGCATTCAGCAAGGTGGACAACGTGCTCTGGCAGGGGGTCAAGGGCATCACCGATCTCATCACGAACCAGGGTGTTGTCAACCTTGACTTTGCAGACGTTCAGACCACGATGGCGAACGGCGGCGCAGCAATTATGGGCATTGGCGAGGCGCGCGGCGAGGGTGCCTCGATTGCGGCGGCAAAGGCGGCAATCGAGTCGCCGCTGCTTGAGACGAGCATCGAGGGTGCAACCTCTGTCATCATGAACTTCACCGGCTCCAAGGACCTCAGCATGTATGAGGTCAACGAGGCGTCCGAGTGGCTGAACAGTGTCATCATGAACGCGACGAACGGGCGTCAGGCGAATATCATCTGGGGCATCGGCGTGGATGAGAACCTCGATGACAGCGTGCGTGTCACCGTTGTTGCGACGGGCTTCGGTCTTACGGACAATGGTACGGGTGCTGCTGCCGAGCCGGATCTGGGACTCGGCGCAGATTGGATCTCCATGCCGGGGATGACCGGTGCATCCGCACCAAAGACTGCTCCTCCCGTACAGCCGCAGGCACAGGCGCGTCCCGCTGCTGCCATTGTTCCCCCGAATCTTGGCGCTGCGGCAAACAACCGCCGTATGAACGTTGTTGAACCGAATGCTGGTTCCGGCGGCACGGATATCATTGACATTCCCGAATGGATGCGTCGCCGATAAATACGAATGTGATAAATAAAAAACACCGCATTGCGGTGTTTTTTATTTGGAGATACTACCCCTCGAGGTCGGGGCGCAGGTTTGCCGCTGCACGCAGGTAGATGTGGTGAATGTCCTTCTGGGGCACGTCAATGTTGACGAGGAGGAGTACACGGATACAGCGCGGAAGGCTGTTCTCAATGGCGCACTGCCGTGCGTCGAAGAGCGGAACGAGGTCAAAGCCTGCAATGCGTCGTACGCCCGCCGTGGGGAATGCCGCCGTCAGATCTTCGGTCACGCTGAAGATCGCTGCACCGATGTGCTCCGGCGCAATGGCATTCGTGCGCATGAGTTCTGTAATAAGCTCCTGCGCCGCCTGCCAGATTTCCTCCTGATCGTTGCGCTCCACCGTAATCGCACCGCGTATACCGCGCATGGTCTACACCCCCTTGTGAATGTCCCAGATGAGTCGGAGACTTAGAATGAATGCGATGAGATAGCCGAGAATCCCGAGGAATGGGATGCCGCCAATCTGCGGCTTCATATCCGTCGTGCAGATTGTGCTAGATGCGATGAGAAGCGCGGCGCACAGGAGGGCGATGATGAGCTTGTTAATCATCTTGTCAAGACGCTGAACGGGCTCCTCCGAGCCTGTGAGGTCGATGTTCAGCTTTGCCTGTCCGCTCATGGTCATCTTGAGCAGGTCGGCAAGCTGCTCGGGGATCTGGACGGATTTGCGCAGGAGCATGATGCCCTCCTGCTTTGCCTTTGCCATGCCCTCACGCCATGTCATTCCCTGCACGATGCCGAGCGAGAGGCTGCGTGCGAAGATCTCGAGAAAGCTGACCTCCGGTGCACAGCGGCGCATGACAATCTCGACGGTCATGACGCCCCGCGCAAACATGGCAAGCCCGCTTGGGCAGCCGATGTGGTGCATCCGCAGGATGCCGAGAATCTGATTCGTCAGCACGCCCATGTGCACGTCGGTGAAATCGAGTGAACCGTACTGCTCCATCATCACGTCGATGTCCTGATAGAGCTGCGCGTGGTTGATGCGCCCCTTGACAATGCCGAGCGCGAGCACCGCTGCCTTCATTTCAAAGGTGTCGTGGGTCGCGAGTGCGACGATTGCGCGGCGCAGAGCCGTGCGGTCGCGGTTGCTGAGCCGCCCCATCATGCCGAGGTCGAGCCAGACAATCGTGCCGCCGCGCACGCGGATATTGCCGGGGTGCGGGTCGCCGTGGAAAAAACCATCCTCGATGATCTGCTTCGCGTAGTTCTCGCCGAGCCGCCGTCCAATCTGCGTGACATTGACACCCGCTGCGTGCAGGGCATCGGTCTGATCGAGCGGGATGCCGTCGATGTACTCCATGACAAGAATGCGCTGGGTGGAGAGGTCGCGGAGGACGTGCGGACAGGAGATAAAGGGATTTTCACGATTGAGGTGAGCAAATTCCTCGATATGTCCCGCCTCGATGAGAAAATCCATCTCCTGCTTTGCGATGTTCCACATCTCGTCCATGAGGGTGCGAAAATCTACCACATTGTCGCGGTTGACAAGGCGGATGATGGTCGCGGCACGCTTCATGAGGGTGAGATCCATGCGCATAATCTCGTGAATGCCGGGACGCTGCACCTTGATGACGACCTCCTCACCCGAGGAAAGGGTCGCGCGGTGTGCCTGTGCAATGCTTGCAGAGCCGAGCGGCGTGCTGTCAATAGTGCGGAACACCTTGTTCCACTCACGGTTGTACTCCTGCTCCACAATGGAGAGGATGATGGGGAAGGGGAGGGGGCGCGCGCCTGTCTGCAGCTTCATCAGCTCGTCGCAGTATTCGGTCGGGAGAAAGTCGGGGCGCATGCTCATGATCTGCCCGAACTTCACAAAGGTGGGACCGAGATCCTCGAAGATGGCGCGCAGTTTCGCAGGGGTCAGACCATGCACGATGTCGTGGCGGCGCAGAACGGTCACCATCTCGCGCAGGCGCAGGGCAGCGTTCTTGTTCTCCGTACCCTGTAAGAGTGTGCCAAGCATGATCTCACCTCCCATAAGTGTCGTGGAGCACTCGGTATTCCCTTTTTTGAAAAATTATTCTGCCGCTTTGTACTTCTCCGCAAGCTGCTGCTTCACGGTCTCGTTGCTGAGGAATTCGTCGTAGGTCGAGATGCGGTCGACGACGCCGACGGGGGTAATCTCGATGATGCGGTTCGCGACCGTCTGCGTGAACTCGTGGTCGCGCGAGGCAAAGAGGATCGTACCACTGAACGACATCAGCCCGTTGTTGAGCGCCGTGATGGACTCAAGGTCGAGGTGGTCGGTCGGCTCGTCAAAGACGAGGACGTTCGCGCCTGAGAGCATCATGCGTGAGAGCATACAGCGCACGCGCTCGCCGCCGGAGAGCACCTCGGCACGCTTTTGACTTTCCTCGCCCGAAAAGAGCATACGTCCGAGGAAGCCGCGCACAAATGTTTCGTCCGGGTCCTTCGAATACTGGCGCAGCCAGTCGACAAGATTCAGTTTGACATCATCGAAATACGCGTTGTTGTCCGAGGGAAGGTAGGTTTGTGTCGTCGTCACACCCCATTTGAACGTGCCTTCATCGGCTTCTTCCTCACCCATGAGGATCTTGAACAGCATGGTCTTTGCCGCGCCGTTCGGTCCTACAAAGGCGACCTTGTCCCCCTTTTTGAGGGTAAAGCTGACATTCTTGAAGAGCTGCCGACCGTCGACCTCCTTTGAGAGACCTTCCACCGTGAGGAGCTGATCGCCCGCCTCGCGGTCGGGGGTAAAGGCGATGTAGGGATAGCGACGCGTGGAGGGCTTAATGTCGTCGAGGGTAATGCGCTCAAGGAGCTTTTTGCGTGAGGTCGCCTGACGGGATTTCGAGGCATTTGCCGAGAACCGCTGGATGAAGGTCTGGAGCTCCTTGATCTTTTCCTCTTTCTTTTTGTTCGCGTCCTTTGCCATCTGGAGTGCCAGCTGACTGGACTGATACCAGAAGTCGTAGTTGCCGGCGAAGAGGGAGATCTTGCCGAAGTCCACATCGCAGATGTAGGTGCAGACCTGATTGAGGAAGTGACGGTCATGTGACACAACAATGACCGTGTTCGGGAAGTCCGCGAGGAAGTTCTCAAGCCAGTTGATCGAGGACACATCGAGATGGTTCGTCGGCTCGTCGAGGAGCAGAATGTCAGGTGAGCCAAAGAGTGCCTGTGCGAGCAGGACGCGCACCTTCTCCGAGGGAGACAGCTCGTTCATCTTGAGCGTATGCTTTGCGTCGGGGATGCCAAGCCCGCTCAGGAGCTGCGCCGCCTCCGTCTCTGCGTTCCATCCGTCGAGTTCGGCAAACTCTGCTTCAAGCTCCGAGGCACGCATACCGTCCTCATCGGAGAAGTCCGCCTTCTCGTAGAGTGCATCCTTTTCGTCCATGATCTCCACGAGGCGCGGATGCCCCATGATGACCGTACGCAGCACCTCGACCTCGTCATAGGCATAGTGATCCTGTTTGAGGACGGCGAGGCGTTCTCCGGGCGTGATGTCGACGATACCGCCCGTCGGCTCGATGTCGCCCGAGAGCAGTTTGAGGAAGGTGGACTTACCCGCGCCGTTTGCACCGATGATGCCGTAACAGTTGCCGGGGGTAAATTTCAAGTTGACATCCTTGTAGAGGACGCGCTTGCCGAATTGCAGGCTCAGATTGTTGACCGTAATCATGCTTTCCGTTCTCCTTCCCTAGTTGCGCAGGATTGCGCGGAACATCGACAGGATGCTCTGACCGTACGAGTCGCCGGGAACTGCCCAGCGTCCGTTGAGATCCTGCCAGTTTCCAAGTGTATTCGTGCCGTAGACCGTGCGGACGAGATTGTATCTGGGGTCGACGACGGGCTGCACGGGCCGGCGTGTCGACGCATAGGCGAGCAGGTGCTGGATGTGCGCACGCACGCCGATCTGTGAGGTGGCAAAGTATGCGCCCTTGACCGTCGCACTTGTTGTGCCGAGTCCGCAGTAGTTGTTCTGATCGGGGGTCACCGTTCCGCCGTAGCGGAAGAATCCGGTTTCCTTGAGTGCCTGTGCAAACGCGACATCGGGGCGGATGCCCTCGCGTGCACCCTCCTCATAATAGTAGGAAACAAGTTCGCGCGGCGTGACCGAGATCGCAGGGTGGGGATTCACACTGAGGAGATAGTTGACACACTGCTCCTGACTTGCGAGCGGCGTGCCGATGATGGCAGTGTCGTACTCCGAAAGTGTCTTTGGAACGCTGAACAGTGGTTCATGGGGGCGGTTCTGCTCCGTTTCTGCCGCTTTTGCTTCCCTCATAAGTTTGTCGATGCGCGCACGGAAATCTGTATTCCCCATCTCCGTCGATCCGTGCTCTGTGCGTATCTTTGTGTTCGTGTCGGGAGCGTACGCATGACGTGCACCCGCCTGTGCCGTCGTCAGAATGAAAAGCCCCGAGAGGGCTGCGGCAAGCGTGCCGCGCAAAACCTTGTCCTTTCGCAAAAGAGAAACCTCCCATATCATAAAATCCATTTGAGCAGAAAAAAAAGAGAAAAGAATGCCGTCAGTGCGCCTGTCATACGCGGTACTTTTTCCCCGCGCACGGCCGTGAGCAGCGTCCAGAGAAAAAGTGCAAGTGTAAGCCCTGTTTTCATATCATATGCCGTGAGGACAAATGCGGCAACGACGGCACCTTCACGCAACGTAAAGTTCGTGGTACATTTCAGCATCTCCATCCCGCGCATCAAGAGCAGCAGCCCCATGACAGCGAGGGCGACCGCAGACATGGCAGGAAAATCTGCAAGTGCCTGCATCAGTATAGCGCAGGGCAGGAGGAATGCCAGGAGCAGTGCAAAGAGTACCGCTGTGAGCGGTATACCCTCCTTGTGGTGCGCCTCGTATTCCGTCTCAATGGAGGCAGAGATTGGCGCAATTGTCAGTGGGAATGCACCGAGCAGGCTCATGCAGCCGCTCACGGTAAAGAGTCGCGCCAGCGACAGGTGCGCTGCATCGTCATTTTTTACCATGAGTACAGCCATGCTCTCAGCGGAAAGGGCGATCAGCAGCGTTCCCCCGAGTGTTACAGCCGCACACAGGTCAGATGGTACAACCATGAGGGCGAAAGCCGTCCCTTCAAGATCCGGGATGAGAAACGGTGCACTCGGAATCTCCCAGAATCCCTCCACCCATGTGAGTACACCGATCAGTATGATCCCGAGCGGAAGAGCTGCACGCGGCATCCGCTCATGCAACAGAAGCACAAGCAGAATGCCCATGAGTGTGAAATAGGTGAGCGGATCGCTGAGCGTGCCGCTCATCGTGAGTGCCCACGGCGAGGGAAGCAGCACGCGTGCATAGAGTGCTGCCGTCTGAAGCATCGTGAGTCCAAGACCCAGGACGAGTCCCGTACGGAGTATCGGCGGCAATGCACTCGTCAAGCTGTGGAGGTATCTTGTGCGTGCAAGCAGCGCCCCCGCGCAGGAGACTGCCGCCGCGATCCCAAGAATTTCCTGCCAGGAAAAACCATGCGCGATGATCTCCTCACAAACCAGCCAACTGACAATGGCAGGGGAGGGGAACGCGATGCGTGTTCTTCCGGCACGCGAAACAGCCAGCGTCCCGCATATGCACGCCAGAACCGTCACCGTGTATGCCGCAGCGAACGGCATTCCTGCGCGTGTGAGCAGCAATGCCGTCAGAATGAGTGCCATAGACGTACCCGTGACCAGTACGAACGCAGTCCCAAGGGAGGCAATCATACCGTTCTTCTCACCGTCCATGCACACCCTCCCGAAACATCCCAAAACATTTTTATTCTATCACAAAATAAGTGATTTAGAAAGAGCTCCTTTAATTTCAAGGGCTTAGAAGATAACATGTAAATTGCATTTCCAATCCCGTCGAAATCGACCGGTTTAACCGTGTCGGATTCGAGGTGGTTAGACCGTATAGCGGAATGCTCTGAACTATGGTATACTGGATGCGTTGCCTCCTCCATACCGGCACGGGAAGGAGGTGTGTCAAGAATGATCGATTCGTTTATGCTCTCCGTTCTGGCGGGGATAGTCTGCCACTATCTCTGCAAATGGCTTGACGGATGAGAAAAAGGCAACAAGCCTAGGCGCTAGTCCCTGTCTGCAATATGGGAACAGAAAAGCCCCCGAGCGACCATCTCGGGGGCTTTTCGTGTGCCAATATGTTACTATCGTTTGCCAAGCACATTATAGCACAAGTCCCCGATGATATGCAAGTGATGCGTTGCCGCCTACGATGGCGGCTTTTTATGCCCTCCAACCCTCCGAGAGGAAGCGGCGCACGTAGCACTCGTCGAGATCGTAACGATAGGACGTGAGGGGGCGGCGAATGAGGATGCGCTGTCTGAAGCACGTTTCTCATGTTTCTGTGAGAGGAGCGTAGTTATGGTTGTGGTTTTGTGGGTGAAGGTTTCTGTATAGAAGTGTTTCCTTTCCAGCGTTTGGCCTTTTCACGCAGTGTAAGCGGTGAACGTGCGGCCGCACGAGCGCATTTTGACAAACTCTATGAAGATATGCGAAAGCACCTTGAATGTGACCTGACCCCCAAAAGTTAGACTTGAGTAGTCTAACTTTTGGGGGTCAGGTCAGTTTTGGCTTCGGGGCTTTTTTGTGTATACATTTCAAATAATATAATTTGTCTACCCAAAAATGGATTGAGGGACGGCGTGGTTCGCGTCATCCGCCATCTTTTTTGTCTACCGTTTGACTACAAAAGCCATGATTCACCGCCGTAAACCGCTATAATCGGATCAAACAAAAGAGCAGGTAATATTTCAGCTTATCGTTGCGGCTGTAATGACAAGCTGAAACTTTCCATAAAGGATCATAATTGGTACTTGCCAAAAGTCAAAAGAACAAATATAATAGAGAAAAGCACAATTAACAAATCGGAGAAGGTGATATGATGAGCAACATTGCCGATATGATCGAGTCCTACATTCTCCGTCAGCTGGCCTCGCGTCAGGACGGTCAAGTGGAGTTGCGGCGGACGGAGATTGCGGATAAGATTTCATGCGCTCCGTCGCAGATCAGCTATGTGCTCTCCACACGTTTTACGCAGGATCGTGGCTTCGTGGTGGAGTCGCGGCGTGGCCTTGGCGGTTTTATTCGCATTGTGCAGGTGCCGTTGCGCGACCTTGTCTATCAGGATATGCTGTCGAAAATTGACGAGAACACGGATATGGAAACTGTACAGTCGATGGTGCGCTACCTTGCCCAACATGGGATGGTGGAGACACGCGAGGTAGCACTTCTCCTGCAGATGGTGACGGGGCTCTTCCACTCGGAGACGCTTGCCGCAAAGGAACGTGTTCAGATGCTGAAAACAGTGATATCGACACTGGAGAATTTCAGATAGTTCTCGATATATAAATAGGAATGGCAAATCACGCAATGTGTGATGGAAGGAAATATAATGGTTTGTGAAGAATGTGGCCGCAACGATGCGATCGTGCACATTGTGCAGATCGGTCCGGACGGTCGGAGCGAGAAGAATATATGTATGAGCTGCGCGGCACGGTACGGAGCCTCCATTCTGCGTGCACAGCAGGAAAATGTATCGGCGGAGGACTTTCTCAAGGGAATTTTCGGCAGTAATAAGCAGGAGAATGCGGCAGAGGAGGATGCGCCGCACATCGTATGTCCGAACTGCGGCATGAAGTTTCAGGATTTTCCGCAGATGGGACAAATCGGCTGTTCGGTTTGTTATGAGGCTTTCCACCACGAACTCACACCGCTCCTGCGGCGCATTCATGGATCAAGTGTCCATCGGGGCAAGATTCCGCGCCGCTCGGGGAGTGCCATCATGCTTCGCCAGGAGGCGGAGCAGCTGCGTGCCCGTCTGAAGGAGGCGGTGACACGCGAGGAGTATGAGAAGGCGGCGGAGTACCGTGACCGGATTCGCAGCCTGGAGCGTCGGATGGAGGAGGAATCCTATGGCAGTTAATGCCCTCCTTCAGAGCAGCCGTCTCTCGTGGTTTGGTACGGAGGGCGCGGACAGCGATGTTGTGCTCTCCAGCCGTGTGCGGTTGGCGCGCAATCTCGTTGGGCTGCCGTTCCCGGGGCGTGCCGACCTCGGTCAGCTGGCAGAGATTCGGCAGCGTATCGATGCGGCTCTCGCGGATCTTGGCACAGAACTCGGACAGCCGGTGGATCGTATTGCACTCGAACAGCTAACTGCACTGCAGCGCGCGGTTCTGATTGAGAAGCGGCTCATCAGCGAGAAATTTGCCGAGGTACAGCCGCACCGACTGGCATATATCACCAGGGATACGCGTATCAGTATTCTCATCAATGAGGACGATCATCTGCGTATCCAAGTGATGGCACCGGGGCTGTCGCTGAGGGAGGCATTTGATATGGCCTCGCAGGTGGACGACTACATTGAGGAACGGCTCGATCTTGCCTTTGATGAGACGATGGGCTATTTGACGGCGTACCCGACGAATCTTGGGACGGGGCTGCGTGCTTCCGTTATACTTCATTTGCCGGGGCTTGTCTACACACGCAACATTGAAAATATTGTCAACACTTCCCCGCAGATCGGTCTTTCTGTGCACCCTCTTGAGGGGATTGGCGAGGGCGCACATCTCTATAAGATTTCAAATCAGTTCACCCTCGGGTATTCCGAGACGGAGATGATTGATAATTTGCGGACGACAGTGGGAGAGATCGTCGCACATGAGCGTCGTGCGCGAAAGGCACTCTCCTACTTAGGGAAGGATGGCGTGGAGGATGGTATTTGGCGTGCATTCGGTATTCTATCCTATGCGCGTTCGTTGACGGAACAAGAACTTTTCACGCTTCTCTCACGTGTGCGCTACGGCATCGATCGTGGGATCATCGAAGAAGTGGCATTGGACGCTTATGCGGAGATCCTTGTTGCGGCACGGGAAAATTATCTTAAATACATGGCAGAGAACGAAAATCTGTCCACGGGGGAAATCAGCACCATACGTGCTGCACGTGTGCGTGCAATCTTACAAAAATACAGAACACAGGGATGAGGAGGGGGACAGCTTGAACTACCGTCAATACTTCACACAGGCGGCAATTAAAGCCGTAGAGTTTTCACAGTATATCGCACAGCGACGCGGTAAAGGATACATCGGCACGGGGCAGCTTCTGTTGGGGCTTCTGCATATGCGCGAGACGATTGCGGCGGAGACCTTGGAGAAATTCGGCGTAGATTATGACAGTGTGGAACAGGTCGTTCGCAGTTCGGACGGTTTTCAAGATGTCATGCATCCTGCCGAGGACGCTCCATACTATACGCGACGTGCACAGCGCGTCATGCAGGGCGCGATCGACACGGCACGCGAGGAGCGTTCCTTTGTGACGACGGAGCACATCCTGCTCAGTCTGCTTACCGAGGCAGAAGGCAGTGCCGTTCATACGCTTGAGGAGCTGGATGTCGATATCGAGGAACTGCAGAGTGAGGTGCTCGAGCGCATGAGCGAAGCAGAGGAGGAACCGAAGGAGAAGTCTGCGCGAAAAAAATCGAATAAGGGAAGCGTCAAGGGGCTTCCCGCCTCACTCAAGAAGTACGGGCGTGATCTGATCGGTGTCGCCCGTACGGGGGGGCTTGATCCCGTAATCGGGCGTGCAGGAGAGATTGATCGCGTCATCCAGATTCTCGCACGCCGTACGAAGAACAACCCGATTCTCCTCGGTGAGGCAGGTGTGGGCAAGACGGCGGTCGCCGAGGGGCTTGCCCAGCGCATTGCAGATGGGCAAGTGCCGTTTCTGCTCGAAGACAGGCGCGTGGTCACGCTTTCTATGACGGCACTTGTCGCGGGAACAAAGTACCGTGGCGAGTTTGAGGAGCGGCTCAAGAATGTCGTGGATGATGTCATCAAGGCGAAGAATATCATCCTTTTCGTTGACGAGATCCATACGCTCATCCGCGCAGGCGGTGCGGAGGGATCGCTGGATGCTGCAAATATCCTCAAGCCCGCACTTGCGCGTGGGGAGATGCAGATCATTGGGGCGACGACACTCAGCGAGTATAAGAAGCACTTTGCGAAGGATTCCGCACTGGCACGCCGCTTTCAGACCGTCATGGTCGACGAGCCGAGCGAGGAGGACGCGGAGAAGATCCTCCTCGGGCTGCGTGGAAAATATGAGGAGTTCCACCGTGCGCGGATTGAGGATGCCGCCGTTCGTGCAGCGGTGCGCCTGTCGAAGCGTTACATCACGGATCGCTGCCTTCCGGACAAGGCGATTGATCTCATGGATGAGGCTGCATCGCGCGTACGTATGCGTAATATTGGCGATACCGGTCAGCTCGCAGGGCTGCGCACCGAGATCGCGGAGATTGTGAAGCAGAAGGATGCGGCAATCAGTGGACAGGACTATGAGAAGGCGGCGCAGCTGCGTGATCGTGAGCAGGAATTGCGTGCGCAGCTTGAGGCTGTGCGACGGGGCGAGGATCATCGGACAGAGGTTGTTGTTACCGAGGATGATATTGCAGATGTTGTGGCACAGTGGACGGGCATTCCCGCTCGCCGCATCGCTGCAAAGGAGTCTGACCGATTGCTTGCCCTTGAGAAGCAGATCAGTCGCCGTGTGATTGGTCAAGACGAGGCAGTGCGTGCCGTCTCCAAGGCAGTGCGCCGCGCGCGTGCCGGGGTTAAAGACCCGCGCCGACCGATCGGGTCATTCCTTTTCCTCGGTTCGACGGGCGTGGGCAAGACGGAGCTTGCGCGTGCACTTGCCGAGTCGGTGTTTGGCACGGAGGAAGCGATCATTCGATTCGACATGTCCGAGTACATGGAGAAGCACACGACAGCGCGTCTCGTCGGTGCGCCTCCGGGCTATGTCGGCTACGAGGAGGGCGGCCAGCTCACGGATGCCGTACGCAAGAAGCCGTTTTCCATTGTCCTCTTTGACGAGGTAGAGAAGGCGCACCCCGATGTCTTCCATATGCTCCTGCAGGTGTTGGAGGATGGCCGACTCACGGATGGGCAGGGGACGGTTACGGATTTTCGCAACACGATCATCATCATGACTTCGAATGCGGGTGCAAATCATCTGCGCTCGACGACCGGCTCGATTGGATTTTCCATCGGGCAGCAGGCGAAGGACACCGAGGAGGAGCGTGGGAAGAAGCGCGTCATGGAGGAGGTCAAAAAGATCTTCCGCCCAGAGTTTCTGAACCGCGTGGACGATATAATCGTATTCAATGCGCTTGGCGATCCGGAGCTGACGAAGATTGTCGACATTCTCATGCGTGATGTGAAGGCGCGTCTTGCCGAGCAGGAGATCAACATCGAGATCAGCCCCTCGGCAAAGCGCGTGCTCATCTCGAAGGGGACGG